>Ga0207667_10002937_pt1 | contig 21161 bp, 16 predicted proteins | sample KBSCornC52_FD_184301 | JGI IMG/M metagenome (GOLD analysis project Ga0207667, IMG submission 184301) | Corn rhizosphere microbial communities from Kellogg Biological Station, Michigan, USA - KBS Corn C5-2 (SPAdes) (version 2) | ecosystem: Host-associated > Plants > Roots > Rhizosphere > Soil ...
AAGCAGAGGTGTGCAGGAGAAACGGAGGACCTAGCCGTGACAAATCGCTACTGTCCTGATTCCACGTGCACAGTCATCTATCTTTCCTCAAAATCGAGCCGTAAGATTGGGGCGAGGAAAATGGATGGGGCATTTGGTTCGCGCTGGAACTGCTGCGATTGCGCTAGGCGCCCTTGGCTTGGCGATCCTCATTCCAATTTACTTGGCCATGGAGCAAGCCAGGGACCGCGCACAATATCCAAGTTATCCATTGCGACTCTCATCTCTCGCCGGAACCTGGCTAGCGGCTTTTGTATCCGTCTTTTTTGCTTCCGTTGCATATCTCTGCGTTCGTTTTTTATTTCTCGACAAGAGAAAGGGCTCGTCACACTGGCCAGATCGATTCTTTAAGGGTCTTGGCGTTGCGAGTACAACCGTCATTATCGCGGCACTTTTCTCGCAGGTTGCACTCCTATCCTTGAACTTGATCCGCATACGACACCTGCCTTCCTACGTGCGTAATGCGGTTGTGCCGTGGCACCCTTCAGAATGGGAGGCGGTGCGGGACTCACCGGCGTGCTTGCTCGTTGCACTGCTCCTATTCGTTTGTAGCTTCTATTGGCAGTATCGAAAGGACGGTCAGGCGGTGCAAGGATAGTTGCTGTTTAAATCTCTACATTCCAGCCTATTAGGACTCGCTTATCATGCCGCAGCTTCGAAGGCTGCCGAGAAGGAAGCTGGAGGCGGAAAACGAAACAAATGGACCTTTCTTTGCGGGGAAAATTACGTTGGGTGGCGGCTGCCTACGGGGTGGTGCTAGCGATATCCGTGTTTCTGGTGGTATGGCGATATCTACAGTACCGCTGGCATGCTCAGGATGCCGACCTGTACGGCGGCATGTGGGCCGGTGGTGACATGATCCTCGGCGTTTTCCTTTTCTGCCTTTTCCTGGTGCCGACGTTTGCTCTGGTGCTGGTAATTCGGGACTCGGAGCCGCTGTACACGCGCTATGCAAAAGTTCTCCTTGGACTGGGCCTGAGCGCCCCACTTTCGCTGGGATTGATCTCGATCCCGCAAGTGAATCAGGGGCAATCGCTGCTGGGCTGGGTCTTCTTCTGGCGAATACTAGGATCGCCATTTGTGTTTTTGGGGCTGGCGGGGAGTCGGCTATTGGCACGCTTTCCACGGGCAAAGCGATTGTGCTCGTATGCGGTACTGATTGAGGGAGTGACGCTGCTGGCAATGGTTGTGTTTCTATTCGGAAGGCATTGAGTTGGCGATGGCGCTCTCTCGCCTCTGAAGCACCCTCAAACCGTGGTCTGAGGCCCCTGGCCTATCACGCTCTGTTGCTAGGTGCGAATGGTGAGGACTGGGACTTTGCTGTGTCGAACAACGTATTCCGCAACGCTGCCAAGAAAAAGCTGGGCAAGGCCTGACCGCCCCTGCGTTCCCATTACGATCATCTGGCAATCCGATTCCAGGGCAAATTCGACAATGAGAGGACGTGGCGAGCCTTCCAGGATATGGGTCTCGGAATCTGGGGTTGAGCGCTTGAGGTCAGCCATGGAGCTCTGCGATTGCTCACGCAAAATCCCTAATGGATCACTTCCGCTCATGCGGTACTCGACATCAGCCAGCTTGAAGATCTCGATCACGTGAAGCAATACGAGCTTCGCTGGCAGATGGTCCGCGAAATAACGTCCGCACTCCAAAGCTCTTTTCGCCTGCAACGAAAAGTCGGTGGCTACAAGGATTCGTCTCGTCGTGGGAAGGCCTTCAGTCATGCGAAACCTTGGATGCCATCTGCCGGCGGCTTGGGAATGCAAGCGCAGCAAAGGCGCACATGGGGCAGGCATTTGACCGCCGCGCCAATTTCCTAAGGGGAGAATCGATGCCAGATCCCACGAACTCCGGAGCGGACATGGATCGCCTCAGTCCTTAATTTCCTCAGCTTCTCTACTCCATTTCTCCTATGATGTTTCTACAGGAATTCCCTAACAACTCACCTTTCCTCTCAAGCGTCTATCGAGCAAACGTTGGGGCATCATTTTAAGAGCCCCGTTGCGTTTGCGGGACCCGTGTAGGCGCGCTGCCTCGTGATATCCGACGGGAATAACATGGAACTGACCGTACGCTATCACATTGAAAGACTTGAACTCAGGATTCAAGAACTTGGGGCGGAGCTCATGAATACCAAGGGTCACGCACAGCTTAACGACCTAGAGACAGAGATTCGGGTTGCCAACCTGGCTCTACAACACTATCGCGAAGCTTTGAGACTCGAGTCCACCCTGCGGAAGTAGATTCCTTATCGCCGGTCGCTCACAACATCCCGAGTCCGGCCTTCAAGGCGCGATGGTTTACATGCCAGTCCCACTTTGTGAGGCCACCCGGCCTACCAATCATTGACACAGGTGCCGAAAGGCCGTGGCTTTGCTTCTCCTCCTCCCATCTGCGACACTGACATCAAGCAAGGGCACAGACCAGTGAATCCCAACGACAAGACTTCCTATCAATTTCTTCCGGAAATGACAGCCATAGCTCGCGAGGCGGGCACATTATTGCTGCAATTCTTCGATAAGAACATTCGAATCGAGTACAAGGGCGATGCCGACCTGGTGACCGCGGCCGATCGCAAATCAGAGGCGCTGATTCGCGAACGCATCCGGCAGACTTGGCCTGGGCACGACGTGTTGGGCGAAGAAGAAGGGTTGCGAGACACGGGAAGCGAGTACCGCTGGTATGTGGATCCCCTCGATGGCACCACAAATTTCGCACATGGATTTCCCGTATTTTGCGTGTCCCTGGGTCTACAGCACAGGGGTCAAATGGTTGCCGCTGTGGTTTATGACCCCACGCGAGACGAGATGTTTGCAGCCGAGCGGGCGAAGGGCGCCACCCTGGATGACCGCCCGATTCATGTGTCCCAGACCAAACTGCTAAAGGAGTCGCTTGTCGGCACTGGCTTCCCCAGCCACAAGCGGCATAAGAATCCCAACATCCACTTCTATCACCAGATTACCTTACGCAGTCATGGCGTGCGGCGAGCCGGATCGGCAGCGTTGGACCTGTGCTATGTGGCGTGTGGGCGCATGGACGGTTTTTGGGAGTTCAATTTGAATCCCTGGGATACGGCCGCAGGCGTGCTGATTGTCGAGGAGGCTGGAGGAATCGTAAGCAATTTCAGAGGCGGGCCTTTCGAACTCCATAGCCGGGAGACCTTGGCCTCCAATGACCTCATTCACGACGAACTGATCCGCGAGTTTCAGGCAATTTTTGAGGGACGGGGACTGGAGCCATTACCCGACCCGCGGGAATACGCCGAAAAGCCATAGAACAGCATCTCTTCTTTGAGAGCCCGGCAGAGCACGCCCTAATTTCGCGGCGTAAAATATTCTGCGGGCCCGAGGAGATCCCGCAATGGACGCACTCCTGAAAAAGAATGTCGAAAAGCGGCCACCCACCGTGCGGCTGCAAGGGCGAATTTTATTTCTCACTGAAGACCCTGAGCTCATTAAGAAACAACTTGCCGGCGAAGACCTCCCTTGGGACACGCGCCACCCAGAGTCCAATCCCAAGCTGCGCGACGACATTTCGACCGACGAGATCACCCCCGCGCACATCTGCTTCTTCTTCGACGAGACCCTGGGAGAATTCCCTTACACCGGCCTGAAAGCCGGAAGTGAAGTGCCTATCCAGCGCGGGGATGTAAAGCGTGGGGGATTTGTCGCGGCGGTGAGTGGGAAACGACGCGGCAAGGGGTCCAGCCGGGAGCAGTCGCCGTATGCAGAACTGTGCGCCGGAATCAAGCTCGTACTCGCAGAAAACATCGAACGAATCTACCGGCAGAACTGCCAGAATCTTGGCGTATTGACCTCTACAGATTTTTCGCTGATTGACAAGATCCGTGCGGGAGAAGGGATTCCGCTCTCTGTGTTCACGGCCGACGAAGACGAGATCAGCCGGCAGATCATCGAATATGGTGGGTTGTTCCAGTTCAATGTCGCGCGCATGCAGGGCAAGGTGTCGTTGCCTTCACTTGAAACAAAACCCCGAGCCATGACAATCGCCGAGAAGATTTTTGCAAAGCACATGGCTGCAAAGAACGGAGAAGTTGGCGTTCCGGCAGTGAAACCTGGGGAGGCCGGATTTTCTAAGACAGATCTGCGATTCAGTCACGAGTACGTGACCCCAATGGCCGCAATTTTCTTCGATCAACTTGTCGGCAAAGAATCGCCGGTGAATGATCCCTCATCCGTCTTGTTTTTCCGCGACCACCTGACATTCCTTGACGAAGTGTTGTCAGAGCAAAAGCGCAAGATGGGTCTGCTCGATCTCGCAACCCAGCTCAAACTCAAGCAGGGCGAGTTTGCAGAGCGCAAGGGCATTCGATTGCACGGCGAACTGACCGACCGCAAAGGATCCGAAGGTATCTGCCACTCGGTTGTGCTGGAGAGCTATGCCCTTCCCGGGCAATTAGTCGTTGGCTCAGATTCACATACGCCGCACTCCGGGGCAATCGGATGTATAGCATTCGGGATCGGCACAACCGATGTTTTCAATTCCTGGCTCACCAAGGATGTTCGGGTACGCGTTCCTGAGTCGGCAAAGATCGTGATTCGGGGAAAGAGGCGCGCGAATGTGACCGCGAAAGACTTCATTTTGAAGATTCTTAGCCTCGAATATGTACGAAGCGGGAAAGCATTGGCGAAGGTGATCGAATACGCTGGAGAAGCAATCGAAGAACTCAGCGTCGATGAGCGGGCGACCATGACCAACATGGCCGCGGAGATCGGTGGATTCACCGGCATCGTTCGACCCGACGCAAAAGCAGTCGAGTTCCTGGTTCAGCGCCGAGGCATGTCGCGCCGGCAGGCTGAGCGGATGACGAAGGGTTTGTTCAGCGATCCGGATGCACAATATGCCGACATCATCGAACTTGACGCGGGTGAGATCATGCCCATGATTGCCACGCCCGGTGATCCCGGAAATGGCAAATCGATTCGCGATCTGAACACTCCGGTTCCGGTTGAGCTGGCATATGGGGGCACCTGCACGGCTGGTAAGAACGAGGATATGGACATGTATGCCCGCGTACTCGGGGAGGCGTTGAATCACGGCAAACGGGTATCGGGCTCGGTACAGTTCTATATTCAGTTCGGATCACAGGAAACGCGGGAGTATTGCGAGCGGCGTGGCTATCTGGAGATCTTTCAGAAGGCGGGCGCTCGCACCATTGAGCCAAGTTGCGGAGCCTGCATCAATGCAGGCCCTGGAGTGTCGACGCGGACCGATCAAGTTGTAATCAGTGCACAGAATCGAAACTTCCCCGGACGAAGCGGCCCGGGACAGATGTATCTTGCCAGTCCGCTCACGGTGGCGGCTAGCGCTGTCGCCGGTTACATTGTCGAGTACGAACCCAGTAGTGAGCGGGAGTTGATTCCAGCCTAGCCTGGAATCAACGCGAATCCGGCGCTGTTCCCTTCAGACCCCGAAGCGCCAACCCACCCAGAACGAGCACGGCCAGCAGCATGGCTATCCAAAGCACGGAACCGTGGCGCTCCGACCAGGGGCGGTCGTCCGGACGATCGGTAAATTTGGGATTGGCTTGCGCAGGGCCCAGCTGCGCCGCCACCGCATCCTTAGCCTGCTGAAAGAATCTTGCATAGTCATAGCTAGGAGATTCCAGCCTCGGATCTCCGTAATAGAGCTGTAAAGAGCTCTTCCCTCTCGGGTCAAAATACAGGCGACGTTCGATCGAGAGCGGCTGTACCCGTTCGATCGGCAGCGCAGGGTCATCGCCGTTTTCGATGGTGGCAGTGATCTGCTTTGCGGATTGCACAGAAACGTCGAGATCAAGATCCTCGGCAGTTACCGCTTGTCCTCCGCGATTCATGCGTACGCGGCTGATCGAGCCCCGCTGCAATTCATTGCCGCTCGAATCGCTCAGGACAACAGTTCGATTGAAATTGACAGCGGCTGGAGGCACATGGAAGCTGATTCGCTCGACCGGCATGCTACCGAATATGGAGCATTGGTAGACGCTGCGCCTGGCTTGCGCGGCCGCAGTCCCGCACTGACCGGCATTGGCCCATGCGGCCTCGGTCTCCGAGATGCTCGAAAGGTATGCGCTCTTGACTTGATCGGCGCGAATTCCTGGCGCAAAGCGGACATGAAGATAAGGAAAACTCGCCGAGGGGAATCTCAACGTGGAATTCGATCCGAGGTTTTCCTTGGTGAAGTCGTAGATCATGCTGGTGCCTAGCTTCGTGCCAGAAGCATCTTTCAAGCTGCGGCGGCCTTCAACCGACACGCTATTGATGAAGTCCTTTGCCTCAAGTTGAAGGCGCACATGGTCATATTCCTCAAAACCATTGGTGTCGAGGTCAAACTCTGTGTGAGCTCCCGAAGATCCCAAGTCCAGAATCTTCGCCTGAGCTTCTTTGGTATTGGTCCCCCCGCTCTGCTTAACGAGGACAAAGGGAACTTGCGATTGCCCGTCCAGAATGCGCACGTCTGCGAGGTCGGGCCGTGAATGCTCGAAAATGTCCGCATCGAGGACCGCATAATTCTGCTTGTCGGTAGCCGTAATTGTCAGGGATCGAGTCTGACGAAAATAGGGGATCTCCGGGTCATACGTCACGGCGACAAGAGCCACGGTTGAAATGGCAAGCAGGAAGATCTTCATCTGCCTGGCTGCTCCGTGGTTCTCTTGAAAAGCTTGAGCCAATCGCGCTGGTAGGCGAAAGAAATCGTCAACAGCAGAATCCCCAGCACAATGAAGCTTAATATCCGATAAACCCGGTCCAATTGCGACACGTCGTAGATAAATACCTTCACGATGGTTGCAGCAATCAACACCAATGCCTGCCAGCGCACGAACTCGGAGTTACGCAGAAAACCCACGATCATCAGCATTGCACCGTATGCCATAAAGAGCGCTGAGTAGGTAAAGCCACGAGCGATTTCGATTGCCCGGACTTGCGACCAATGTTCAGCCGCCCAGAACGCGGGCGGCGGAAGTCCGATTGCGATTTGGCGATTATAGTAGTCGTGAATTTCATGGCTCAATGCGACCAGGGCTAGAGCATTCAAGGCAACGATCGCCAACTCGCCAATCGTCCTCGCTGCTTGGCGCTGGCTCTTTGCAGCCTGGTAGGCGACAAACCCGAGAACGGCGATGGCAATCACATAGACTGCCATCCGCGTATTGAAGATCAAAGCGGTTGGAGCAAAGTTGTCGTAAAGGAGCAGTCTGGCAACCCCGAGAAAGAGCGCAGCAAGCGCAAATACATTCAACAGATCAGACTTGATTCGTTCCCCGAGCCATAGCAAGGCCGCAGATTCAATGAACCAGCCGATTGTGATCCAGTGCGATTCGAGCCGAATAGGAATGGCCACCGTGATCAACCCAATGGCGAGGGCGAGGTGCATCAGCTTGAGATTTGACTCTCCTGCCTGATCCGTACGCGGCCTCGAGGTGTTCAGTCCGAGGTACACGGCAGCCAGAATCAACGAGAACCATGCCATCCCGGTCGTGCTGAACTCGGAAATCATGGCATAGGCTTGTAAGAAAAAGGTGACCGCGTTTACGAACGCCAGGGCCAATGGCATGGTTCCGGCGCCATGCTCCTGACGCAGCATCAATATCGGCGCAATGGCGAAGATTGCGAAAAAGACCGAACTAAAGATCAGCGTCGTTTCAAGTTGTTTGCGGTCGTAGTATTCGAAGTACCAGAGCAGGTACAAAATGAGGGTGCCGACAAACCCAAGCCATAACAGCCGCCGCCACGGCTTGAACACAATCAGCGCGAGAATGCCAAGATCCAGGAGCATGACGTACGAGAACAAGGCGATTTCCCTGTTCACGCCAGTCGACAACAGCAGCGGAGTGGAAAACCCGCCCACGATGGCATACACCGCCAGGATTTCAGCGCCCTGCGATAGGGCCATCGCACATGTGGAAGCGGTGACTAGCAGCATGCCGGCGAATACGACGCCGCTTGGCATCAGGTGATAGATCTGGAAGGAGGCCCACAATGACAGGTACAGCACGCCCACACCGACGGCCTTGAGCGAATATGAGAAGAGCCGGTAGCCTTTGCTACGGAACCGCTCGCTCCAAAGGACGACAGCAATTCCCGAAAGCAGACCAATGGCGATTCGACCTTTTGCCCCTATCCATTGGTTGTCAAATGCAAACTTTAGGAAGTATGCCGCCCCGACCAATACGGCAGTGATTCCAATGCGGTTCAACCAGTGCGAACCAATTCGAGCCTCGAGATTTCCCCGTTGTCCGAACTCGGAAATTCTGGAATAAGCAAGGCTTGGGCTTGGCACCCTTTCAGAATCCGGAATGGGAGTCGCCCTACTCGGAGGAGCGGATTCGGCACCAGACGCTAACGACCCCGGTGGAACAGAAACAGGAGGAGGAGGGGCTGGCGATGGAGCAACCCCCGGCGAAATGCGCAGTAGTTGCTCGATCCGATGGATACGTGTGGTGAGATCGCGAACTTGTTCGAGAAGCTGCTTGATACCTTCTTCGGACACAGACCAGGTAGCCTCGGGCGCGCATCGTTCAAATTATCAAAGAAATAGCTCGGAATTTCACCTGTTTTTTTGTGAACCAATTTCTGAAGGTCTGGCCTTTATAAGAAACGATGACCTGCGGCTTTGTTCAGACCCAACCGACATCGACCAATTTTGTGTGGCGATTTGGATCTTTTCACAAAATGGCCGCGGCAGGCTTTCCTCCCTTTATTTGGGCAATTACTTGACGACGGCTCAGCGCTGTTCGCCGAAAGCACTTCCCTTCATAAAAAGGATGTGGGATCATCCTCGAGCTCTTTTTCGCACTGTTCGTTTGGGCGTGGACCGCTGCCGCGCCAGGCCTTTCTCCAGGTCCCTGATTTGTTCTCTGATCTCCTGCCTGCGATCCCTAGCTAGAAAAAACACGTCATCAGGATCTTTTCGCTGGTTTTCCCAATGGCGTTGCATCTCGTCAAAGCGTGCCGAGTCTTCCAATTCCTGTTCGTGGAGAGTGTTAATCAGCTCTTCTTCGCATCTGCGCGAGTCTGCTCTAGTCGCACCTTGTATTCATTCAGAAATTCGAGCCGAAAAATGCCGAGTTGCTCAAGCCGCTCAAGACTCAATAGAGTTGCCTCAAAACAGCGATTCAGCCAATAGACGGCTTCATAAGCCCGAAGCTTAGTTGGGAGCGATTTCCAAATCGGGGGAGTCTTCAATGAGCTCATTTGGGACCTCCCGACGCGTATTGTTTTGGTCGCTTGCTTCCACCGACATCTTCAGGGCAAAGGCATGGGCGCGAGAGTTGCACCCAAAAGAAAGAGCATATAAGGTCAATCCCAGCCACTGTTGCCTCCTTTGGTAGGCGACTTTGGTTAGGGCACGCTCGGTGTTCGCGCACTGAGCGCTGCCCGCAGGTTAGCGCTTGTCCTTCTCGGCCTGTTTCCTCTTTTTTTGGTATCGGGTTTTCCGACCATTCTTAATCGATGGCAGAACCTGCTTGACTTGTTCAATATCGTATTCAGTCCAGATTCTTATCTTCCCTCCTCCGGCCCTTGTGACGGGTGGGACAGGAATCTTCTTGTTGGCTATATGCCGCTGAAGAGTGATCAAGCTTAAGCCAAGTCTGTCCGCCGCCTGACGAGTAGAATATTTTGGCATTTCGATATAGGTTATATCAGATAGGCAGGGATCCAGCCAAATACAAAATGAGTCGAAATGGAAGAATGGTTCTACCCACCGAATGGCTTTGATCCAAGGATTTAAGAAACCGAGCTGGAACCTTGTTTGACGGCGAAGCCTACGCGCCGCAACGCCTCATCAATCTCTTGCAACGTGGAGGAATCGTCGATGGTGGCCGGCACTTTGTATTCCTGGCCATCGGCAATCTTCTGCATCGTGCCCCGCAGGATTTTCCCCGATCTCGTCTTGGGCAGAGCCCGGACCACCAGCGCAGTCTTAAAGGCCGCTACTGGTCCGATGCGTTGTCGAACCATCTGCACAACCTCGGCGATAATTTCATCGAGATGGCGGTCAACACCTTTTTTGAGTACCAGGAATCCAACGGGCACTTGGCCTTTCAGTTCGTCGTACACCCCGATCACTGCGCACTCCGCCACGTCCGCATGGGATGCCAATACTTCCTCCATGGCACCCGTCGATAGACGATGCCCGGCCACGTTGATGATGTCGTCGGTTCGAGCCATGACGTAAACATAGCCATCCTCGTCCATGAATCCCGCGTCTGCGGTCGAGTAGTAGCCGGGAAACTGTGAAAGGTACGAAGCAATGAAGCGCTCATCAGCGTTCCACAGGGTCGGGAATGCCCCTGGCGGCAGAGGCAATTTGATGACTAAGGCACCAATTTCGCCCGGTTTTGCCTCGCGATTCCGAGGGTCGACCACACGCACGTCCCAGCCGGGAACAGGCTTGCTCGGGGAGCCGGGCTTTACCTTCAATGCTTCAATGCCCAGACAATTCGCGCAGACCGGCCATCCGGTCTCCGTTTGCCACCAGTGATCGATCACAGGGATTCGAAGATGGTTTTCAGCCCAGTGCAACGTATCCGGGTCACATCGTTCACCCGCTAAGAACAGAGCTTCAAATCTTGAAAGATCATATTTCTTGATCAATGCTCCGGCAGGATCTTCCCTCTTGATGGCCCGGAAAGCGGTAGGCGCAGTGAACATTGCTTTGACCTTGTGCTCAGAAATGACGCGCCAGAATGCTCCCGCGTCAGGGGTGCCGACCGGCTTGCCTTCGTAGAGTATTGTCGTGTTGCGATGGAAAAGCGGCCCGTACACTATGTACGAATGGCCCACAACCCAGCCCACGTCGGAAGCTGCCCAGTACACGTCGCCTGAATCAACTCCGTAGATGTTCTTCATGGTCCACTTTAAGGCCACCAAATGACCGCCGTTATCCCGAACTACGCCCTTCGGCTGGCCGGTAGTGCCTGAGGTGTAAAGGATGTAGAGAGGATCGGTTGATGCCACTGGAACGCATTCATGTGGCTTTGCCTGGTCCATGATCTCGTTCCAATCGCGATCACGGTTCGGCACGAGTTCCGCAGGCTGCACCTCGCGCTGATAAATGACACAGCGAGGCTTGTTACGGGCGATCCGTAGCGCTTCATCGAGAAGGGGTTTGTAGGGGATGATTCTGTTTGTTTCCACTCCGCACGAGGCCGAAACGACCACTTTCGGTTGCGCGTCGTCGATTCGTGTCGCTAATTCATTTGCCGCAAAGCCGCCGAAAACCACTGAGTGGACGGCGCCCAAACGAGCGCACGCAAGCATCGCCACAGCTGCTTCGGGGATCATGGGCATATAGATAACCACACGATCGCCTTTAGCCACCCCCAAGCGCGCGAGGGCTCCGGCAAAACCGGCTACCTGATCGCGCAATTGGCGATAAGTGAATGTCTTGATGGAGTTCGTAACCGGGCTGTCGTAGATCAGCGCGGGCTGGTCGCCATGCCCCTCATCAACGTGCAAATCCAGGGCGTTGTAACAGGTGTTCACCTCGCCGCCAACGAACCAGCGGTAAAAGGGCTGCCGACTATCATCTAACACCTTATCCCATCTTTTGTACCAGTGGACTGCTTCCGCCGCTTCGCCCCAGAACCCGGCAGGTTCTTGTAAGGACCGGTGAAATGCAGTCTGCAGAGTGCCTGTTCCCATACCGTTCACCGGCGAGGATTATATTCGTTTCGTTCAGAGGGGATCTGGCAATAATTGGTTTCTTCTCACTTACTCCCGCGGCGTCATTCTCCCTCCGTAGCAAGCTCGGAGGCGGCAGCTAAAACCTCCGGTATCACAGCATCGACGTCTTCATTTGTTGTGAGGTGATTGACGATGCAGGCGCGGAGACAGAATTTTCCTCCCAGTTCCGCATTCGATAGATATATCTTTCCCCGACCCACGATCTTTTTGAGCAGGGCGAGGTTGAAATGATTGCGCTCTTCTTCTGTAGCATTGTTCTTGAGAATGTGCCGGAAACAAACAGCGCTCAACTGCACGGGCGCAGCGAGCTCCAGTTCTCCATTGTTTTCAACGGCTGCAGCGAGTCGTTGTGCTTGCTGTAGATTCAGTCGAACAGCATCTCGAAACGCCTGCAGGCCGTGGTAACGCAGAGAGAGCCACAGCTTCAGTGCCCTGAAACGTCGCGACAACTCCATCGACTCTTCAAAGAACGCAAATCCCTCAATCGGGTCATTGCTGAGCTGTCGGGCGTAAGAACCTGTGTAGGCGAAAGTTTTGCGGGCCATTTCAGGATCTCGATAGAGCAGACAGCCACAATCGAGTGGTTGAAATAACCATTTATGTGGGTCCAGGGAGACGGAATCCGCCTGTTCCAATCCCTGGAACTTTTCCGGGGCAGCCATTGCCGCCAAAGCTCCATAGGCCCCGTCAATATGCAGCCACACGTCATGAAGACGACTAATGGCTGCGATTTCGCCCAGGGGATCAATCGAACCCGTATTCACGGTGCCCGCTGAAGCGATCACCGCAATCGGCTTGCGACCACGAGCCTTATCTGCCGAAATGGCACCGTTCAACTCCGAAGGGATCATCGCATAACGGTCGTCGCAGGCAATGTAACGCAGGTTTTCACGCCCGATCCCAAGCATCGCAACCGCCTTGGGGATCGACATGTGCACCTGTTCGGATGCGTAAACAACCGGTATTTCTCTGCCGAACAAGCCGCGATCGTTTGATGGAATTCTCGACTCTCGCGCGAGCGCAAGTGCCATAAGATTTGCGGCAGAGCCTCCGCCAGTCAAGGTCCCCGAAAAACCCTTGCAGCCTACCGAATCGGCCAACCAACGAACAACCGTGCGCTCGATCGCAACCCCGGCTGGGGAGGAACGCCATGCCGTCATGTTCTGATTCACAACCGAGGCCACAAAGTCGCCCAGCGCTGCAACGGGATCCGATGTACCCTGCACGTATCCGAAGAACCGTCCGTTCTGAGCGCGAGTATGGGTGGTTATATCCGCCAATGCCGCTAGCGCTCTATCGCTCAGCCCATGCTCCGGAGCACCCTCCGCAAACAAGCGTTCGGTGTCTCGGACGCTCGTAGATGGAAACACCGGCCGCTTGTCCAAACTGGAGAGATATCGAGCGCAAATCTCCACAATTTCAGACGCAAGAAGATGGAACCGCTCTGGGGAAAGCTCAATCGGATTCATGTTGAGCAGGATAAGACCACAACCCCGGCCAAAATAGAGCCAGGCGAGTTGCTGTTAGAGGAGATTGGTGGCGGCGGCTGGACTCGAACCAGCGACCTACGGATTATGAGAACATAAGGGGGACTTCCGGCGTTTTGAAAGTGTTCTACTTTATTAAATTGTTTAACCGCTTGCAAGGCCGAGTGTATTGTCAGTTGTACATTCAATTTGACGCGTTCTGATCCTTCCGTCATTACAATTTCATTACAGTGATCCCAAAGCAGGGCGGAGCGGTCACCAGCTGAAACAAACTACCGGAAGCGAGTGGGGTCGAACCCACCGTGACACAGCGAAACGCCGGTTGAATGCTTCAATCGCTTCGATATGCTCTGTTCTGAGCATGGAACTACTACAGTTTTACTACAGTCGCCGCGCGAACTAGAGAATTAAAGGCCTGCGCTTTTCCATCTCTGCCAGGCAAAGCGTCGGCTTCGGAAACAAGACCCGCACCCTCAAGCGATTTACACAAGCAGCTTGACGTCACCCCCAGCATTGGGCCAGTTGACATTTTCGGATTGAGGGTATACTTTGTTTCCGCAAATCGGCGGAGATAAGTGCGGTTCTTCCTAAGATGGGCCTCCGAGGGGCTTCGCCGACTTCCCCAAACCGGGTTTAAGGATGCGAGTGCATATCTTGCTCGCTGCGGATTTGTGCGCTTGTCCCGATTTCCGAGCTGCGCACGTCGGAGGAGAAAAACTTTGGCATATCAATACTTGGATTACCCAAGCAAGGCGCGGAGACTTGCGGATGCAGGTGCCGGACTATTGGAAGCAATCTCAGACCCCACGATAGATCGCAATATAGTAATCGTGGACTTGGAAGCGAGTACATCTGGATCCTCAGAATTGCGGGCGCGTTTCGAGCCTGCTGCAAAAACCACAGTTGCTGCGAAAGCCCCCGAAGATACCCTCTCCCAGATTCTCCTTGAGCTCCAGTCTGCCAACACCCTGCTGGCGGCGGGCATTGCGATGAACGAGCATGGTCGCGGAGAAAATGCAAAATTCTTGAATGATGCGGTTGGTCAAATCCGGTCCACGAGCTCGGAAGTGGGTTCACACATCGCGAAGTCAAAATCTTTACAATTCGCGCCGCAAACAAAAGCATCGGAAACAGTCCAGGAAGCGGTGACACTATTCGTGGACACTGCAAGCCGCACTCTCGAATCCATAGCTAATGGAACCGACAGCGTGATTCGTTCTGTGTTTACGAAACTGAAGGAACTGGATCAATCGAAGGTTTCTGAGGCAATCGGTACCTTAGGCAAGTCTTTCCAGATTGTAGAGGCTGCCAGTAGACTCATCCGGCGCGGATTGGAAAAGCTGAAATCCGTTATCAATGCTCTCTCCGACTTGTTCGGTTCTGATGCCATGGCCGATGTGAAGACGAAAGTTCAGGATGTTTGGAAGAAGTTTACAAATGATAACGCACTGGTGCGTAACATCATCGGTTTACCGGCTGCTCAGACGCGGGTGAGGGATTTCGCACAGCGAGCTGGGCAGCAACTGTTGACGTTGGATTCTCTCAGCAGAGAATTGGCGCTGCTTGAAGACAAATTTCAAGGGAAAAGAAACCTCCTTGGTGGGCTTGAGAAGGCGATTGTTCTGGCCATGAGTATATTGGCAGCGTTGCAAGTTTTCGGATTGTGGCCTGTCGCGCCGTGGACGGTTCTGGCAGCGGCCGGTGCATATGCAGCGCTGATTGGGGCCGCCCTGCTGGTTGGTATGAACTACACGGGCTCACGTCGCTTCGTAGGATGGGTTCGAGGCGTGTACGAGATCGCTACCTAAACTGTTTTCAAACGAGATGTCTCGATGACTCCTGCGTGGCTGCTGTTGACCCGGCTGGATGGAATGATTGCTCGTTTAGAGCAAGCCCAAAAAGCTATCACGACCCAAAGCCAGAATACGCGTTTGCACAAACGTATCGGCAATGACCTTGCACGGCGGTTATCCGAACACGTCACCGCGATAAAGGTCAGACGTGCGAAAGTAGCCGCCACCGGAATTGTTCCGAGTAACGCCTGGTCGGAGGTCAAATCTTCTTCGTCAGCGACCCTGCTCGATGAATGTCTCTTGTATTTACAGGCTGCGCGGAGCCGAGGCCCGGATGCGGACCCCGAGTTGTGTGAGATCACGGATGCGCTTTTTGACGAACTCGCCGCAAAAACAAGCAGCGTGAGTTGGAAGAGCTTTTCAGTATTCGCCTCTGAGGATTCGTTTGATGGGCTTACGCGTATTATCCGAGTGCGATACCCGGTTTCGGGAGTGTGGGACATTCCTGTTGCGGTTCATGAGTATGGACATTTCTTAAGCGGCAACCTCAAACATATCCGAGATGATGGTTCCCCGGTTCTGGTCTTCCAAGACCTTCGAAACTCCGTTGTTCCGCCGCAGAAGGCACTTGCGCCAACAAACGCAGCCCCGCAGACCCAAGACGAACACATCGATTGGAGTGCTTGGCTTGATGAGATTTTTGCCGACGTGTTTGCAACGTATGCGGTCGGACCATCGTTCGCTTGTTCATGTCTTTTCTTTAGGTTCGACCCAAGTAGTGCAGAAGAAGAACTGGACGGCAAACACCCTAGTTACGCCAAAAGATCCTACGTGATTCTGGAAACGTTGCGTCGTCTCAATAAAGAGCAACCCGGGAGGGATAAGCTGGGCCGGATCATCCGGCTCTTGGAAGATTCTTGGCGCGCGGCTTGCGACGCTGCGGGTTCTTCGGCCTCGGTCGCAGACAATTATCAAACTTGGCTGAATGGCCAAATCTCCAATATCTATTACATATTAAGAACAGATGAGGGAGGTATCAGGTTCAATGCTTGGGACGCGGCGCAGGACAAGGAGTCCTGGATCGATGATCCGCCCGAATCAGCATCGGGATTTACGATTACCGAACTACTGAATGCAGCTTGGATTTGTCGTGTGAATGGAAAAAGCACTCCCGAACGCCTCAGCGACAATTTTGTCAAACTCGCGCGTAAGAGAATCGAACGCAATGATTGATGAAACCCTGCTACTCGCCCTTCGAGCGGAAACTTTAGTACAAAATCTCATCCGACTGAAGGATCACCTCGCCACTCCGGATCGGGTGCAGGATCTTCAGGCGCTTGCAACAACAACAAAGGCTGCTGCGAAGTCTGTTCTCATCACGGAAAGAGCCTGGACGACATTGCGAGAAAAAATGGATCTTGACCAGCCTCTCAGATGGGGCGAGAAGATCGATCCCGACGACAGCGGCGCTAATCCCAAAACAGTCGACATGACTTTCGAAGACATCCGCACTACTCTGAGCGAGGTGCGGACTGGGCTCTTGTCCATTCAGAGGACAATTGAACTGATGACGACTAAATGCTTCCAAGTGACACAGATACCTGTAGGAAAGGAAATTATTGAAGATCTCCGGAAGAGAACCGAACCGGTGATCACGGAGCTAAGAAATATCCAAACGTTTCAAAGCTCAAATGCGATAGCGTCGGGGTGGAAAACCTTGAGGGAGAAGGCTACTTCTGACACCGATCCTATTCTGACGGATTATATGGAATTGCTCGGTGGTGCCGCTCTTCGTGACACTGGATTTGATGAAAAGATCAGCTACTTTGCCGATGAGCTTCTTACATCAACAGGCGGCAAGTTTCTTGCGTTGCCAATGCGCCGTGAGGCACTCATCACAACAGTAAAACAAATAATCCGGGTTACTTTCCCGGATTGGACTGTTTGGGCCCTTCCTTCTGCCGCTTTGGAATTCTGGAATATAGTAGGACATCGTCGAGTGGAGGAAACTCTCAAGGTAAATTTAAACGGCCTACCGCCCGGCCAACTTGCTCTCATCAAACCTGAACACAAGAAGTGTCTCGGTGATGCATATTCAACCTATACGATGGGACCGGCGTATGCCTATTATGCCGTTGGCTTGATATTAGATCCAGAATCAGAAGTGGATCACTGTAGGGTTCGCGCGATTTTAGCAATGCTCGAGCAAATGGAGGAGTCGAAGGTTGGAACACGCTATCTCGAAGTTCGCCGTCAATTACTCACGGCTTGGAATGCTGCCAGGACGCAGTGGGGGAAGCTGCCACTTAACTTGGATATGGAAACATCTCAAGATGCCGACGCGACGGACTCGGAAGGTGCGGGATTACGGATCTTGATCGGAAGATTTTGGAAAACCTTAGAGTTCGAAACCTCCGCTAAGTTTGGGAACGCAATTTGGGCTGAGGTTCAAGGATGGGTAAGACCGTTACTCGAGCGCAACATTGACCAGATCACCGTACCAATCGGTACGGAGTTACGTCATCTGCTTAATGCTGCTTGGCTCGCCCGCTGCCATCCCGATCGCAATTTAGCCCTTGTGGATCTGGATACAAGCGTCAGGGAACTTCAGAACAAGATCAAAAAACGCCAGGAAAGAAAAGGAAGGTAGTATGCCCGGAGAGCCGCCCAGATCCCCAGGCCGGGGGCCAATCCTCAGTCAAGAACGTCGGGCTACGGAAGTACCGTCTGTTCCAGCACAACCTGGAGCCGCTCTGGCTTCGATCGAGTCAGACCTAGAGCGCGTCAGGTCGGAATACGCCGCTCGCTCGGCCAATGTAGGACAGGCACTACGGGACATAGGTCGACGAATTCTGGAACAGCGAGAAGTAGCACCTCCCGGACTTGGACCGAGTTATGCACTTGCCGAGGCCGGCTTGTTAACGCTCCAGGGTCGGTTTCTAAGTCACAAAGATCGTATGGGAGCTACAAAGGTCTTTTCTCGTGCCTTGGATCTATTCGAAAAAAATCGGGAACATATTAGTAGCACACGAGGTTGGACCGATTTTGGGATCGCCCTTCATCGCACCGGACAAAATGAGAAGGCCATCGAAATACTATCCCAGGTTTGTGATGGAGGCATTGCTCCTGCAGAAGCATTTGGCTACTTGGGTTACGCGAAATGGAGACTGGGTCGTCTCGACGAGGCATTGGACGCGCTACGCAAGGGGATTGAAATTGCTCCCGCTAACCTGACTATTAACTTTTACTTCGCCAGGGTCTTAGCTGATATCGCCAATAGAACACCGGTGCAAAATTCCCAAGATGCAGCTGACGTTAAAAGGAATGCGGCTGCGGCATTTTGTCGAGCAGGCGAGATCGCGCGCAGTTTACGCGAGTACTCTTCAGCAGGTCGCAACGGCGTGCGTGCGCTGAAACTTGAGCCAACAAACGAACAGGCATTACAGATTGCCGTAGATTCATACATGACTTTAGACAGAACGCAACTGGCGCTTCTCATCGTAAACCGGTTCTTGATTGGGGAATCAGGCCATCCGACAGCACTTGCGTTCAAAGGAGTATTGTTACGTGACTTAGGGGATCCAAAAGGATCCGTCCAAGTGCTACGTTCAATTCAGGTCAACTCTCCTGATCTCGCCTGGATCAAGGCACAACTCGCAGTAAGTCTGAGCGCCGATTCCACGAACATCGGCGAAGCTTTGGAGGCCGCGACGTATGCCGTCACGCTGGATCCGAGTAATCACTTCGTTTTTCGCGTTTTAGGGTGCCTGCAGGTTGATAACCAGGACTACGAGGCTGGTGTCGCTACCCTTTGGAAAGCCAGGGAATTGGGTGACAATTCTCAAGAGGTTGCAGAATATTTAGCTCATGCATTGATGTCCTTGGGGAATTATGAGCAAGTAGAAAAGGAACTACGTGTTCTGACAACATCATATCCACGCTCTTTTTTTCTTCACTATCTATCAGGCATTAGTGCGAGTTATCTCAAGAACCCCGAGCGGGCGCTGGCGCACTACCGCACCGCGTCCCGCTTAGCGCCAGAGGAACCCCGTGTCTTCATTAACCTAATGGAATTGTTGGATGGGGATGATCGTCGCCCTCAAGCGATAGATGAAGTTGAACGCAGGCTTTCCGGCCCACTACGTTATTTGGCACTCTGGTACAGAGCAAGGTTTGAAATCGAAGGTCGAGACTGGGCACAGGCGCGTCGAACATTCGATGAGGCAATACACGCCGCAGAAGGGAAGGATGCTTGGGATTACCTGCCGGGCATCCTGGTTGACTACGGAGACGCATTACGCCAGCACGACGATTACGAAGTGGCCAGCGAGGTGTATAACCGTGCCTACGCACTCGCTCCTTCTCGCCAAGACGTCCTATTCGGCAAGGGGTTGTATCATTGCGATGTTGCAGAGTTCGAACAAGCTTACATATGTTTGAAGGGCCCACTTGATCTCCGGGTCGACGATCCCTCGTACGCTTCCCTCTGGGGCCTTCGGGGCTGGTCTTTGCAACACCTGGGAGACGCTCCCGAGGCAGTTAAATCGTACAGAAAAGCATTTGAGTTAACCGGAGGACAAGACCCATGGTCCCGTAAGGGTCTCGCCAACTGTCTGATGAATGTTGATAAGGATGAAGCATTTCGCCACTTTGAAGCGATTGTACAGGAACAAAAGTACCAACTAGACCCGGAATCTGCGATCGAACGTCCCTCAGGCGACGTTAACAATATTGGACTTTTAGGATGGTGCAATTACCGATTGGGGCGATATGACGAAGCGATTCGCTTACTTGAAACTGTGTTAAGTCGATCTTCCGACAAACCGGCGCTTCAATTTGATCTAGCTTTAATATTTCTTGTAAGTGGTCGCACGCGTTTGGCGATTGATGCTTACCAGAGCGGCGCTCAAATGACGAGCAGATGCGCGAAGCTGCGTCAAAGAGGAATATACTACGTTGCCCTCTTCGACCTCGTAGATGCGCGCGAGCACTTAGCACTAGCGGAGTCAAAGAATGTCTTTACAACTTTGATCGAGGGGCTACGATCTACGGGATTGGCCCTTAGCCGTTTTGCGTGGCTGGCGAAATTGCAACTAGAGATTCTGGAAGCAAACCCGAGTGTAATGTAGAATTCGCAAAGCCGCGCGTTGCTCTGGCTCCACGCGAGCTGGCCTGGACGATTCCTCAGCCTCGAAACGCGCCCTTCGATTCAGACGTCGCACGGCTTAGTTGTTGCCTTCGGTGCTCCAGGTTCTGCTCTCCGCTCGTCAAATTAGTTCAAGGCGTTCTCGCACCCAACGCAGCACGCAAACGATTTACATGCGCCTTCAACACGGCTCATCATGTAATCATTGTTGGGTCTTCTTTCTCGGGTTTTGGACTCTCCGCAACCTGCTGAAAACAAACCTAATTCTTGGTGGCGGCGGCTGGACTCGAACCAGCGACCTACGGATTATGAGAATACAAGGGGAAGTTGCATCGTTTTGAAGGTGTTCTACTTTATTCGATTCTTCAACCGCTTGTAAGACTGCCAGTCTTGCGGTGTCAAAGCTATTTAGAAATGTCCCCATGCTTAACTAATTAGAAATGTCCCCTTTTGGGGTTGTCTTTTCACCTTGGCATGTACCCTGAAGCGAAGCCCTGAAGTTGGGGCGAAGCGTAAGGGTGCATGCCAAGGTGCGGTGCTGGCTTGGCCGGGCTCGGCATCCACGGCTTCATGTTTCCAAAGCCCCGCCTCCACGGATGGTCTTTCTTAGCTTTTCTTACCACTATGGCGCGGGCCACGGGAGCAGCTGAGTTTGGAGCTTTCTGTGGCAACTCCTTCAGCTCGTTAAACGCGATCCGCTCCCCGCGGTAGTACACCTCTCTGCTTCCATCCTCCCATTCGCAGACCAAGGCTTTGCCTTTTGTCGGTCCATAGCGCCGCTGCTTCGGCTGTAGTTGCAGAAGACGACCCTCATGGCGAACCACCCAGTCGTTGCTGATGGCACGCTCGGTTTCCAGTCGAAAAATCTCGTGCAACTCGCGCGTCGTCGGCTTGCGTCCGTGATAATCCTCTGGCTTGGCCGCCTCACCGGCAAAACGTCGGTTGTGCTCCGGTAGGTACTCGCTTGCGGATTCCTGTGATTGCGATCAGAGTTCCTGAAGAAGGC
>Ga0207667_10002938_pt1 | contig 21156 bp, 19 predicted proteins | sample KBSCornC52_FD_184301 | JGI IMG/M metagenome (GOLD analysis project Ga0207667, IMG submission 184301) | Corn rhizosphere microbial communities from Kellogg Biological Station, Michigan, USA - KBS Corn C5-2 (SPAdes) (version 2) | ecosystem: Host-associated > Plants > Roots > Rhizosphere > Soil ...
AACGTCGTTGACTTCACCTGGATCCGCAGAAACCTCCCATTCTGTTCCACCCCAACGTCATAACTGGCCGAGTCCCCATGCGGACGCGACACATTCAACCCCCGGTCCGCCGCCCGCGCCATAAAACAAAGTTCCGCCCACTCGCCGCGTTCTTTACAAGTCCTCTTCGAGCCCATGTCTTTTCGCACGCCCACTCCTTCACATCTGAAATGCACCCCCAAATAGAAAACGCGGCCCCCATGGGCCGCGCACATTCGATGCCTTAATTCAATCTTATCAATCCGACGCCCGGAAATGGGACACCCCAGCCCGCTTTATATCTCCCACCGTTCCCTCACGATAACGCCATTCCTGTAATTTCTCCCTATTGACAACCCCAGCCCATTCATCACGAACCACGTAGGGGCAGAGCCTGTCCTGAGCGGAGTCGAAGGATGTCTCACCTGCCCAGCCGAGCAGAGCTCGGCAGAAAGCCCCCGCGGGTATTTTGACCTCGAAACTTCAGACCTCCCCAACCCCCGTCATCCCGAGCGAAGTCGAGGGACCTGACCTGAGCGAACTCCGAATGCCAACGCGGGAGAGTCGAACGGGGACCTTGTGTTCTCTCGCGTCGTCACAGGTCCGCATAGAGCCAGTCGCCCAGTGCTTCAATAGATGCGCAACCCGGAGAACTCCCAAAACATTGTTAGAATGTGCTAGATGACACCCGCCGAATCCACAAGGGGAACGGTCAAACACCTTCTTGGCTTGGATCAACTGAGGGCCTGTCGCGAGTCCTCCTTGAAAATCCGGGAGGAGTTGGACAACCTCCTATCAACAGAGATCGGTAAATACACCACTGAAGACACCAGCCTAGTAGTGTTCGGTTCGCTTGCGCGAGGGGAATGGACCTCCAAAAGCGATCTCGATTGGACGTACCTGATCGACGGTGAGGCCAACTCCGATCATCTGAAGATTAGCCAGGAAATTCAAAGGCTCTTCAGAGAGAAAGAGTACGAAGAACCTGGGCCGACAGGAACCTTTGGAAACATGGCTTTTAGTCATGACGTCATCCACCAAATCGGAGGCCAAAATGACTCGAACAGGAACACGACTCAGCGGATATTACTCTTGCTCGAATCGTGTCCTATAGGCAGGCGAACAGAGGCATACGAGCGGGTCGTGCGTGGTGTGATCAACCGCTACCTCGAAGAAGACGTACACCCATTGACTCGCGACTCCAAAACGTACCGCGTACCTCGTTTCCTCTTGAATGACATTGTCCGTTTTTGGAGAACGATGGCGGTAGACTTTGCCAGCAAGCAAAGGGACCGTGCAGGTGAAGGTTGGGGATTGCGCAACGCAAAGCTGCGGATGTCAAGAAAATTGATCTTCGCTTCGGGTCTCTTGGTCTGCTTCAGTTCGAATTTGGATTCAGATCTGCAGGAACAGATTTCCACCGACAAGAATGATATAAGGTTGAAGCTCATCAACCACATTCGAAATCATGTGAGGCTGACCCCCTTGGAAATCCTGGCGAAGTCAACGGAACAATACGAAGTTCCAGAACCGGTCGCAAAAGAGCTGTTTAAAGCCTACGGCTCATTTCTGACGCTTCTCGATGATGAGAAGTCGCGCAAAGCGCTCAAAGCGCTTCGCGCAGCCGACTCCCGGACTGATCCGACGTTTCAGCTTGTGAGAGAAATCAGCGGCTCCTTTGAGGGAGCGCTCGACCACATCTTTTTCGAAAATCCACATATTTCACCGCTCACACGAAAGTATGGGGTCTTTTAATGAGGGAGATCGGTTTTTCTACGGGCGCACTCGCGCGAGGAGACTTTCGTCGAGCCCTGGAGATGTTAGCGGGTAAGAACGTCTCTGCCGTAGAGCTCTCAGCGTTGCGGCAGGACGAACTCGCTCCGCTCGTCGAACAGCTTGACCGGCTGGATTTAAGCCAATTCGAGTACATCTCATTTCATGCACCTAGTTCGATAGAACCCGCTTTTGAAACTATCGCCCTCGGGCTTCTCGAACAGGTTGCGCGACGAGGGTGGCCGATCATCGTGCATCCGGATGCTGTCAATTCACTAGAAGAGTGGGCCCGCCTCGGAGATCGGCTCTGCATAGAAAATATGGACAAGAGGAAGCCGACCGGACAGACGGCCGACGACCTATCTGAAATCTTCAAGCATCTACCGAGTGCATCTTTTTGCTTCGATATCGGTCACGCTCGCCAAGTTGACCCTACGATGAGTGAAGCCTGCAGTATTCTGCAGCGTTTTAATGGAAAGATTCAGCAGGTTCACGTAAGCGAAGTAAACACGCAGAGCAAGCACGACGCCCTGAGCCTCGAATCAATTCTCGCGTTCCAGAAAGTGGCGCACTTGATCCCACAGGATGTCCCAGTGATCTTGGAGAGTAGGGTCGACGAGTCAGAGATTGAGCAAGAGATCCAGAATGCCGTTACCGCTCTGAGCGCGAGAGACATGGTCGTTCTAGCAGGTGACTAGGCCACCGGCCTATGTAGGAATCGGAAGAGGTGGGGAAGGGCGGGCCACAGCCGGCCATTAGGGGGAGCTAAGGCCCGCCGGAAAAAATAGCCGTTCAACCTTGAAAATTGGCCAGTGACCACACGTGCTATTGCACCGTCTAGTAAATTAGGGCATCATGGCTGGTCTTTGAGGAGCCAGCCATGATGCCTCACTACATCGTCCGAACCACCGTTAGTTCGCCTTCGCTGGGTTCTGCGCTTGGAACGATACGGGCATCTGCTGCATCTTCAACATCCCAAAACTCGCTAACGTTTGTAGTGTCTTCTGAGCAGCCCCGCGAAAATGGAAGCGGGAGTTGTCGAGTTTTAAGTTTTGATAATCGGCATCCCCACCGGAATAAAACACATCGCAATCGGTAAGGGTGCAGTCGATGAGGCAAACGTCTTCAAGGACAATCGCCTCTTTTGTGATCGTGCGGTTTTTGTAGACTTTCACTGTTTGGTCTCCTGGGCTTGCGCCCGCGCTAAATGGTGAAACTGCCTGCCTCCCGACCAAGGTCTTGTACACCTTGGTCGGGAAGGTACTGCAACCTGCATACCCAATTAGCGGGCACAGGAGTCCCTTAACCCGGGCATCATCTAATTACTTCCCTTTACCTGGCTTGGGAATGTGCTGCCGTTCCCAAGTGGCTGGATTCTTGCGCTCTGCTTGGCGCTCAGTGATGAACTTGCCTGTTCCTGAGTCGCGGTATGCAATTCGCTTGTCACCTTTAGCCATTCTGCTTGTGCCTCCTTTCGTCAAATAGAAACGGGCACGGCGCTAGCCGTGCCCTCATTTCACAGCCTACGTCATCATCGCCTGATTGATGACCTGAGCGCCTAGAAGGTACTCGGGTCCGGTTCTTCTCTCGGCATGGCTCACGACATACCGTCGGGCGGAAAACTAGCTTCGCCGCTTCAAATAGTCGCTCAGCGACTTTGAATTTGTATCCCTGAGAACGGTCCCTAACTTCGTGTCGCTTCGGAAATCATCCCCGAAACCGTCGCCGTACTCTTTGCGAAGGGTACGTACCAATGTGTCGCTGCGCTTGTGCCGTATTTCTCCATCCGCATCTCGGCACCGATCGTCTAATCCGTCATTGCAATGTTTATTATTCATAGAATCTTCCAAATTCTAGCTACACCCGCTCGTACTCCCGCAGCTTCCGCAGCGGTAGCAGCTTCCATTACGGGTCATGATGGATCCGCAGAAGCTGCAGGTGGGGGCATCGCCCAGGTCGATGAGTCCGGCGAGAGCGTCGGCGGCGTGGACTGAGCCCGGCGTCGGACCCCGGACTTCGGACCTCTGGTCAGAAGCAGCCGAGCCGGTCACATCGTCTGCGCCTGACGCCTGCGGCCCGGCGCCCGGCGTCCGCAGTCTGAGGTTTTCGAACAGCATGCCCTGCTGGCCGGTGAGGAAGCGCAACTGCAGCCAGCGGAAGATGTAGTCCATGATCGACTTGGCGTAGCCGATGTCGGCGTTGCCGGTCCAGCCGCTGGGTTCGAAGCGGGTGTGGGCAAACTTTTCGCAGAACAGTTTCAGGGGGACGCCGTGTTGCAGCGCGATGGAGACGGCCAGAGCGAAGCTGTCCATCAGGCCGCTGACCGTGGAACCTTCCTTGGCCATGGTGATGAAGAGCTCGCCCGGGCTGCCGTCGGGATAAAGTCCGACCGTGATGTAGCCCTCGTGGTCGCCCACTTTGAATTTGTGAGTGATGGAGGCGCGCTCTTCCTGCAGTTTGTGGCGGACGGCGCGCGGCGGAGCGTTGAGATTTTCTTCTTCGACGTGCTGCTGCGCGGCAGCCGCAGCGGCGGCATCGCCCTTTTTGCTCAGCGCCGTCGTGGTGCCGGACGCGCTCAGCGGTTGCGACTTCTTGCATCCATCACGATAGACAGCCACAGCCTTCAACCCCAGTTTCCATGCCTGGATGTAGCACTCCATGATGTCTTCGACGGAGGCATTCTCCGGCAGGTTCACGGTCTTAGAGATGGCGCCAGAAATAAAAGGTTGCGCCGCCGCCATCATTTTCAAATGCCCCATGTAATGGATGGACCGCGTCCCCTTGGCCGGCTTGAACGAGCAGTCAAAGACGGCAAGATGCTCGTCCTTGATATCAGGCGCCCCTTCAATGGTCCCGGTAGCGTCAATATAAGAAACAATCTTGTCAGCTTCGTCGTGATCGTACCCCAGCTTAAACAGCGCGGTAGGCACAGTATTGTTCACAATCTTGATCATCCCCCCACCCACCAGCTTCTTGTACTTCACCAACGCCAAATCCGGCTCAATCCCGGTAGTATCACAATCCATCATGAACCCAATTGTTCCTGTTGGAGCTAGAACTGTTACTTGCGAGTTGCGGTAGCCGTGTTTTTCGCCGTGGGCCAGGGCTTCGTCCCAGGTGGCTTTGCTGGATTCGTAGAGAGACGTGGGGACATTTGTCTTGTTGATGTTATTTACTGACGCCCGGTGCATGCGGATTACGTCTAAGAACGGCTCGCGGTTGATGTACCAGCCGGGGCAGGCTCCGCCGGGCATGGCTGCGGAGCTGCGCTCCGTCTGCGCGGGCGAGTCGCCCGCGGCCACACGTGCGCCCAGGTTGGTTTCGGCTAAGCCCTTCTGTGTCGGCTCTGTGGCTGGCACCAGGGGCGGGCAGGATTCGGCGATTCTAGAGGATTGCAGGTAGGCTTCGCCGCACATGATTGCGGTTACGCAGGCGGCGTAGTCGCGGCCGGCGTCGGAGTCGTAGGGGAGGCCGGCGGCCATCAGTAACGCGCCGAGGTTCGCATATCCCAGGCCCAGAGGGCGGTAGTCGTGGGAATTCTTCGCGATCATCTCCGTGGGGTAGCCGGCGTTGTCGACCAGGATTTCCTGCGCGGTGATGAGGACATCGACCGCGTGGCGATAGGCTTCCACGTCGAAGGTGCCGTTGGGTGCGAACTTCAGCAGGTTCAGGCTGGCCAGGTTGCAGGCCGAGTCGTCGAGGAACATGTACTCCGAGCAGGGATTGCTGGCGTTGATGCGGGCCGTGTTCTTCGAAGTGTGCCAGCGGTTGACCGTGGTGTCGTATTGCATGCCCGGGTCCCCGCAGCGCCAGGTGGCGTCGGAGATCTTGTAGAGCAGGTCTTTGGCTTTGAAATTCTCCATGGGACGTCCGTCGCGAACGGCGCGGGTGGTGAAGCCGTTATCGCGCAGGACGGAATACATGAAGTCATCGGTGACGCGGACGGAGTTGTTGGCGTTCTGAAAGAAGATGGACGAATAGGCATCCGAATCGGGAGACGAGCCGTCGTATCCCGAAGCGATGAGCGCGTGCGCCTTGGCTTCTTCTTTCGATTTGCACTCGATGAAATCAACGATATCGGGATGGTCGATGTTGAGGATGACCATCTTGGCGGCGCGGCGAGTCTTGCCGCCGGACTTAATGACGCCGGCAAAGGCGTCAAAACCCTTCATAAAGCTGAGCGGACCGCTGGCGGTGCCGCCGCCGCTCAAACCCTCGGTAGAAGACCGCAGCGAGGAGAGATTGGTGCCGGTGCCCGATCCCCACTTGAAGAGCATGCCTTCGGTCTTGGCCAGAGTGAGGATGGAATCGAGCGAGTCTTTCACCGAATTGATGAAGCAGGCCGAGCATTGCGGCGTCTTGTAGCCGGTGACGCCGAACTCAACTCTGGCTGTGGCCGGGTTCCAGTGCCAGTTCTGGGCGTCGGAGTCGGGCTCGATGCGATCGCATCCCACGTTAAACCAGACCGGCGAATTGAAGGCGGCATACTGGCGCAGCAGGATGTGCGACAGCTCGTCGTGGAAAGTTGCGCCGTCGTCCGCCGTCTTGAAATAGCCTTGCGACAAACCCCAGTCGCGAATGGTCTCGGCCACGCGCGTCACCAGCGCGCGCACTCCGCTCTCGCGCTCGGGCGTGCCGAGCGTGCCATGCAGATATTTGCTGGCCACAATATTGGTGGCAGTGACCGACCAGTCCTTGGGGACTTCGACATCTCTCTGTTCGAAGATGGCGTTGCCCTTGGCGTCGGTGATCAGGGCGGTGCGCTTCTCCCACTCGATTTCGTCATAGGGAGAGACGCCAGCCTTGGTAAAGAAGCGGCGGAAGCTGAGGCCTGAGGCCTTTCTGGTGGCGGTGTTTACCGGGGTCGTACTGGGAACTGGCGTGGTCTCGGCGGTGGGGGCTCCTGCTTTTACCTCTGCCATAGCTTTCTCTTCTTTCCTGTGGAGTCTGTATTTCTTCGATTTCTAATTTTCAGTATCACGCAAATCCTGGTTGCTTTAAAAACCAGTTGTTAGTTTCTAGTTCTCTGTTCCCAGTTCGGCGGTTTCGGTGAGCCAGCGTTGCAATGCGGTATAGGCGGCATGGCGCTGGCTTTCGTCTTCGATGACCGCATAGCGGGCAAAGCAGCGGCCAGCCCGCAGACGCTCGCGCTGGGGACTGCCGGGCAGGAACAGGCGTCCAAGGGCCATCCCCAGGTCATCGGTCTCGGAGATCTGGAACAGGGCGAGCATGCGCTTGCCTTCGCCGGCCGGGGCGACGATTTCTTCTCCCAGGGCGAAGACGCCGGGCTTGCTGGAAATCAGCGCCACGCTCAAGCTGTCCGCACAACGAAACCACCGGGACCATTGCACGCGGCGATAGTCGAATGCGGGTTCGACCCCATAGCGAGCGAAGGACTCACTGACCATGCGTTCCAGAACTTCCATTGCAACCTCTATTTCAGCCGCGAAGGAAAGGGGTTGCCAGCCCTCTTTTCGAGGCATTTTCCACAGCCTGACTTGTCAACTGTCGTCGCTCCCTCGGGAGGAGTTGAACCACTGCAATTACATAGCAACGAGGGAACGGCCACCGCACCAGCAAACCCGCCCAAGAACGGGTTACATCTTCTTCTATTTGGCAGACCGCCCGAAGTCACCTCAACCTCGAGCGACCATTTGTTTTCTTACTCTTGCCAAGCTTTGCCACGCCTTCATTCGAAGGACGTTCAAAGCCTTATGGGATGCAAACAGTACGCCCGTATGTTGGGGCTGTCAAGAGGGTATCCCCATATATTGTATCTCAGTCTTAGCAAGTGGGATGCCGCCCCCTCGCCCGGCCTTTTCCACAAGATCGCATTTCAGGAGTGCCACGGGCAAAAGTCCGGCAGCACGATGGAGCTGTGCCACCTGCATTTGCAATGGTTTCGTGGGCAGGTCGCAGCCCAAACTTCGGGTGCCGGTCACGCCATCATCTCGGCTCGGGCCGAGCTCCGGCGCTTCAGATCCGAAATGGGAAAATTTCGCCGGTTCGGCAATGGCTTCTCAGCGGCGGGACCCATGGTTACGTAAACGTCCTCGAAAATTTCCCGGGGCGCGATTCTCAGCGTGCCATCGGAGGATTCCACAAGATAGTCGCCTCGTTGCCCGCGATGTTCACGTCCGAGCGCATCCCGAAACTCGAGGGGACCGGTGAGCTGCCTGGCCCGGATCAAAAATCGCGTGCGATAGACTTGCCATTCGCCTTCTGCTTTCCTCACGTTATTCCACCCTTGGGGGAGGGAAGATTTCTGGTATTTGGTTGTCGGCAAAGCGCAGTTTCCCTGGCTGGATTTTCTGTGAAGGTGAAAAAGAATCTACGCGCGATCGGTGGTGTGGTCAATCCCCAAGTTCGGTGCAAATCTCAAATTCTCGGAAAGAAATTTTCGCGGACACTGCGAGATGAGAGAAATCGCGAACAGACGCTGCTGGAGCCGCGATATGGATCACGTCAGGCTGCAGAGCAACAGATCAATGCAAGTCACAGCCGAGAATTTTCCACAAGCCGCAGACTGGAATCGAGACGTGTCTTGTCCGCCGCAGCCTGGCGTCGTACACTCCCTTGCGCTTGCATGCCGGATGAAGTCAATCTACGTGGCCAGGGCAGCTTTCCCGCGACCCGATGGTCGCTGATCGCGGCGGCCCGCAGTGCGGAGCCGGAAGCACGGCAACGCGCGCTAGAAATCCTGGTCGCCGCCTACTGGAAGCCGGTTTACAAATACATCCGCCTGCGCTGGGACAAGGACAACGAGCAGGCCCAGGACCTGACCCAGGATTTTTTTGTCCGCCTTCTGGAGAAAGATTTTCTCGCGCACTACGAGCCACATCGGGCGCGGCTGCGGACTTTCCTGCGGGTGTGCGTGGACCATCTGGTTGCCAACGAAGACAAGGCAGCGCGGCGTCTGAAGCGCGGCGGAGAGGTCCAGTTTCTGCGGCTCGACTTCGAATCCGCGGAAGGAGAGCTGCAACAGATCGAGATTCCGTCGCCCGGCTCGATGGAAGATTTCTTCGAGCGCGAATGGGTGCGCAGCGTTTTCAGCCTTTCCCTGGAGCGCTTGCGCCAGGAATGTGAACATGGCGGCAAACTCGTACACTTTCGCCTGCTGGAGTTCTATGACATCGACGAGGGCGGCAAAGAGTTGACCTATGAACAGGTGGCGCGGCAGTTCGGTCTGAAGCCCTCCGATGTTACCAACTACCTGGCCTTTGCCCGGCGTGAGTTTCGCCGGATTGTGCTGGACCAGCTGCGTGAGATGACGGGCAGCGAAGAAGAGTTCCGGCGCGAAGCGCACACCTTGCTGGGAATCGACGCGCCGTGAGGATGCACACGCCATGAAGTGGCTGTCAGATCAGGCTCTTGATCGCCTGCGCGCGGCCGCCGACGCGCCCGACCTTAGCGGCACCGGTTACGTGCTGCTCGACAAGCTGGGTGCGGGCGGCATGGGCGGTGTGTTCCGCGTCGAGCACACGGCCCTGGGCCGGCAGGTCGCACTGAAGGTCATCGGGATTGTAGATTCCAGCGGCGAGCTCAGCGCACGCCTGTTGCGCGAGGCCAGAATCATCGCTCAGCTCGAGCATCCCGGAATTGTCCCTGTACACGACGTTGGCACCCTGCCTGATGGCCGGGTCTTCTACACCATGAAGCTGGTGCAGGGCCGGCAACTCGACCAGCAGTGCGATGAACTGGGCGGCGTGCCCGAACGTTTGCGAACCTTCCAGAAAATCTGCGATGCGGTTTCATTCGCGCACGCCCATAATGTGGTGCACCGTGATCTGAAGCCGCAAAATATTATGGTGGGACCATTCGGAGAAGTGCTGGTCATGGATTGGGGGCTGGCCAAGATGCTGGATGCCGATATTCCGGCACAACTGAATACTCCGCAGCCACTACCGCCTTCCGATTCCACCGATACTGCACATGGCGTGGTTCTCGGCACGCCCGGCTACATGGCGCCCGAACAGGCCCGCGGCGAAGTCGGGGCGGTCGGGCCGCAGGCCGACGTCTATTCGCTGGGCGCTGTGCTCATGTTCCTGCTGGCCAATTCCGGCCGGACGCCCAAAGCCCTATCCGCGATTGCCGGCAAAGCCATGGCGGAGGATACGCAACAAAGATATGGTTCGGTGAGAGAACTGAGCAACGACGTGGCGCGCTATCTGGATGGACAGCCGGTCAGTGCGTATCCGGAGAGTCCGGTCATGCGTCTATGGCGATGGGTAGTTAAAAACCGCGCCTGGATTCTGCTGGTGGCGGCGTATCTGTTGATGCGCGCGGTGTTCATTTTGTGGCGGGGAAGGTAGCGCGAAAAGGCGATTGTAGATTTCAGATTGATGATTGCAGATTTCAATGGCTCGATCATTGTGGTTTCAAATCTCAAATCTGGAATCTGAAATCTGCAATCTTGAATCCCCGGTGATTAAAGGATTTCACCGCAAGGTTGAATAAGACGCTAGCGGGCAACTTGCCCGCCAAGGGGCGCATATGAATAAGATCGTGTTGGGGCTGCTGGTGGGTGGAATCCTCGGCATCTTTGACGGGCTGAGCGCATGGTTCACGCCCGCAGTGCGGGCGCAATTGCTGGGCATTGTGATCGGCTCGACAGTGAAAGGGTTGATTGCCGGTATTCTGATTGGCTACTTCGCGAAAAAAGTGACCTCGTTGCCGCTGGGCCTGCTCTTCGGCCTGGGCATCGGACTGCTGCTGGCGTATGCGGTCGCTGCCATGCCGAATCCGAGCGGCCAGCACTACTATCTTGAGATCATGATTCCGGGCGGCATTGTGGGCATGATCGTCGGCTACGCCACGCAGCGCTTCGGCCAATCCGCGCAATTGGCCGGCCGATAGGCCGCAGGCGCAGATTCTGGATTGCAGCTTCTAGCTTCTAGCTGCTGGCTTCCAGCCGGAACAGGGTTGGCGCGGTAAATGGCCTGGAGCTGGTAACGACAGAAGCTAGAGGCCAGGAGCTAGAAGCTAGAAGCTAGAAGCTAGGAGCCAGAAGCCAGAAGCGGCATTGGTGACTTGACGCAGAACAGGGTAAAGTATCGGTCTCGGATGGCGAATGAACAGGAAAAGGAAGCCGCCGCGCGCGCCAGCCTCCGCTTCGTGCGCGATGGCGATATAGTCGGCCTGGGAACGGGATCAACCGCTGCCTTCGCGGTGCGCTTTCTGGGCGAACGCGTACAGGCCGGGCTGAAGATCCGCGGCATACCCACTTCGATTCATACCCAGGAATTGGCCGCCAGCCTGGCCATCCCTCTGACCACGCTGGATGAAGTTCAGGACATCGACGTCACCATCGACGGGGCGGACGAAGTGGATCCGCAGCTCAGCCTGATCAAGGGTGGAGGCGGGGCACTGCTGCGGGAAAAAATCGTGGCTTCCGCGACTCGTAAATTTGTGGTCATCGCTGACTCCAGCAAGCAGGTCGCGATGCTGGGCAAATTTCCCGTCCCTGTGGAAGTGATCAAGTTCGCCGAAGCCCTGGTGGCGAAGAAGATTGCCGCGCTGGGAGCTGCGGTCAAAGTGCGCATGGATTCGTCGGGCCGTAAGTTCATCACCGACGAAGGCAATCACATTCTTGACTGTAATTTTGGCAGGATTCCCGATCCGCCGGCCTTGGCCCGCGAACTGGAGAGGATGCCCGGCGTGGTCGAGCACGGATTATTTATCGGGATGGCAGCCCTGGCGTTGATCGCTAAGGGTGATCAGCTGATCGAACTGCTGCGTGACGACCGGGAAAAGCATTAACCACTGAGGACACTGAGGACACTGAGGAAAGCTCTGAACCACGAGGGACACTAAGGGCACTGAGGAAACCTTTCTAACCACGGAGGACACGGAGGACACTGAGGAATGCCGGGCTCTGGTTCGCCACTAGGCAGCGATCTCCCTTAGTCCCTGCAACAGCCTATGCACCTCTGCGGCAGTGTTGTAATGGGCCAGACCGATGCGCAGGAATCCGCCATCTTTTTCCACATCCAGCCGCTCGGTCAGATTCAGGGCGTAGTAGTTGCCGTCCCAGGTAAAGATGCCGCGCTCGCCTAATCTGGTGGCCAGATCCAGTGGAGTGTGGCCCGTGATGCGGACGGCCACCGTGGGACAACGCCGGTCCAGCTTCGCGACATCGCTGATGCCGTAAAACTTCAATCCCGGAAGGGCGAGCAATCCGCCAATCAGCATTTCCACCAATCCGCGTTCGTGCTGCTGGATGGCGCTGTAAGCGGCCAGCAGCGCGGCGCGGCGGGTGGATACTGAAGGGTCCACCTGGCGTCCCAGATCAGCCAGATATTCAACACAGGCAGCGATCCCGGCGATGCATTCATGATTCAGCGTGCCCCATTCCCAGCGGTTGGGAACGGCATTGGTATTGGCGCGCAACTTGTAGGGTTGCAGGCGTTGCCAGTGTTCGCGCTTACCGTAGAGAATCCCCATGTGGGGGCCAAAGAACTTGTAGCTTGAACACACCAGGAAATCGCAATCCAGGGCGCGAACATCAATCGGGCCGTGGGGCGCGTAGTGGACGGCGTCGATGTATGCCAGTGCGCCTTTTTGATGGGCCAGGCGGACAATCTCTCTTACGTCATTGATGGTGCCCACTGCATTCGACGCATAACCCACCGCTACCACCCGGGTCCGGCTGTTAAGCTTTTGCGCCAGGTCAGCCATGTTGAGGGTGCAGTCTTCCTGGTTGACATCCACGAAGCGGATGGTGACGCCGCGCTCCTCCAGCGCCCGCCAGGGCGAGACATTGGCGTCGTGATCGAGGTGAGTGAGCAGAATTTCGTCGCCCGGCCCGAGTTCGCGGCCGAGAGAGCGGCTGAGGGCGAAGGTCAGCGTGGTCATGTTGGGGCCGAAGACCACCTCATCCGGGTCGCAGGCAAAGAGATCCGCCATGGCGGCGCGGGCGCCGGCAATGACAGCGTCGGTGCGGCGGCTGGTGGCATAGGCGCCGCAGGTGTTGGCGTTTGAGTTCTTCAGATAGTCGCTGATGGCATCGATCACCCGCTGCGGGACCTGGGTGCCACCGGGTCCGTCGAGAAAGACCGCCGGCTGCCCGGCCACGGTCTGCGAGAGCGAAGGGAATTGAGAGCGCACCCGGGTGAGATCGAGGGCAAGGGTTTCAGTTGCTGCAGTTGGCATAGGGTCCTCAGGTAGCGCCGGCGTCCCGCCGGCTGTCCCGAGGGCGTCCCGCCCTCGGTCATATCAACTCATCACTTTTCCTCAGCCCATCATGGTGGTGTGTTCCGGCTGGATCTTGTAGATCACGCGGGTCTCGGTCGGCTGGCGGTAGGGATACTTGTCCACGCCCAGATACTTCTTGGCCATCTTGTCGATGTGCGCGTCGGCGCCGTCTTCGGTGATTTCAACCACGCGGCCGCGGATTTCCAGATAGCGATAAGGATTGTCCGGATCGACGATGGCCAGGGCCACGCGCGGGTCGCGGCGGACGTTGCGGTCTTTCTGGCGGCCTTTGGCGGAATTGAAAATGACCAGGTCGCCCTCGAGGTCGCACCACACCGGCGTCACCTGGGGGCGGCCGTCGGGCATCAGAGTGCCCAGACTGGCGAAGGCGCGCTTGCTGAACAGATCACGATACTTTTCCGGAATGGCTGAGGACATGGATACCCTCCTGTGAAGGCGTGAAATATTTAGTCTGGAGATTATAGACGCTCAGGGCCGGGTGGGAAGATCAAAGCGCGCGGGGCGATAGCTTTGGCGGCGGAGCACAATCGTTTTACAATAGCGGACTTTTGCGAGTTCCTGAGGAGTTGATGATGCGCTGTCCCTGGTGGCGAAGGTGGGAAGTATGGGCCTTTGCAGCGTTGCTGCTTGCCGTTGGCGGCGCGGCTTCCGTTTGTGCGCAGTCGGCACCGAAAGCGCCGCCCACGGTTGTATTCATGACCGACTTCGGCGTGGTGGATGATTCCGTGGCCCTGTGCAAGGGCGTGATGTATTCCATTGCGCCCGAGTTACGCATCGTGGACCTGACTCACCAGGTCACGCCCTTCTCGATACTCGACGGCGCCCGCTTCCTTTACGGTGCGACTCCCTACTTTCCCGCAGGCATCGTGTTCGTGGTGGTGATCGACCCGGGAGTTGGCAGCACGCGCAAGGCGGTGGTGGTGAAGTCGAAGCGAGGGCAGTATTTTGTGCTGCCCGACAATGGGCTGATGACGCTGGTCGAGGACCGGGATGGGATTGACTCCGTGCGGGAGATCACGAACCGCGCCTGGATGATCGGCGCTGCCTTGTCGTCCACGTTCCATGGGCGCGATATTTTTTCGCCGGTCGGCGCGCACCTGGCCCGCGGAGAAGACTGGACGCGCGTTGGGCCGGAACTGCCGGCGAAACAGTTGGTCCGGCTCGATCTGAACTCTTCCCGACTGGACGAGCGCGGACTGAGCGGCGAAGTAATCGCCACCGACGGTCCCTACGGCAACCTTGTGACCAACATCAGCGGCGACGATTTTCTCAAGCTGGGTTACCGGCACGGGCAGAATGTGCACGTGACCCTGGGCAGGACGGATATGGACATTCCTTTTGCAAGAACGTTCAGCGACGTGCCTCTGAAAAAACCGCTGCTGTATATCGATTCGCGGGGGCACCTGGCACTGGCGGTAAACCTGGGCAGCTTCGCTGCTGCATATTCAATCGAGCCGCCGGTCACGATTTTCTTTCCCCGCGCGAAAAAATAGGGGGGCCGCGGAAAAAGTCGTCGAGGGCGAAGAAAGCTCAGCGCAGGCGCTGAAGCGCGAACCAAGCCAGACGACTTGACGACCCGACTGAAGTCGGGCCCCTGCCCGAAATCTGCTTGAAACACGGTTTTTCCGCCGCCTACCAGGGCAGGAAAAACCGCGGGCGGGGGCGCCCGCGCCACACTTGCTCTACGGAACGGGTGATTCTTCGATGTCTTTCGCCATTTCGGGAAGGACTGCGCGCAGCAAGGCGACGAAGTCGGCCTTCACGCGCTCGCCGGTTTCGAGCACTTCGTCGTGGCTGATGACCTGATCGAGAATCCCCGCCGCCATATTGGTCACGCAGGAAATCGCCAGAACTTTTATGCCCATATGGCGCGCGGCAATGACTTCGAGCACGGTGGACATCCCCACCAGGTCGGCGCCAATCGTCCGCAGGTAGCGGATCTCCGCCGGAGTCTCATAATTTGGCCCCAGCAAGGCAGCGTAAACGCCCTGGTGGAGCGTCTTGCCTGCCCTCTGCGCAGCCTGCAGTGCGAGTTCGCGATAGGGCTTCGAGTAGGCCTGCGTCATGTCCGGGAAGCGCGGGCCGAAGCGATCATCATTAGGGCCGGCGAGCGGATTCTGTCCCTGCAGATTGATGTGGTCGGTGAGTACGACCAGTGCGCCTTGCTGGTACTCCCGATTGATGCCGCCGGCCGCATTGGTAAGAATCACGGCGCGGATGTTCATGCAGTCAAACACCCGCATGGGAAAGGCGACTTCCCTCGCGGAATAGCCTTCATACAAGTGCACGCGTCCCTGCATCGCGGCCACAGTCACGCCGGCGGCGTTTCCGACCACCATCTGGCCGGCATGTCCCAGCGCGGTCGAGCGCGGAAAGAATGGAATGTTGCTATAGGGAATGCGCGTGGCATCGCCAAGTTCGTCGGCGAAGCCACCCAGGCCGGAGCCCAGCACCAGCCCAATCTTTGGGCGCAGAGAGGTTTGTGAAAGCAGAAACTTTGCGGCGGCTGCGGCGTTGGTAAAGTCGTTGGGAGCGCTCATGGCTGCAGGTTAAGGCCTGTTGTCAGTTGCCAGATGGCAGTTCTTAGTTCGTTTTGCAGTGTACTCGGGAGTGTTGCTGAGCTGCGGTAAATTTATCGCACGGATCGAAGCCGCTATCAGCAGGGCTTTCGGAGGATTTTCACAATCAAGCGTGGGGCCAGTTTTTCCGCCGCGACTGTTCCACGCATCGAAAATCAGAGCTGCTGGCGGAAAACAGGGCGATCATTTTCACACATTGCACCGGGAACGCGGCAGGCGGCTGTGGACAGCCTGCACTCGATTGATTTTCCAGAAGATAAAACAGCGTCTTTTTTATTGACTCTAAAAATGAAAGGAGTAAAACAAACTCGTTCTTTGACAGCTTCTGAAGTTTTCCCGGTTGGTGCGGCGTCCGGGGCTCAAGCCAAGTCACTCTCTGCATCGCAAGATGACGGAGGGAAGGCGGGCAAGGGTCTATAGCAAAGCGCTGGTCGAGGCGAACAAGAAGATTTGTCGGAGGCAGGATAGAGTCCCGAGGCGTTAAGCAGGTTTGTCCGGTTGGCGGTAAGCCCGGAGCCCAAGCATGATCGCGCGTGGCAGCCCGCAAGGGTAGCTGCGAGAGCAGGTCGGTGAGGGTCTAAAGCGAACTACTGGCCGAGATGAATGGGCTTAACATCACCTCGGGGCTCTTATTTTTTGCGGGTCATGGTCCCTGTACCACCTGCAGCTTTTCCGCCGGCGCCAGCCGGGCGCGAAAGATAGAGTTGGTCGAAGCCACTTCGCCGACCGCATCCACATGCACGTCGTAGGCTCCCCGCGGCAGGTTCTCGGCAAACGGAATTTCAAACTCGTCGGTATCTTTGTTCAGGGTGAAATGCTGATAGCCGACGGCGGTGGCCCGGCCATATTCGTTGACCGCCAAAGCAATCACGGTGAAATCGAAATCGTCCCCGGTCTGGTTGGACACACGGATGGCGGCTTCCAGCCGGTGGCCCGTAATCTTCGGTTTCCTGCTCCACTCGACCACCAGGGGCGCGACAGCGGACATGATGAATTCTTTCTTCTTTTGGGCCGCGGGCTTGCCGCTATCGGTGACGGTCACAATGAAGCGAAAGGTGTCGCTTTCCGTGGGCGTGCCGCTCAGAGTTCCGTCCGGCGCCAGCTCGATACCGGTGGGCGGGGTCCCGGCGGTCACTTCCCAGGTGAGAGGAGTGATGCCGCCTTGAGCCTCCAGCTTGAAGTGATAGGGCCGGCGCAAGAACGCTTTGGGCAGGGGAGCAGTCGAGAACACGATAGGCTCGCCGGTAGCCGCACCCTGCTGGGCGGAGGATGATCCCAACAACGCCAGGCACAAGATTGCCGATCCTGCGACCCTCAGTTTCATAGGAGCCCTAATTGGCACTTTACCACTGGACGGGACGGCCTGAAGCGCCCGGAAGGCCAGTGCCAGGAGCCTGGCGTTTCCCACCGTGTGGAACAGCGGGCCGCCCGCATGGGAAATTTCTAACCCGCGGTCACCCCGGCACTCGACTCGTGCGGCTTCGTCACGGTAAGCTAAATGGTTTTGTGGAGGGCGTGAGAAATGCAAGATGTAGTCGCCAGGCTTTGGCCGGAGATCCAATGGATCGAAGACAAGAAGCTGCGCAGCCAGGTGACTCAGACCTGGGCAAGGGCGCTGGAGCGCAGCCCGCTGAAGCCCGACGACCTGAATACGATTCCCTTCACGCTGCTGGTACCCAATTGCCCCATCACCTTCATGGAGCACAAGCGTTGCGTGGTGCACATCGCGCGCCAGAGCGCCGAGGCCATGCAGCAGTTCATGGGGCGCGCCCTGCCCATTCACATGGACACAGTGATCGCGGGCGCCATTCTCGCGGATGTGGGCAAATTGCTGGAATACGAACTGGGGGCGGACGGCAAAAGCCGGCAGAGCGAACGTGGGGAGGCCTTGCGCCATCCCTTCACCGGGGTCGCGCTGGCGCTGGAATGTGGCGTGCCCGATGCGGTCTGCCATATCATCGCGGCCCACGCCGCCGAAGGCGACCTGGTGAAGCGCAGCACTGAAGCCTACATCGTGCATCACGCCGATTTCATGGCGTTCTTGCCTTTCAAGAACCCCAAAAACATCAAACTGAAATAGGAGAGTTTGCGTTGGCTACGAAACCAGCTGTCGCCAAAGAAACGATTACCGCCGGCATGTCGCGCTGGGCTGCCGGCTTGAGTTATCCGCAGTTGTCACAGGAAGCGGTATACCAGGCCAAACGCTTTCTGCTGGATTCTGTCGGCTGCGCCCTGGGCGGATTCCAGCAGCACGACGTGAAGATCGCTCTCGAGGTGCTCGACGAGATCGCCGGAAGCGGTCCGGCGACCGTGATTGGCACGGGCAAGCGCATCGACCCAGTCTCGGCCTCGCTGGCCAATGGCTTGATGATCCGCTGCATGGACTACAACGACATTTACTGGAAGCAGGACCCATCGCATCCATCCGACATCTTTCCGGCAGCGCTGGCGGGTTGCGAACGCGCCAAGAGCGATGGCAAGGAGTTGATTGTCGGCCTGGTCCTGGGACACGAGTTCGAGATGCGCTTCTGCGAGGCGGCGTTTCCCGGCATTCGCGAACGCGGCTGGCATCACGCCACGCTGACGGCTTTTGTTTCACCGATTGTTGCGGGCCGTGCCCTGCACCTCGGATGGGAGCAGATCCAGCATGCCATCGGAATTTCTGCCAGCCGTCATGCCACGCTGGGCGCGGTAACTGCCGGAAAGCTGACCATGATGAAAAACACGGTCGATCCCATGGCGACGCAGAGCGGAGTGCTTGCCGCGCTCATGGCCGAGAAAGGGTACACCGGCCCCGAGCACGTGGTGGACGGCAAGGAAGGCTTGACCCACTGCTTCGGCCCGTCCTGGAAATTAAACCTGCTGACGGATGGGCTGGGCGAGTCGTGGCGCATCACGCAGTGCGGCATGAAAGCTTTTCCCACCGAGGCGCTCACTCACACGCCGATTTCCGCGGTGCTCGAGATTGTCAAATCCAATGACCTGAAGCCGGAGCAGGTGGAGAAGGTCCAGATACGCTCGCTGGCGCGCGCGGCAGATATTCTTTCCGATCCCAGCAAGTACGATCCGCAGTCGAAAGAGACAGCCGACCACTCGCTGCCCTATGTGATTGCAGCGGCCATCGCCGAGCGGCAGGTTACGCCGGTGCAGTTCGAAATGAAGAAGATCATGGACCCGACCATCCGGGCGCAGCTGAAAAAGGTCGAAGTAGTGGCCGATCCCGAGATCGAGAAAGTCTTCCCCGCGCTGCAGCGGGTGATCGTGAATCTCACCACCACCGATGGGCGGACGTTTAGCAAGCAGCTGGATTATCCCAAGGGCGATCCTCGCAACCCGCTCTCCGACGCGGAAGTTGAGGAGAAGTTCGCGGCGCTGGCGGATGGTGTACTGTCGGAAGGCGCGCAGAAAAAACTGAAGGACGCGATCTGGAACCTGGAGAAAGTCGGGTCGGTGAGCAAGCTGATGGCGCTGATGAAGGCGGACGTGCGGAAGAAGGCGGCGCGGATGTCGATGACAAAGGGATCGAAAAGGCGATAGCTGTTGCGGGACCTACATGCCAAGCCGCGGAGCGGCGTCAAGAGTGTAGCCCCGGGGCGTAAGCCCCGGGTAAGAAGGGAAGCGAATCAGCCCGGAATGGGCGAAGGAAACCGGCGATGCAGACGTTTTGTTCTCACGAAATTTGCGAGGATCAAGAGGCGAACGCCGATATAGCCGGGCCATGATCAGATGATAGGGGTCCTTCGACTTCGTATCTGCTTCGCGGAGCGAAGCAGATACTCCGCTCAGGATGACATGTAACAAGGACCAGGGGTGTTTATGGGTCAGACCATCGTTGAAAAAATCGCGCAGGCGCATCTGGCTGAGGGGCCGAAACGGCCGCTGCGGACTGGGGACTTTGTTGCCATCCGGCCGCATCGCGTGATGACGCATGACAATACCTCGGCTGTGATGAAGAAGTTTCAGACCATCGGCGCGAAGAAGATCCAAAATCCCAAACAGCTGGTCTTTGCCCTCGACCACGACATCCAGAACAAAGAGGATTCCAATCTGCACAAGTATCAGGCCATCGAGGGCTTTGCGAAATATCACGGCGTGGATTTCTATCCCGCGGGCTCGGGCATTGGCCACCAGATCATGGTGGAGCGCGGATACGTTGTGCCGGGATCGTTCGTTGTGGCCTCGGACTCGCATTCGAATATGTACGGCGCGCTGGGCGCAATCGGCACGCCGATCGTGCGCACCGACGCGGCTGCGGCTTGGGCAACAGGAGATTTCTGGTGGCAGATTCCGCGCTCCATCCAAGTGGTGCTTGAAGGCACGCTACCCGCGGGCGCGACTGGCAAAGATGTCATCATTACGCTGTGCGGAATTTATAACCACGACGAAGTCTTGAACTCCGCCGTCGAATTCAGCGGGTCGGGCGTGGCCAGCCTTTCCATGGACGCCCGCTTTTCCATCTCCAACATGTCCACCGAGTGGGGGCCGCTGGTGGGATGGTTTCCGGTGGATGAGGTCACTATCAGGTATCTGAAAGCCGTGAAGGAGCGCCTGGCGACGATTGGCATCGAGCGCTTCACCGACCGCGACATCGCCAACTGGTCGGAGAATCCGCCGCAGCCCGATCGCGATGCGGTCTATGCCGCACGAATCGTGCTCGACCTGTCGCAAGTGAGCCCGCACGTTTCCGGACCGGACACGGTACAGATCATGGCATCGCTGGCCGAGATCGAGAAACAGAGGATTCCAATCCAGAAAGCCTATCTTCTTTCCTGCGTGAATTCGCGGATCGAGGACCTGGCCGCCGCGGCCACCGTGCTGCAGGGCAAGAAAGTTGCATCCGGAGTGAAGTTGTATCTGGGCGCGGCCAGCAAGTGGGTGCAGGAAGAAGCGGAGCGGCGCGGCATCTGGCAGACGCTGCTCGACGCGGGGGCAAACCCGCTGCCGGCGGGCTGCGGGCCGTGCATCGGCCTGGGCGTTGGACTGCTGGAGCCAGGCGAAGTTGGAATCTCCGCCACCAACCGCAATTTCAAGGGCCGCATGGGATCGCGCGATGCGAAATGCTATCTTGCCAGCCCGGAGGTTGTGGCCGCTTCCGCCGTGGCCGGTTACATTCGTGGACACTCCAGGATGGCGGACCGCAATCCCGCGCGCGACTATAAGGAATTTCCCGCCGGCGCAGCCGCCGAGAAAGTCGAGATTCTGCCCGGCTTTCCGGAGCGGGTGCGGGGACGGCTGGTGTTTTTGCCGCAAGACAACGTCAACACCGACGCGATTTACGGGAAGGACTACACTTACCGCGACGATGTCACGCCGGAAACCATGGCCAAAGTGGTGATGGAAAATTACGATCCGCAATTTGCCGCGCGCACGCGGGCCGGCGACGTGGTGGTGAGCGGCTTCAATTTTGGCACCGGGTCGAGCCGCGAGCAGGCAGTCACCTGTCTGAAGGCGAAAGGGATTCCGCTGGTGATCGCGGCCAGTTTCTCGCAAACCTATTTGCGCAACGCTTATAACAACGGGTTCCTGTGCGTGGAGGTTCCGGAGCTGGTGAAGAGGCTGCGCGAGCAGTTTG
>Ga0207667_10002941_pt1 | contig 21147 bp, 19 predicted proteins | sample KBSCornC52_FD_184301 | JGI IMG/M metagenome (GOLD analysis project Ga0207667, IMG submission 184301) | Corn rhizosphere microbial communities from Kellogg Biological Station, Michigan, USA - KBS Corn C5-2 (SPAdes) (version 2) | ecosystem: Host-associated > Plants > Roots > Rhizosphere > Soil ...
TCTGGACCTGGCAGCTGCGCGACACCGCCCGTCGCGACGCACGCGACGCCGCGCACCAGACCGCCATCAGCGCCGCCGCCGCCATCCGGTTTCTGCGCGACCTGCTTGGCCAGTACCGCCCTCTGCTGGTCGACCAGCTGCGCCAGATGGGCGGCACGCGCTTCTTCGTGGCCGTCAACCGCCAGCGCGTGCCGGTCACGCCCATCGAGGATTCGCTGCTCGCGCGCACCGTCGTCGGTGAGGTGCGCCGCACGCTGCAGGGCGAGCTCGCGCAGGGCGCGCAGGCCGACGTGGCGCTCGCGTGGCCGGAGACGTTGTCGGTCACCGGCGACGGCCGCTCGCTGCACGACCTGCCGGACAACTGGGTCGCCGGCCCGATGCTGCTGCGTCCGCGCCGCGCGCCGGTGCTGGTGATCCAGGCCGACGTCGCTGCCGGCGGCAGCCTGCTCCTGGCCGCGACGCTGCCGGACCCGTACTTCCTGGACAGCGCCAACCCGCTCACGCGCGACCGCCTGCTGCTGCAAGGCGCCACGCTGCTGACGGTGCTGCTGCTGGTGCTGGCCGTCGCGCGCACGCTCACGCGCCCGCTGCAACGCATCGCCGACGCCGCCGCCGCCTTCGGCGGCGCGATGCACCCGAGCGCGGTGCCCGAGACCGGCACCATCGAGCTGCGCCGCACGGCGCGCGCATTCAACGACATGCAGGCGCGCATCCAGCGCTTCGTGGAGGATCGCGAGCGCCTGTTCGCCAGCATCTCGCACGACCTGAAGACGCCCATCACGCGCCTGAAGCTGCGCACCGAGATGCTGGACGACGACGCGCTGCGTGCCGACTTCCACGAGGACCTGGACGAGCTGGACGTCATGGTCAAGGGCGCGCTGCAGAGCGTCAAGGACAGCGCGGTGCACGAGAACGTGGGCGACGTGCGGCTCGACCGCCTCGTCGAGCGCCTGACCCAGCCCGCGCTCGCGGCCGGCGCGCGCATCGCGATCGACGTCCCGCCGCTGAGCGTGCGCGCCAAGCCGCTGGCGCTCAAGCGCGCGCTCGGCAACCTCGTCGACAACGGGCTGCGCTACGGCGGCGGCGAGCTGGCGATCGCCGCGGCGGCCGACGGCGCCGGCGTCGTCCTCACGATCCGCGACCGCGGCCCCGGGCTGCCAGAAAGCTCGCGCGAGGAGATCTTCGAGCCCTACGTGCGCCTGGCCCATGGCCGCGAGAAGAGCCGCGACGGCAGCGGGCTGGGCCTGGGCATCGCGCGCGGCATCCTGCGCGAACACGGCGGCGACGTCCGCCTGGACAACCACCCCGGCGGCGGCCTGGTGGCCACCGTGCGCCTGCCCGCGGGCTGAAAGCGCGTCTGCGACGGGGGTGGCCGCCGGGCGGGCGCGATCCTGGGGATGGGTGCGGCGGCCCGCTGCTCCGATGATGGGCGGCCCGCGCGACGGCGGCGACGCGCACGCGCGCCCTGATTCGGAGGACTGTGACCATGGCCAAGAACATCGTGCTGTGCCTGGACGGGACCTGGGACGGCCCCGGGAACAAGGACAAGGGCGGCCACCTGACGCCCACCAACGTCCAGAAGCTGTTCGAGGCCCTTGCCGGCTCGGGCCCGCTGGCCGCGAGCGACCAGGAAAAGGAGTTCACGCAGGCGGCGGGCGCAGCGGCCGGCGGCCAGGTCGGCAAGTACATCTACGGCGTCGGCGTGGGCAGCAACCTGCTCGCCAAGGCCGTCGAAGGTGCGGTCGGCCTGGGCCTGGTGGCGCGCGTGGTGCGCGGCTACACGTACCTGTCGCGCGTCTACGAACCGGGCGACGCCGTCTACATCCTGGGCTTCAGCCGGGGCGCCTACACGGCGCGCGCGCTGGCCGGCCTGGTCACGCGCCAGGGGCTGCTCGACTGGGCTGCCATGAAGCTGCAGGCGGGCTCCGAGCAGAGCTACAGCGCGGGGCTGGCGGCGTGGCAGCAGTACAAGAAGGCGGTCTTCAAGAGCAACGGCCGCGTGCTGCACAGCCTCGCGGACGTGGTGAGCGACTTCCAGGACCTGTTCCAGCTCGGCCTGCATCCCGCGCCGCAACTGCGCTACACCGGCGCGGTCGGCATCGCGGCGGTGGGCGTGTGGGACACCGTCGGCGCCCTGGGCGTGCCCGACCTGTCGGAGCAGGATGGCACGCCCGTGCGCCTGGACGCGTTCCAGTTCTGCGACCAGGTGCTCAACGCCAACGTCGCGCACGGCTTCCACGCGGTGGCCATCGACGAGCGCCGCGTCGACTTCACCCCCACGCTGTGGGCCGCGCGCGACGGCGTCGTGCAGGTGCTGTTTCCCGGCGCGCACGAGGATGTCGGCGGCGGCAGCGCCAGTGCGGAATCCGGCCTGGCCAACGCCACGCTCGCCTGGATGGCGCGCCGCGTCGCGTCGGTGGGCGTCGAGTTCGCGCGCATGCCGGCCGGCGACCCCGACCCGCTGGGCGTCGCGCACCAGCCCTGGGCCGGCACGGCGTTCCTCGCCGGCCCGCGCCACTTCCCGCCCGAGCTGCGCCTGAGCCAGCGCGTGCTGCAGCGCATCGCCGCCGCCAGCGTGCCGCTGGACAAGGGGCCCGCGGGCCAGGGCTACCGGCCGCAGAACATCGTCAACAGCTACGTCCTGCTGGACTGGTCGGGCGCCGCGCCGCACGTGCTCGTCGAGCCCTGATGTCCAGGGCGGGGCGCCGGCGGTCGACCGGACGGCCCGTCGGGCGCTGGCTTGACGCAACGCAGACAGGCGCGCCGCGCGCCGACGTAACGTAGGCGCAGGAATCCGCGGCGTGCGCGGATTCCGGCCACCTTGTTCGCGGCGCCGTGTCGAGAGTCGTTGCAGATGCTCGATGCGGTCGGCACGCGCATGTCCCGAGGACTGTGCAATGAAGATCGAAGTCCTGGGCTCGGGGTGCAGCAAGTGCCGGGCGACGGTCGGCGTGATCGAACGTGCATCGCACGCAGCCGGCGTGCCGGTCGACATCGTCAAGGTGGAGGATCGGGCAGCGATCGAGCGTGCCGGCGTGCACGCGACGCCGGCGGTCGTGATCGATGGCCGGATCGTCCACAGTGGCGGGGTGCCGTCGCAGGCCGAGGCGCAGGCGTGGCTGGCGCCCGCGCCGATGGCCTTCCTGAGGCGCCAACCCACCCGGCACCTGTTCTTCACCGGCAAGGGCGGCGTCGGCAAGACGTCGCTGTCGACCGCTGCCGCACTGGTGCTGGCGGACGCGGGCCGCCGGGTGTTGCTGGTGAGCACCGATGCGGCGTCCAACCTCGACGAGATGCTGGGCATCGAACTGCGCAACACACCGGTGGCGGTGCCGGGGGTCGCGGGCCTGTTCGTGCTGAACATCGATCCCGACACGGCCGCCGAGTCGTATCGCCAGCGCGTCCTCGCGCAGATGGCCGCCAGCTCGACGCCGTCCGAGCTGACGACGGTACGAGAGCAGCTGTCCGGTGCCTGCACCACGGAGATCGCTTCGTTCGATGAGTTCGCGGCACTCCTTGCCGGGGAAGACACCGCGTACGACCACATCGTGTTCGATACGGCACCGACCGGGCACACGTTGCGATTGCTCAGCCTGCCCAAGGCCTGGAGCGGCTTTCTCGAGGGCAACGATCGCGGCGCCTCATGCCTGGGGCCGCACTCCGGGCTGAAGACGCAGGAAGCGCGCTTCAAGGCGGCGTTCGACGCCCTGGGCGATGCGGCCCGCACGACCGTCGTCCTCGTGGTGCGCCCCGACAAGGGCGCGATCGACGAGGCGGCGCGCACGTCGGAGGAGCTGCATGCGCTGGGCCTGGACAACCAGCGCCTGGCGATCAACTGCGTGTTCCGTGCGAGTGACCGGAACGACGCCGTGGCCCTGTCCATCGAGACGCTGGGAGAGCGCGCGCTCGACGACCTGCCCGCCCCGTTGCGTGCGTTGCCGCAGGACCGGGTGCCCCTGCGCCCCTCCGACACGGTCGGCCTGCCGGCGCTGCGCGCATTGCTGTCCGGCGAGGTCACCCCCGTCGCATCGCGTTCGGCCACCGCGGGCGGACCGGTCGATTCCCTTCCGGGCCTCGATGCGCTGGCCGACGAACTCGCCGCCGCGGAACACGGCCTCATCATGGTCATGGGCAAGGGCGGGGTCGGCAAGACGACCGTGGCCGCGGCGCTGGCCCTGGGGCTCGTCCAACGTGGAAAGACCGTGCACCTGAGCACGACCGACCCGGCCGCGCACATCGCGCAGACACTGCAAGGCGCCATTGCAGGACTGCGTGTCGATCGCATCGACCCGAAGATCGAGACGCAACGCTACATCGACAAGATCATGGCGGCGAAGTCGCCGGGGCTCGATGAACAGGGGCAGGCGCTGCTGCTCGAAGACCTGCGCTCGCCCTGCACCGAGGAGGTGGCGGTGTTCCATGCGTTCTCGCGCATCGTCGCCGAGGGGCGCAGCGCCTTCGTGGTGCTCGACACGGCGCCGACCGGGCATTCACTGCTGCTGATGGACGCGACCGGCGCCTACCACCGCCAGGTGATGCGCGAGTTCGAGGGGCAGGGCGCGGGCCGCGTGGTGACGCCACTGATGCGGCTGCAGGATGCCTCGTACACCCGGATGATCCTGGTCACCCTGCCGGAGGTCACGCCGGTCTCGCAGGCATCGGCGTTGCAGGACGACTTGCGACGCGCCGGCATCGAGCCGTATGCGTGGGTGCTCAACAAGAGCGTGCGCGCGGCAGGCACGCGCGACCCGCTGCTCGGGGCGCGCATGGACAGCGAGCGCGACCAGATCGGGCGCATGGCCGACGGATTGGCCAAGCGCATCTTCGTGTTGCCGTGGCTGACGCGCCCGCCGATCGGGCTCGTCGAATTGTCGAAGCTGGTCCGGTCGGGCTCCGGCGCGCCGGCGAGCTGAAGAACAGCGGTGTCTCCTGGCCGCGCGACGGAGCTGCTCGAGGGCGCTTTTCCGCGATCGGTCGCCGTCTCCCGGGTGCCAGCAAGCGCAGAAGCGCTCACAATGCATGACAGGGACGAATCCCGAAGGGCCAGTTCATGGACATCTCCCGCTCGGTTGCAGCGCTGCTGGTGCTGGTGCTGGTGGTCGCGCCGTTCACCGTCCACGCTGGCGATCCGGACCACCAGGCAGAGGTCGCCAGGCGGGGCGCGGAGGTGATGCCCTTCAGCCTGAAGGCGACGACGCACGTGTTCACGGCGACCGCCGACGGCGGAACGCAGCGCGTGGTGGCCAAGCGCCTCACCGACACGAAGCAGGTGGACCTGGTGCGTGGGCACCTGCGCGATCTCCAGGCCCGGTTCCTGAAGGGAGACTTCTCCGGGCCGTCGCACATCCACGGCGCGGACATGCCCGGCCTGGCCGAGCTCAGGTTGGCCAGGGTCGGCGAGGTCACCATCGACTACAAGGACGTCGAGGGGGGCGGGGAGCTGACATATCGAACGGCCGACCCGAAGCTGGTCGAGGCCTTGCACGCCTGGTTCGATGCGCAACTGCATGACCATGGGGCCGATGCCATGGCCGGCCACCTGCATCATCACGACGCCGAGACCCCGAAGCAGTGAGCCGCCGTTGACCTGAAGCAACGACGCGTTCCTGGCCCGCGCGCTCAATGGGCAAGGACGTTCCGATTCCAGCGTCCCCGCAAGGAGAGATCCATGAAGATCCTGACCGAGCTCCTGACCACCGATGCCGGGCTGATGAGCGTTGCAGGCATCGCCTTCATGATCGGCATGAGCGTGTATTTCACGTACTTCGTCCTGAAGCACATGCGTGCCGAGGAGGCTGCGATTCGATCCGGGAAGAAGAAGTAGGCGACGCCGCCGGCAAGGATCAGGCGCGCCGAGGCCCGCGAATCCTGGCCAGCCTCTTGTCGTGATGCTGCGGCCCGACGTCGGCCTGCATGAACGCGCCGACCGCGACCAGGTCAGGGCCGTTCATAGAGTTTCCCGGCGCGGGCTGCGAGCTTCAGCTCGCTCGCGGTGAGTTCGCAGTAGTCCGGCAGCAGCTCGATGCCCACGCCGTTGCGGCCCATCGAATGCGCGACCCGCAGGGTGGTGCCCGAACCCGAGAACGGGTCGAGCACGGTGTCGCCGGGCTTGGAGAGCAGCTTGATGAACCACTCGGGCAAGGCGTCCGGAAACGCGGCGGAGTGACGTCGATTGCTGCATTCCGTGGCCAGATGCAGCACGTTGGCCGGATAGGCGAGCTCGCGCCCGACCCAGTTCTCGATCTTCTTGCCGAAGCCCGAGCCGACCCTGGATTCGTCGCGCGTCTTGTCCGTCGCGCTCAGCGCCTTCAGGCGCGACTTCTTCCAGTCGCCCATGGGCACGCGCACCTCGTCCTGGTACATCGCGAACTTCTTCTGCTTGGTGAAGTGGATGCAACGCTCCCACGCATCGCGGAAGCGGTTCGGCCACTTGCCCGGGTAGCAGTTGCGCTTGTGCCAGATGTATTTTTCGGTGAAGAGCCACCCGCGCTTGCGCATCGCGATGATGAGCTCCATCACATAGGTGTGCCGCTCGCCGTCGACCACCCGCTCCTTGATGTTCAGGACGAACGAGCCCGACGGCTTGAGCACGCGTTGCAGGCCGTCGGCGATGGGCAGGAACCACGCGACGTAGTCGTCCGCATGCACGCCGCCATAGGTCGACTTGCGCTGGTCCGCGTAGGGGGGCGAAGTGACGATGAGGTCGACGGACTCTGGCGGCAGCTCGAGAAGCACCTTTGCCGCATCACCTTGGTAAAGCCGGAGGGCGAAGGCGCCTGCGACCTCATCGCTGAGGTTCGCTTCGTCGGCAGAGGGGGTCGGCTGCGCTTCTCTCGACATCATGTGGCGGCTGGCCTCGGGCGAGCTCTCCCGGGGCTGGAGAGCGACCCTGGCATTTTATCCAGCCATTCCCCGCACGTGTGCACGCGCGATCATCTCGTCGCGGCGGCCATCCAGGCGTGCGACCGCGCGTCGCCCGACAGGGGCCTCGCAAACGCCGGCGGTTCCGGGGAAAGATTGCGACCGGCCCCGCATGGCGGAACACGACTTGCTGTAGTCCGCCACGGGCCGGCGCGGTTCGTGCATCAATCTATTCCGGAAATGCATGACCTGCGTCCGTCGTCCGGTTACGACGGAATTACACTGTGGACTTGATGCTTTCCCGGTACGTTTCAGGGATAACCCGCGGTTTTCGCGAGTTCCTCGGTGTAACCCCCGTTCGCCCGCTCCGGGCGGCCGGGTACGGTGCGAACAGGCATCGCGAGATTGGGCGAGCCCCGCGCCACGGCAGCGGCCGTGGCAGCGAGGTTCGCCCAATCTTGTCTTCGAACCTTGTCATTGGAGTCTCCTCATGAACCGTCCCGCCATGGAAGGGCTGCGCCTGAACGTGCCCGCCTACGTCAAACATGACCGCCTGGTCTCCTGGGTCGCCGAGATCGCGGCGCTCACCCAGGCCGCCGAGGTCTACTGGTGCGACGGCTCCGAAGCCGAGTACGACCGCCTGTGCGACCTGCTGGTCTCGGCCGGCACGTTCAAGCGCCTGAACCCGGCCAGGCGTGCCAACAGCTACCTCGCCTGCAGCGACCCGTCGGACGTGGCGCGCGTGGAAGACCGCACCTTCATCTGCAGCGAGAAGAAGGAGTCGGCCGGCCCGACCAACAACTGGGAAGCGCCCGACCGGATGCGCGCCCTGCTGCAGCACGGCCAGGCCGACGGCACGCCGGCGCTGTTCGCCGGCTCGATGCGCGGTCGCACGATGTACGTGGTGCCGTTCTCGATGGGCCCGCTGGGCTCGCCGATCTCGCACATCGGCGTCGAGCTGACCGACAGCCCGTACGTGGCCGTCAACATGCGCCTGATGACCCGCATGGGCCGCGGCGCGCTCGAGGTGCTGGGCACCGACGGCGGCTTCGTGCCCTGCGTGCACACCGTGGGCGCCCCGCTGGAGCCGGGCCAGAAGGATGTCTCCTGGCCCTGCAACAAGACCAAGTACATCGTCCACTACCCCGAGTCGCGCGAGATCTGGAGCTACGGGTCGGGCTACGGCGGCAACGCGTTGCTGGGCAAGAAGTGCTTTGCGCTGCGCATCGCGTCCAACATGGGCCGCGACGAGGGCTGGCTGGCCGAGCACATGCTGATCCTGGGCGTCACGAGCCCGCAGGGGGTCAAGCGCCACATCGCAGCCGCCTTCCCGAGCGCCTGCGGCAAGACCAACTTCGCCATGCTGATCCCGCCGGCGGGCATGCCCGGCTGGACGGTCACCACCATCGGCGACGACATCGCCTGGATCAAGCCGAGCGCCGACGGCCGCCTGATGGCCATCAACCCCGAAGCCGGCTACTTCGGTGTCGCTCCGGGCACGAACGAGCAGACCAACCCCAACTGCATGGCCAGCCTCACGAAGGACACCATCTTCACCAACGTCGGCCTGACCGACGACGGCGACGTGTGGTGGGAAGGCATGGGCGAGCCGCCCGCGCACTGCATCGACTGGCAGGGCAAGGACTGGACACCCGCCATCGCCAAGGAAACCGGCGCCAAGGCTGCGCACCCGAACGCGCGATTCACGGTCGCCGCCACCAACAACCCCGCGCTCGACCCGGCCTGGGACGACCCGAAGGGCGTGGCGATCGACGCGTTCATCTTCGGCGGCCGTCGCTCCACCACGGTGCCGCTGGTGACCGAGGCGCGCGACTGGATCGAAGGCGTCTACATGGCCGCGACCATGGGTTCCGAGACGACGGCGGCCGCCGCGGGCCAGCAGGGCGTCGTGCGCCGCGACCCGTTCGCGATGCTGCCGTTCACCGGCTACAACATGGCCGACTACTTCCAGCACTGGCTCAACGTCGGCGAGCGGCTGGAGTCCCTGGGCGCGAAGCTGCCGCACATCTTCTGCGTGAACTGGTTCCGCAAGGGTGCGGACGGCAAGTTCGTCTGGCCGGGCTATGGCGAGAACATGCGCGTCATGGAGTGGATGCTGGGCCGCATCGACGGCGCCGCGCAAGGCCAGGAGAACGTGTTCGGCACCAGCCCGCGCTACGAGGACATCAACTGGTCGGGCCTCGATTTCACGCGCGCCCAGTTCGACAGCGTGATCGGCATCGACAAGGACGCCTGGCAGCAGGAGCTCAAGATGCACGACGAGCTCTTCACGACGCTTGCGCACCGGCTGCCGCAGGAGTTGCAGACGACCAAGAGTCGCATCGCCGCGGCGCTGGGCTGAACGACGCCGGCTTCTTCCTCGATGGCCGCCTCCGGGCGGCCTTTTTTCTGGGCCAGCATGTCGCGGTCGGAGGGGTCTGGCCTTTCCTCGATTCGCGCGAGGTGCATGCCGCCAGCCGATCTTTCGATCGCGATTCGAGGGCCAGACCCCTCGGGCGGTATGCTGCTCGCACGATGCGCCTGCAGATCCTTTCCGACCTCCACCTCGAGACCGAGACCTTCGAGGCCCGGCCCGCGCCCGGCGCGGAGCTGCTGGTCCTTGCCGGTGACATCGATCGCGACTGGGAGGGCCTGCGCCACTTCGCGACCTGGCCCGTGCCGGTGCTGTTCGTGCCGGGCAACCACGAGTTCGACAATCGCGACGTCGACCAGGCCGCGATCGACCTGCGCGCGTTCTGCGACGAACTGGGCTTGCGCATGCTCCATCGCGACACCGCCATCCTGGCCGACGACCGCGGCCGCCGCATCCGCTTTTGCGGCACGGTGCGCTGGAGCGACTTCGACCTGTTCGGCGCCGCAGGCCGCGAGAAGGCCTTGCGCGCCGGCTCGTACTTCCAGCGCGTGATGAACGCGACGCGCCACGGCCAGCCGTTCGACGCGCAGGCCGTGCGCGTGCTGGGCCTGGCGTGCCGGGACTGGCTGGAGCGCACGCTGCCCGAGCCGGCGCAGGGGCGCTGGGACGCCACGGTGGCGATCACGCATTTCGCGCCCAGCCTGCGCAGCGCGGATCCCCGCTACGGGCCGCAACCGACGACGGCCAGCTTCTGCAATGCGGACGACGACCTCATTGCGCGGGCGGACCTGTGGATCCACGGCCACCTGCACTGCCGTCACGACTATCTGGTGGAACGTCCCGGCCTGCACGCCGCCCGCGTGGTTTGCCAGGCACGCGGCCTGGAGAAGAAGGGCGAAGCCGAAGGCTTCGACCCGATGCGACTGATCGAGGTCTAGCGCGCCCCGGGGCGCTGTTCGCCCCGGTCAGGCGCGGATCATGCGCCGAGCTTGCGACCCAGCCACAGGCGCCACGGCGCCACCGGCACGGCCGCGCGCACGGGCGGCGGACTGGGGTCGCCCGGCACGATCGAGTCGATCGCGCCGCCCTCCAGCGCCTCGTCGAGCGCGAAGGCGGTGCCCATGTCGGCGAGGTCCGGCGGCCGCCGCGACGACGACGCGCCGCGGCCGAAATTGCGCAGGAACGTGGGGCGGGACGCGTTGGTCATCGGTCTCTCCAGGTTGGAACCGTGAGACCAGTGTGTGGGAATGTTTCGGAGTCGGTGCGGCGAAAAGTGTGTCGTATGCCCGACAGTTCCGATGTATCGAATGCGCGACTCCCCCGAACAGACGATGGCAGGCCCGAGCCGGCGCGCTTAAGCTGGACGCGTCGATGCCGAGGGTGCAGCTGCGCGCCCCGGCAAGCACCTGGGAGCCGCGCCATGCGCATCACGCAACTTCAATCTCTCACCTGGGGCACCGTCACCGCTGCCGTCGGCTGCGCGTTGTGGTTGTCGTCGACCGACCAGACGGCGCTGTTCTGCTCCGTGGGCTACCGTGCCACCAGCCAGGCGATGGGCCTGGAGATCCCTGCCGAGCCCACGCACGCCGGCAAGGCCGCCAAGACGCCGGGTTCGAGCGCCGCCAGGCAGGCCCAGGCCGGCGAAAGCTAGGCCGCGCGGTCCACCCGCCACCACTGCGCCACGCCCCACGCGAACTCCGGCACGAGGAACACCCACAGCAGTGGCGCGCCGGTCAGGTGCAGCGCCCAGGCCATCCACGTGGAAAACAGCAGGCGCGCGACGCCGTCGTAGCGGCCCAGGCGGATGTCGGGCGTGGCCAGGCGCAGCGCCGACCACACCAGCACCAGGCTGCCCAGCAGGCTGGCAACGAGCAGCGGGAAGGTGTCGAACGGCGCCAGCGCAGCGCCGCCGAGGCGCACGTTCATGTCGGACAGCTGGCGCCAGTTCCAGGCGAAGGTCCAGGGCGTGGCGAACGGCGCCGTCACGAGGATGTCGTAGGTCGCGCTGGCGCGAACGACGCGCCGGAAGGCGGCGGGCGAGAAGGCAGGCATGGCGGGTGACGAAGTGGGCATGGCCGCCATGCTCGACCCTGGAGTACGCTCCAGGGTCAAGCATCATCTTGCGGACCCCCTTGCGAATCGGACAACTGGCGACTGCCACCGGCCTCAGCCGCGACGCGCTGCGCTTCTACGAGAAACGCGGCTTGCTCGTCGCGCGGCGCAGCAGCAACGGCTACCGGGAGTACCCGCCCGAGGCCGCGCAATGGCTGCGCTACATCCGCACGGCACAGTCACTGGGCTTCACGCTGGCCGAGATCGAAGCCGACCTGCCCATCGTCGCCGGACAGCCCGACTCGGCGCCGGCGTTGCGCGAGGCGCTGCGCCGCAAGCTCGACGACATCGACCGCCGCGTCCAGGGCCTCGTGCAGCTGCGCGAGGAACTGGCGCGCCGACTCGACGAGGCGATGGCCGATTGCCCGCTGCGCCCGGCCGCATGATAAGTAGCTGCGCTACTTAAGTCGTAAATCCATTAATCTCGCTTCATCAATTGCGGCCGCGCTCCGAAAATCCTGGCGAGCCCGACGGCGCCGCCGGTCGTTGTCCGACCGGCCGCCACGCGGCAAAGGATTTGCGCGATGAAAGTGATCGTCCTGGGCGCCGGCATCATCGGCGTCGCCACCGCCTGGCACCTGCTCGAGGAAGGCCACGAGGTGACCGTCGTCGACCGCCAGCCCGAAGCCGCGCTGGAGACCAGCTTCGCCAACGGCGCCCAGATCTCGGTGTGCTTCTGCGAGCCCTGGGCCAATGCCGGCGCGCCGTTCAAGGTGGCCAAGTGGATGCTGCAGGCCGATTCGCCGCTGTTGTTCCGCCCACGCCTGGATCCGCACCAGTGGCGCTGGGCCCTGAGCTTCCTGACGCAGTGCACGGACGCCGCCTTCGCGCGCAACGTCCAGCAGCTCGTCGCTCTCGGCCGCTACAGCCATGACGCGCTGAAGGCCGTCGTCGGCCGGACGGGCATCGAATACGACCGCCTGGAGCGCGGCATCCTGCACTTCTTCTCCTCGCAGTCCGACTACGAGAACGGCGTCAAGGCCGCGGCGCTGATGCGCGACCACGGCGTCGACCGCCGGGTGCTCGATCGCGACGCCGTGCTGGCGGTGGAGCCCGCGCTCAAGCGCTTCGGCGGCATCCACGGCGGCACCTTCACGCCCAGCGACGAATCGGGCGACGCGCGCGTGTTCACGCAGAAGCTGGCCCAGCAGTGCGCCGCGCGCGGCGTGAAATTCCTGTGGGAGCACGATGTCCTCGGCCTGGACAGGACGGGCGCGAAGATCACCGGCGTGCAGGTGCGCGAGCGCGCCACGTTGCGCGCGAGCACGCTGGCCGCCGACCAGTACGTCGCCGCCGCCGGCTCCTTCACCGCGCCGCTGCTGCGCCCGCTGGGCATCTGGCTCAACATCTACCCGGCCAAGGGCTATTCGGCCACGCTGCGCCTGAAGCGCCCCGAGGACGCCAGCGTCGTCAGCCTGCTGGACGACACCCGCAAGATCGCGATCTCGCGCCTGGGCGACCACATCCGCATCGCCGGCACCGCGGAGATGGCCGGCTACGACACGTCCATCGACGGCGCCAAGTCGCGCCTGCGCTGCGAGGCGCTGGTGCGCCGCTACGAGGAACTGTTCCCCGGCGTGGCCGACACCCGCCAGCCCAACTTCTGGGCCGGCCTGCGCCCCAGCACGCCGAACAACCTGCCCTACATCGGGCGCAGCAAGTTCGCCAACCTGTGGCTCAACGCCGGCCACGGTACGCTGGGCTGGACGCACGGCGCCGGCTCGGGCCGCGCGCTGGCGGAGCTGATCAGCGGCCGCCGCCCGCAGCTGGACTACGGGTTCTGCGGCGACGCGCTGCCGGCCCGCAGGCCACTCGTGTCGCTGCCGTCGCGGTCCTGGGCCTGAGCGCCCGGGGCGCCCCGGACGAAGGGCGACGTCGACGGCGGCCCGATCCCGGCCGCGCGGTCAGAACCGGCCACGCGGCGGCGGGCCGCGCCGTGGCGGCGGGCGCCTGGGCGCCGCGCCGCGCTGGGCGGCCTTGGGCAGCGGGCGGCTGACGTCGGCCAGGCGCATCACGCTCTGGACGACGTCCTCGATGGCCTCGTCAAGGTCGGACGGGGGCTCCAGCGTCTCGATCTCGGCCAGCAGCGCGTCGGCGTCCTCCAGGTCGTCGGGATCGAAGGCGGCGTACAGCACGGCCAGCGGCTCGAGCGTGTCGGGCGAATCCATGTCCATCAGGGCGGGGAACAGCTCCATCGCGGCGGAGAAGCCGGCCACCCAGGGCAGCGTCGACTCCAGCGGCTCGGCGTCGTCATCGAGCTCGAACACCCAGGGGTCGAACCACTGGCGGCCGGCGATCGCGGTCGCGAGCTCGCGGTAGCGGCGCTGCACCAGGCCCTGCAGCTCGTGCAGGCCTTTCCACTTGTCGTCCAGCGGCCGGCCGTCGATGTCGAACACGTGCCTGAGCCAGGCTCCGGCCGGCACCGCGGTGGGCTGCAGCAGCACGCCGCACAGGTAGCCATCGAGCATGCTGATGTCCAGCGGCTCGAGCGGGTCGGGGATCTTGTCCAGCAGCGTCTGCAGCCGGTTGAGGTCGGCTTCGGCAAGCGGCGGCACGGGCGTGGGGGCGGCGGGCGGGGTCATGGGGGCATTGTCGCGCCATGGGATCATCGCGGCACGCGCCCGCCCCGGCCGCCCGCAGGGCGAAGCCCGGACGTGCGCGGCACCCGGAACCGCCATGACCGCACGACACTTCCTCTTCATCGTCTCCAGCGCCCGCATCCCCGGCGCCATCGGCAACACCGAATGGCTGGCCCGCGAGGCCGCGCGCCACCTGCCCGCCGGCGCCACCCAGCGCTGGATCCACCTGAACGGCCTGGAGCTCGCCGACTTCGACGACCGGCGCCACGACGTCGGCACGTACCCGATGCCCACCGGCGACACCGCCACGCTGCTGCACGCCACCCTGGAGGCCACCGACCTCGTCTTCGTGACGCCGCTGTACTGGTACAGCTTCCCGAACCGCCTCAAGCGCTACCTCGATCACTGGAGCGCCTGGATGCGCGTCGAGGGACTGGACTTCAAGGCCCGCATGCAGGGCAAGTGGGTGTGGGCGGTCACCACCAGCGGCGACCGGGCCAGGACGCAGCCGATGTTCGACAGCCTGAAGCTGTGCGCCGAGTTCCTGGCCATGCAGTGGCAACCGCCCCTGTGGGGCCAGGGCGGCGCGCCGGGCGCGGTGCAAAAGGACACGCAGGCGATCGCCGCCGCGGCCAGCCACTTCGCTTCGGCGGACAGGCCCGCGGTGTTGCCGCAATGACCCACTCCCCCTGAAATAGGGATGCCTTTGGACCAATCGGACCGTACATTGGATTCCGTTGTGCAGACCGAGCCAGGAGCTCTGGGAGGGGACGGGATCGGTCGGCACGAACAGTCCCAACGACGTCCTTCTCGCGAAGGACTTGAAGCCCACCCTTGCGGTGGGTTTTTTTTGTGCCAGCCGCTTGCGTATACACAAACCATTGCATTTATGTACGCAATGCGTGAAAATCGCGGCTCATGATCACGCAACAAGTGCTTTTGCGCGACGCGATGCGTCGCCTGGACATGACCCGCGACGCCTTCGCGGACCGCATCGGCAGCCGCCGCCGCGCCCTCGACAGCTGGCTGCTGCCGGACGAATCGAGCGAATTCCGCGCGATGCCCGAGGTGGCGCGGCGCTTCGTGCAGGAGATCCTGGCCCATGCCGCGCCGCGGGCCGAATCGACTACTCAGAGCGTACATGCCGAAGTGCCCGCGTCCGAACCCGGCGCTCCGCTGCGGCACCTGCTGTCGGTCGACCAGTTCAGCCGCGACTCCGCCGAGGACCTGTTCCGCCTGGCCGACGTGATGCTGCCGATCGCGCGTCGCCGCAAGGTCACGCGCGTGCTCGAAGGCGCGGTGCTGGCCAACCTGTTCTTCGAGGCCAGCACGCGCACTCGCGTCAGCTTCGGCGCCGCCTTCTGTCGCCTGGGCGGATCGGTATGCGACACCACTGGCTTCACGTTCTCGTCGATGGCCAAGGGCGAGTCGATCCACGACACCAGCCGCGTGATCGCGGGCTATGCCGACGCGATCGTCGTGCGCCATCCGGAGCAGGGCGCGGTGGCGGAGTTCGCGCGCGCCACCAACGTGCCGGTGGTCAACGGCGGCGACGGCCCCGGCGAGCATCCGACGCAGGCGCTGCTGGACCTGTACACGATCCAGCGCGAGTTCTCGCGCCTGGGCAAGCGCGTGGACGGCGCGCACATCGCGCTGGTGGGCGACCTCAAGTACGGCCGCACCGTGCACTCGCTGATGAAGCTGTTGGCGCTGTACAAGGGCGTGCGCTTCACGCTGATCGCGCCGCGCTCCCTGGAGATGCCTGCGGCGATCGTCGAGCGCGTCAGCCGCAACGGCAACGTCGTCGAGCTGTGCGACTCGCTGCAGGGCCTGGCGGATGCCGACGTCGTCTACGCCACGCGCATCCAGAAGGAGCGCTTCGTGGGCGAGACGATCGAGGGCGCGGGGCCGGCATTCCAGATCGACCGTGCCCTCGTGGACCGCGTCTGCAGGCCCGACGTCGTCGTGATGCACCCGCTGCCGCGCGACAGCCGTCCGGGCGCGCACGACCTGGGGGCCGACCTCGACGGCGACCCGCGCCTGGCCATCTTCCGCCAGACGGACAACGGCATCCCGATCCGCATGGCGATCTTCGCCACGCTGCTGGGGGTGGACAAGCTGGTGCAGCGCTCCATGCGCGATGCGCAGTGGACGCCGCCGGCGTTCATCGGGCCCGAGGACAGCCCGTTCCATGGGTTGGACTGACAACGCCTCTGCAGGGCCGGGGCGGGGCCGCATGGCAGGGGTGGGTCCTGCGACTGCGCGCAGGATGACACTTGATTGGCGCTGCGCGGCCAGGCGACAGCTGATCGGCGCTGCGCAGCCGGGCAGGGCGGGGCAGGGCGGAGCACCGGCCCGGTGTCCTCCTGCGCGAAGCGAAGCGCAGTCGCAGGATCCATCCCCGCCGGGGCGCCTCGACGCACTCAGTGCGGTTCCTCGCGCCAACGCCGGGCGGCCGCCAGGTCGATCATCCAGATCCCGTGCTCGTGATGGTCGAACACGACGCGCAGCTGGCCGGGGACGCTCTCCGACAAGGCGTGCACGAACCAGACGGCGGACTGCGCCGAGCTGACCGCCGAGGCGCGTCCGCGAAAGAAGCTGAGCATCACGCCTGCCTGCGACAGGCACTGCACCCCTTCGCCGCCGCTGCAGAACCACTGCTCGTCGGCCGTGATGAGCCCGACGCCCGGGCCGCCGACATGCTGGCCGGCCAGGCGCGTGGCGCCGTCACGCTTGTCGACCACGTAGACCGACTCGGCCGCGTGGCTCAGCAGGAAGTGGGCCGATTCGGCCAGCACGCGCAAGTCAGTCGTCGACACGGCGCCCTCCTTCGAGACGGGTTCCCATCGTACGCGCCTCAACGCGCGCGTGACGCCGGCGCGCTCGGGGATATCGGGAAGCCGCCTTCCAGCGCCTGGCGCCAGTAGCCGATGAACGCCTGCACCGCGCGCGGCACCACGGGGCTGTAGGGCCGGATCGCGTACAGGTGCTCGCCGAAGGCGCCTACCGGCTTCCAGTGCGGCAGCACCAGCTGCAGCTTGCCGGCCTGCACCGCCGCCTGGGCGCTGAAGTCGGGCAGCAGCGCGATGCCCAGCCCCGCGAGCGCCGCCTCGCGCAACGCTTCGCTGTTGTTGGCCGCGAAGACGCCGCGCACGGCCACGCTGACGCGGCCGCCGGACGCGGCCGACCGGCCGGCGCGCGCGGGGTCGGGCTCGAAGCTCCAGGTGGGCGTGTCGCCGGGACGCAGGTAATGCAGGCAGTCGTGGCCGGCGAGCGCCTGCGGGGTCGCGGGCGCCCCCGCGCGGCGCAGGTAGGCGCGCGAGGCCACGAGCCAGCTGCGCGTGGTGCACAGCGGCCACGCGACGTGGGTATCGGGAGGCGCGGCGGTGTGGCGCAGCGCGATGTCGAAGCCTTCCTGCGCCAGCGCGACGAGGCGGTCGGACAGCTCGAGCTCCACCCGCACCTGCGGATAGGCGCGCAGGAAAGCCGCCAGGCGCGGCACGATCTGCTGGCGCCCGAGCGCCACCGGCGCGCTGACGCGCAGCACGCCGTGCGGCTCGCCCACCAGGTCCTGCACGCCCGCGAAGCCCTGCTCGATCTGCTGGAACGCGCCCCGCGTGGCTTCCACCAGCCGCTCGCCGGCCTCGGTCAGGCGCACGCTGCGCGTGGTGCGGCGCACCAGCGGCACGCCCGCGGCGCGCTCCAGCTCGGCCACCCGCTGGCTCATCGCCGCCTTGCTCAGGCCCAGCCGCTGCGCGGCGGCGGTGAAGCTGCCGGCACTCTGCAACACGCCCAGCCCATGCACGTGCGACCAGAGCGCTTCGATCTTGCGGACGTCCATGCGTTGTTCCGGATTTTGTGGGTTGCATTGTTCACCAATCTGAACAGTGATTCCAGCGCGACGGGCTTTTCCCAGGGCTGGCGAGTGCCTAGACTCGGCGCGATGGATCCTGCGGCTTCGCGCAGGATGACAACGTGCCTTTCTGGAGACCGCCAATGCCCACGCCCGCCTTCTCGTCCTCGACTCCGATCGGGCACTTCATCGGCGGCGAGCATGTCGTGCGCGCGGACGCGCGCCGGCAGTCCGTCTTCAATCCGGCCACCGGCGCCGTGGCACGCCAGCTGCACCTGGGCACCGCGGCCGACGTCGACGCCGCCGTCGCGGCCGCGAGCCAGGCCTTCGGCGCCTGGGCCGACACGCCGCCGATCAGGCGGGCGCGCGTGCTCAACGCCTTCCTCGCGCTGCTCAACGAGCATCGCGACCAGCTCGCCGCGATGATCACCGCCGAGCACGGCAAGGTGTTCTCCGACGCCCAGGGCGAGGTGATGCGCGGCATCGACGTCGTCGAGTTCGCCTGCGGCATCCCGCAGCTGCTCAAGGGCGACTACACCGAGCAGGTGTCCACCGGCATCGACAACTGGACGATGCGACAGCCGCTCGGGGTCGTCGCCGGCATCACGCCGTTCAACTTCCCGTTCATGGTGCCGTGCTGGATGTTCCCGGTGGCGCTGGCGTGCGGCAACACGTTCATCCTCAAGCCCAGCGAGCGCGACCCGTCGCCCAGCCTGTTCATCGCCGAGCTGCTGCAGCGCGCGGGCCTGCCCGACGGCGTCTTCAACGTGGTGCAGGGCGACAAGGCGGTCGTCGACGCGCTGCTGGCGCATCCCGACGTCAAGGGGCTGTCCTTCGTCGGCTCGACGCCGATCGCGCAGTACATCTACGAGACGGGCGCGCACCACGGCAAGCGCGTGCAGGCGCTCGGCGGCGCGAAGAACCACATGGTCGTGATGCCCGACGCCGACATCGAGCAGGCGATCGACGCGCTGATCGGCGCGGCCTACGGCTCGGCGGGCGAGCGCTGCATGGCGATCTCGGTGGCGGTGCTGGTGGGCGACGTCGCCGACCGCCTGCTGCCCCGGCTGGCCGAGCGCACGAAGGCGCTGGTGATCGACAACGGCATGAACCCGGCCGCGGAGATGGGCCCGGTCATCACGAAGGAAGCGCTGCAGCGCATCGAGGGCTACATCGACCTCGGCGTGAAGGAAGGCGCGACGCTGCTCGTGGACGGGCGCGGCCACAAGGTGTCGGGCCACGAGAACGGGTTCTTCACGGGCGGCACGCTGTTCGACGACGTCACGCCGCAGATGCGCATCTACAAGGAAGAGATCTTCGGCCCGGTGCTGGCCTGCGTGCGCGTCAACGACTTCACGACGGCCGTCGACCTCGTCAACGCGCACGAGTTCGGCAATGGCGTGGCCTGCTTCACCAGCGACGGCAACGTGGCGCGCGAGTTCGCGCGCCGCATCCAGGTGGGCATGGTGGGCATCAACGTGCCGATCCCGGTGCCCATGGCGTGGCACGGCTTCGGCGGCTGGAAGAAGAGCCTGTTCGGCGACATGCACGCGTACGGCGAGGAGGGCGTGCGCTTCTACACGAAGCAGAAGAGCGTGATGCAGCGCTGGCCGGCGTCGATCGGCAAGGGCGCCGAATTCGCGATGCCGACGGCCAGGTAGGTCGTCGCGCCGGCCGCGGTGTTAGAAACGCGGCATGAACTCCAATACCGGACCGTCCCGCATCCTGCTGATCACCGGCGCCAGCCGCGGCATCGGCGCGGCCTGCGCCGTTCGCGCGGCCGAGGCCGGCTGGGACGTCGGCATCAACTTCCGGCGCGACGAGCAGGCGGCCGAGCGTGTCGCCGCGCAGGTGCGCGAGCGCGGGCGCCGCGCGTGCACGCTGCGTGCGGACGTCGCCAGCGAAGGCGCGGTCGAGGCGATGTTCAAGAAGCTCGATGCCGAGCTCGGGCCGCTCGGCGGCCTCGTCAACAATGCGGGCATCGTCGACGTGGCGCTGCGGGTGGACGAGATGCCGGCCGCGCGCATCGCCCGCATGTTCAACGTCAACGTCGTCGGCGCGTTCGTGTGCGCGCGCGAGGCCGTGCGGCGCATGAGCACGCGCCATGGCGGGCGCGGCGGCGTCATCGTGAACATGTCGTCGGCCGCGGCGCGACTGGGCTCGCCGGGCATCTACGTCGACTACGCGGCCAGCAAGGCCGCGATCGACAGCCTCACGCACGGCCTCGCGCGCGAGGTCGCCGGCGAGGGCATCCGCGTCAACGGCGTGCGTCCCGGCATCATCGACACCGAGATCCACGCCACCAGCGGCATGCTGGCTCGGGCGCGGGCGGCGGTCGACCAGATCCCGCTGCAGCGCCTGGGCACGGCCGACGAGATCGCGCAGGCCGTGCTCTTCCTGCTGTCGGACGCCGCGGGCTACGTCACCGGCGCCACGCTGGACGTCACCGGCGGACGCTGAGGCCGGCGCGAGCCCATCCGGCCGTTTGTGACACCTTCGCGGCAGCTTCTGCGCAGGTTCGCGTGAGATGCGTCACGTGGCGGCCCGTTCACATAGTGTCAGCCCCTAGCGGGCAAGCGGTTTCATCCCTTACATAATCGTTCCGTCGGTGGGTGTGAAGGGAAAAAACCATGAAGTTGATTCGATGTGTCTCGGCCGTGATGGCCGCCGCGGCCGTGGGCCTGGGTTCGACCGCGGCGCTGGCCGGCTCTCTCAGCATCAGCGTGAGCGCCGACGACAACGCGCAGCGCGAGGCCTACAAGACGCTCGTGGCCGATTTCCACTCGGCCAACCCCGACGTCGACGTCCACCTGACGATCCAGGACGCGCCCACCTACCGCAAGGCGCTGCCCGGCACGCTGGACTCGGATAACGCGCCCGACGTCTTCAACTGGTTCGCCGGCGACCAGCTGCGCATGATGGCGCAGCGCGGCCAGCTCGACGACGTCAGCGACGTGTGGAAGGCCAACACCTGGTGGAACACCTTCCCCAGCGCGGCCGTCACCGTCGCCGGCAAGCAATACGCCCTGCCGTACCAGTACTACCCTTGGGGCCTGTTCTCGCGCCGCGACGTGCTCGCCGCCGCCGGCATCCGCGAGCAGCCGCACGACCTGAGCGCGATCATGACGGCGTGCTCCAAGCTGCGCAAGGCGGGGTTCACGCCGATCGCGCTCGGCGCCAAGGACGGCTGGGCGCTGGCCGCATGGTTCGACTTCATCGACATGCGCGCCAACGGCTACGAGTACCACCAGCAGCTGCTGGACGGCAAGGCCACGTACAACGACGCCAACGTGCGCCGCACGTTCGCGATGTGGAAGCAGCTGATCGACGCCAAGTGCTTCGACCCGAACGCGCTGGCCGTCGACGAG
>Ga0207667_10002942_pt1 | contig 21144 bp, 16 predicted proteins | sample KBSCornC52_FD_184301 | JGI IMG/M metagenome (GOLD analysis project Ga0207667, IMG submission 184301) | Corn rhizosphere microbial communities from Kellogg Biological Station, Michigan, USA - KBS Corn C5-2 (SPAdes) (version 2) | ecosystem: Host-associated > Plants > Roots > Rhizosphere > Soil ...
CGCTCTCATGCGCTACGCGCCAACTCCGCACCTTCGTGCGCAGGATGAACATATCGGTTCCGATTCGCGCACGGAGGTGCGCGACTGGCCGCAGGCATGATAGCGGCGGGGTGCAGCCCGCCGGCCGAATCGAGTGCGGACTCCATAACCAATTGCTTGCCTGCGTAAGGTGAGATTCTAACATTAGGTGCCGGTGGCAACCCGTTGCCGTTGATAGACAAAGCGAGGCGGGCGCGCAAGTCGCGGACCTGGTCGCCCGCATCCGATGTATTCGATGATGCCGGAGGGAGAACGGAAGCCGCTGCGCGGTCTGTGGGAGCTGGTAAACGGCCTGCGAAGACAATGGGATGACGGCGGAGGAGGAACGATTACGCGGTTGACGAAAGCAATGGCAGATGGGAGATAAATCTCGCCGACGCTGACAATTCATCGTCCACCAGCCTTGATCCGATTATGTCAGGATGTAAACGCAGGGTAGGCACACTAATTCGCCAGGCGTGACGACTCGAATCGAGCCTCCAGCGCCGTATGAATTGCCCAACCACGCCGTAGGGTTTATCAACTACGCAATGTGGGCCAGGGACCCGACTCTCGTCTACCGGTGAGGTGGTCGCCTAACGGGGATTTGCCTTTAGCCAGGCGTTGCAGGACTTGCCAATGTCATCGGAGCAACTCGTCCGCCGTTCTCTTCTTCCTCTGGCTCGTCTGCTGGTGGATGTACCGCCGCAAGCTGTTCCTGAAGATCTAACCACTCCTGGGTGAGTTGAGCGATGGCCAGATGGTTCCCACGACCGCCCCGCGGGACAGGTTATGCGGGCCAACCCACGGTCAGCCAGCGCCGGTTGCGATCCACGGGCTGCGCGGTCCTGTATCTGGCGCTGGTCTGGGCACTCTTGCGGCTCTGCTGGGCGGTGTGGTCGTTCTCTCGGTGGCAGTACGTCGAGAATCGCGACCCGGCGGACGTATTTCGGCAGGTATTTCATGTGGCGCCGCCCGCCGGCATTCAGGAGATCCGCGCGTCGGGGTGGCAGCCGCTGGATGGCAATTTGTGGATGTACATCCGCACGGAGGATATTGACGGGCTGTTAACAACGATCGGAGCCACGAAGGTCCGCGATAAGCCGGACTCGTTTTGGCTGTTTGAGCCGGCAACGCCGGACCTGAAGCGTTGCGCAGCCTCCGTGGACTGGGAATCGGCCCACCACGTCAAAGAGCCGGAGTACTATTCGAAGGACGCGAACTCCGGAAGCTGGGGCTGGGTAGTGGTTGTTGACCGAATCCATAAGCGCGTCTTTGTTGGTGCCGCCATTTCATGACGAGCTTTGCCATCCTGTGAGGTTTAGGAGACGTGATTTGAATCGCTCACTCGCCCTAATGGTGTTTGTCGCTGTAATTTGCAACATTGCTCATGCCGCGCCCGTGAAGAAGGTCGTGTTCCTCGCCGGGACCAAGAGCCATGGGCCAGGGGAGCACGAGTACGAGAAGGGAATGCGGCTGCTGGCCAAGTGCCTGGAGACATCTCCCAATCTCCACGGGTTCAAGACGGAAGTCCATCTCTACGGCTGGCCGGAGGACCCGAAGACGTTGAACGACGCGGACGCAATCGTGGTCTATTGCGACGGGTCGGACCACAATGAGGCGGACCATCCGCTGCTAATAGGCGACCGGCTGGTGACGCTCGGCAGGCAGATGAAGCGGGGGGCCGGGCTCGTGCTGCTCCACTATGCCACCTTCGCGGCGGTGAAGCATGGCGGGCCGGAATACCTTGACTGGGTCGGCGGCTACTTCGACTACGAGACCGGCAGCGGCCCAAACCACTGGCGCTCGGCCATCCAGTTCGCGAAGTCGACGCCCACGCCCGCGACTCTCGGCCACCCCATCACCCGCGGTATCCAGCCGTTTGAGCTCTCCGACGAGTACTACTACAAGATGCGGTTCGCGGACGGCGATTCGCGCCGCAAACCGATCCTGAACGTGAACCTGCCGAACGAGCCTGAGACGCAGACGGTGGCGTGGGCCGTGGAGCGGGCGGATGGCGGGCGCGGGTTCGCGTTCACGGGCGGCCATCCGTACAGCAACTTCCGCAACGATTCGTTCCGCAAGGTGATGCTGAACGCCATCGCGTGGGCTGCGAAGGCGGACGTGCCGGCAAACGGAGTCGAATCGACGGTGCAGGATGGAGTCGACGAGATTCACGCGCTGATTCTGACGGGCCGCCACCATCCCGCCCACGACTGGCGCGCCACGACGCCCGCGATTCAGCAGCTGCTCGGCCGCGATTCGCGAATCCGCTGCGACGTGTGGGAGGACCCGGAGCGGCTGGCGCGCGAAGACCTGTCACGCTACGACCTCATCATCCAGAATTACTGCAACTGGGAATCGCCGTCGCTCTCGGAGCCATCGCGGAAGAAGCTGCTCGACTTCGTGCGCGGAGGCCGGGGGCTGATGCTGATCCACTTCGCGAACGGGGCGTGGCGAGACTGGCCGGAGTACTTTGGGCGAATGGCGCGGCGGGTCTGGGTGGACGGCAAAGCGAACCACGACGCGTTCGGCCCGTTCCATGTCACGGTAGCCGACAGGAACACGCGATTCACCGCGGGCCTGCCGGACTTCGATACGACGGATGAGCTCTATTGCAGCCAGGTCGGCGATCTCCCGGTCTCGCCGCTGCTAATCGCCAACTCCAAAACCACGGGCAGGGACGAGCCGCTCGCGTTCGCTTACTCTGAAGGCAAGGGCCGCGTCTTCCAGACGCTGCTCGGCCACAGCGTGGAGGGCCTTACCGCGCCCGTTCACGCGGAGCTGCTTCGCCGCGCCGCCGCATGGTGCGCGAATCGCGAGATCCTGCCTGTAGGGGCGAATAACCCGCCGGCTCGCCCAGGTGGAGCGGATAAACGCCCGTTGGCGGGTTATTCGCCCGTACGCGACGCCAGGCCAGCCGAGCCGCGGTCCGGCGACATCATCGTGCCGGGCAAGTTCGGGAAGGCGCTGAACGCGACGGGACGGCAGGTCACGGCCGGTAAGCCTGCCGCCTTTGAGCCGCCGATGACGGTCGAGCTGTGGGCGAAGCTGAACAGCCGGACCGCTTTCAACATTCTCATCGCCAACCATCTGAAGGAATCGGCGAGGCACTGGGAAGTCTACACGACCGCGGGCTCGGGTACGCTCGCCGCCTACTTGCCTGCGTCAAAGCCCGACGTGATCGATTCCGGCGTGAACGTGGCGGACGGGCAGTGGCACTACCTGGCTTTTCAGTGGCACAAGAATCGCGCGATTCTCTTCGTGGACGGGAAGCGGGTGAAGGACGTGCCGCTCGCCGCCGGACACGTGGACGGAGCGGACGCCGGCCCGCTCTGGTTCGGGTGCTACCCGCTGCAGGGTCTCGGATGTGATGGACTCATCGATGAGGTACGCATCTCCAACTATGCCCGCGATATCGAGTCGATCCCCACGTCCGCGCCAGTCCTCGACCGCGACACGCTCGGTCTTTGGCGATTCGACACGGCCGACGGCATGCAGCTCGTCGACGAATCCCCCCGGCGCAATGCCGCTATGATCGGTGGACCGGGCGCGCTCACGACGCGAGTCGCCGCCAGGTATGACCTGAAGCCCGCCGCGCAGCCACTCCCGCTCGTCCGCAAGCCAAACTCCGTCGACTGGCCGAACGTCGCCAATGACAAGGGCGGCACGCGCTACTCCGCGCTGAAGCAGATCGACCGGACTAACGTCCACCTGCTCCAGCCTGCCTGGGAATATCACACTGGTGACGCCAACCCAAAGGGCAACACGACCATCGAGTGCACGCCCATCGTGGCGGACGGCATGATGTTCGTCACGACCGTGAAGGTGAATGTCGTCGCGCTCGACCCGGAGACCGGCCGGGAGCTGTGGCGGTTCGACCCGCATGCCGGCGGAGTGAACCGCGGCGTGGCCTACTGGTCCGACGGCAGGCCGGACGGGGCGCGGCGGGTCGTGGTGGCGCTGAGCGACGGGTACATGTACTGCCTCGACGCCCGCACCGGCAGGCCCGATCCCGGCTTCGGCGAGGGCGGAATCCTCGACCTGCGCAAAGGGCTGGACCGCGACATCTCCCGATTCGGGTATGGCGCGTCGTCGGCCCCGGCCATCTTCGAGGATCTCGTCATCGTCGGTTTCATCAGCAGCGAGGTGGGACCGGGAGCGCCGGGCGACGTGCGCGCCTTCGACGTTCGCACCGGCCGCGAGGCGTGGCGGTTCCACACCGTGCCGCGCCCCGGCGAGCTCGGCTACGAGACGTGGCCTCCGAACGCGTGGGTGGACCGCGGCGGCGCGAACGCCTGGGCCGGCTATACGGTGGACTTGAAAAACGGCATCGTGTTCGCCGGCACCGGCTCGGCCGCATCAGACTTCTACGGCAGGGACCGAATTGGCGACGACCTCTTCGCCAACTGCACGCTCGCGCTGGACGCCCGCACAGGAAAGCGGCTCTGGCACTTCCAGACGGTCCACCATGACCTCTGGGACCACGACAACCCCTGCCCGCCCACAATGGTCACGGTGAAAAGGAATGGCCGGAGCGTGGAGGCGGTTGCCCAGCCGACCAAGACGGGCTACGTCTTTTTGTTCGACCGCAAGACCGGCGACCCGCTCTTCCCCATCGTCGAGAAGCCGGTCCCGGCGTCGGACGTGGAGGGTGAGGTGGCAGCCCGGACCCAGCCTGTGCCCGTGAAGCCGCCGCCCCTCACGAAGACGCGGTTCACAGACGCTGACGTGACCGACCGCACGCCGGAAGCGCACGACTTCGTGATGAACAAGTTGAAGGGCTACCGGCACGGTGAGGAGTTCATGCCGCCGAGCAGGGGCGGGAGCGTGATCACGCCCGGGTTCCACGGCGGGTCCACCTGGGGCGGGGCGGCCTTCGACCCGGCCACGAACGTGCTCTACACGAACACGAACAACGTTCCGTACATCTCGACGCTGGTCCCGGACGCCACCTTCGGCTACAACTTTACCGGCTACAACTACTTCCGCGACCAGGAGGGTTTCCCGGCAGGAAAGCCGCCGTGGGGCCTTCTCACGGCCATTGACCTGAACAAGGGCACGTTCCTCTGGCAGATCCCCTTCGGCGAGTACCCGAAGCTGGTCGAGCGCGGCTATCGCAACACGGGAACGGAGAACTTCGGCGGGGCGGTTGTGACGGCGGGTGGGCTCGTCTTCATCGCGGCGACGGCAGACGCGAAGATGCACGCTTATGATAAGGCGACCGGCAAATTGCTCTGGGAGTTCCAGCTTCCCGCCGGCGGCTACGCCAGTCCTTCGACGTACATGGTGAACGGCCGACAGTACGTGGTCATCGCCTGCGGCGGCGGCGGCAAGCTCAACACCACGCCCGGTGATTCTTACATCGCTTTCGCTCTGCCGCAATCCCTCGGCGGACCTCCACGCGATCCGATGCACACTAAGATTCGCACTCTCTCGTCTCTCACCTTGGAAGCGATCCTATGGTAAGCTACATTTTGTCACGATCTAGCGTCGAACTATTGGTGGATGAGCATCATTTCAACTGTATGCTCGCCATAAGGTACTGAATCATGCCAGCGACACTTGAAGAGGTACGAGAAGTTGCCCAGGAGGTTTTCCCCGGTGCAGACGTCAACGGGCTAATGGAACAGAATCACAGGGTGGTTGGTGAAATTATCTGGGACGGGTTCAAGGAAAGAGACATTGAGGAACGCAATCGCCTGGTTACGGAGAGGATTCGGAACCGGCTCGGACTGAAAGGCATTAACGTCGGCGTATTGTTTCCACTGGCGCCAGGGGAACATTTGTGAATTTCAATCGCGGCCTGGTCGAGTCTGAGCTACCCCAGGTAACATCAACCCCCGTCGCACATTACACCAGAATCGGTACGCTATGTCACTTCATACCTCACGGCAGTTCCGGATGGGCTTCGGCGCGCGCGACACCCGTTCAGTTTCTCAATGATCGGATGGAGCTTTCGCTCGGCTTGCAGATGCTGAAGGACGTGGCCGTCCGGCCGCCTCGTTCAGGAAACCGCGTTAGAACAATTATCGACACGCTGCTAACCTCCGCGGGACGACTCGAAACCGACGCGTTTCAGATGAGCTTCAGTGGGGATCCTGATGAACTGGGCCAGTGGCGCGGATATGCGGCAAACGGCATGGGGTGCTCAGTCGTTACCGATTCAGTATCGCTGCACCAAATTGCGGACGTTGCGGGGTGGGTGATATATGAGGTCCCGAAACAACAAGCGTTCGCGTATAAAATTCTTGCCAAATTGCGCAATATGCAAGACGATGCACTGATTGAGGAGGTCTTAATCGCAGCGGCCTGCTATATGAAACATGATGGTTTCAAGCCGGAGAAAGAGTTCCGGATCCTCAAGTTTCCTTCTCCTGCCGAAGTTGGCTTTCGTGAAACGGGAGACCGGCTTGTACCGTTTGTCGATTTCTTGCAAGGACAACAACCGTTGCCGATTAGCCGCATCGTCATCGGGCCCGGCTGGCAACTCGCCAACCTCCAGACCTCCGAATTGTCACGTAACCACGTTGTCCAGGGCATTCACCGGCTGCTTTCCGCGCGCGGGATGAATAGTACAACAATTGACCGCAGCAGAATCCCGTACGATCCGAAGTAATCGTCGTGACGTTCTCGTCTATCAAGTCGAGCTCTCGCCCTCTGCACGATGAGTTTGTCCGGGCAATGCTGTCGCTTCATTCCGCGTGCGTGGCAATCCATATGTCGAATGCCCCGCGATCAGGCGACCGGCAAGCTCGTCACCACACCCGGTGATTCTTACATCGCTTTCGCTCTGCCCCTGGAGAAGACCGCAAAGCGATGAGCGGCCGGGCAGGCGGATTCGTCAGGTCGTGTATAATCCACCCATGAGACCACGGGCGGAGGTGAGCTGATGGCGGCAATTCTCGAAAGGCATATTCCCACGCTTGCTGATATGTGGGAGCGGCTGGGCGGAATTCCGCTCGAGCGGATTCTCTATGAGCCGGTCCCTGGCACGGCGACGGAAGAGGACGTCGTCCGCCTCTTCGAGAGAGAGAAGTTGTTGTGCGAGCTCGTCGACGGCGTTCTTGTGGAGAAACCGATTGGGTACAAGGAGTCGGCCGTAGCCGCATTTCTCATCCGGATGCTTCAGGAATTTGCAGAGCGGGACGGCTTGGGCGTGGTTACCGGCGAAGCGGGAATGATGCACCTGGCGCCGAACCTCGTGCGAATTCCGGACGTGTCGATTGTGCTTTGGCGGCAATTGCCGGGACACGAGATACCCGCGGAACCAATACCACATCTCACTCCCGACCTCGCAGTGGAAGTATTGCGCAAGTCCAACACGCCCGCGGAGATGGAACGGAAGATTGGGGAATACTTCGCGGCCGGAACGCAGTACGTCTGGATCGTCGATCCTGCCGGGCGGTCTGTCACCATCTACTCCTCGCCGACGACCTCGACGACAATGACCGGCGACGGCCTGGTCGAAGCTCCATCGGTCCTGCCCGGCTTCAACATCTCCGCCGAAGAGATATTCCGGCGGGCCGGACTGCGCCAACCCTCCACTTAGCCGGGACGTCCTTGCTGTCGCCATGATTCATCGTGGCGCCCAGCCTCGACACCACTCCCATCAACGCGCATGTTGAACCGCCCCAGAGATCACATCGCTGCGGGGGCCTTCGTCAATACTGCATGACGGGCTTTGGCACGGTCGTACGCCTCAGCTATGAGGGGAAGCGTCTGCTCCCACTTGTGCTCGTCCGGATTCAGAATGCAGACCCAGTGCTGCCGCCCGTAGACCGGATGCGGCATGAGCACGTTGAACTCTTTGTAGTCGAATCCGGCCGGGGCGGAGAATGGCTCGTCGGGAAACGCCACATCCCCGAACAGACCGTCAAACGTCTGCTTCCTCACCTCGATATTTACCCTGAACGCGCCTGGCCGGTCCAGGTTCGACGCCCGATCATTCAGGTCATTCGTCATCACTGTGATGAATGGGAACCGCTTGCTTTCTGGCAATTGGCGGCCGGGATCGTACATGACGAAGGTGTTTCCCTCCCCTCCCGCGATGACCAAACCCTCGTAGCTCTGTTGCAGATATTGCACAACATCCGATTCGGTCATGTCCCCCACTCCTTTACAACGGCTCGGGGCTCTGTTTCGTTTCGTCCGCGTAACTCTCCTTTCGACAGTGCCCGCGACCCTACGGGCGGCAGCCGCGGCTGTGTGCGGAGGAACCAGTCTCATCGGCGTCGCCTTCGCCTTGATTCAGCGCTGCGTCCATGCTAAACTTGCGGCATGAACGACCTCGTTTGCCGCCTCGCGACGGAGCTGGAGCGCGACATCCTGTTGTCGCTGCGGACCAATGAGCCCCTGGCGCCGCACACCACCCTCCGCGTCGGTGGCCACGCCGACATCTTCTATTCGACCGCGTCAGCAGACGATCTCGCGCAGGTCGTCGCCGCGGCCCAGCGTACCGGCGTGCCCTGGCTCCTTCTCGGGGGCGGGAGCAACATCTGCGTCAGCGACCGGGGATTCCGCGGACTGGTGATCCTGAATCGGTGCGCTGCCTGCGACGTCGGCCCGGCGACTCGCGTGGATACGGGCCACAACCTCATGTCTCTCTTCCTGAAGACGGCCCGCGCGGGACTGTCCGGTCTGGAGTTCGCGGTCGGCATACCCGGCTCGGTTGGGGGGGCGCTCGTATCGAACGCCGGCGCCTACCGTCATAATATCGACGCGCTCGTGCGGGAGCTGGACGTAGTCGAAAGCGGAGAGCGAAAGACCGTGCCGGTGGACTGGATGGAGTTCTCCTATCGCGACACCCGCCTGCGAAAGTCGGGCCGAGAGCCGGCAGCCGTCGTCTCTGTCACGCTGGAGCTGACGCCGAGGCCACGCACTGATATCCTCGCGCGCGCTCGCGACAATCAGCGCCAGCGCATCTTCAAGCAGCCGTGGAACCCCTCGGCGGGCAGCTTCTTCAAGAATGTCGCCGACCCGGAGCTTGCGCAGATCGTGCCCGATCTTCCGGCGCCGCTCCGCGAGTCGGGCGTCGTGCCGGCCGGGTTTCTGAGCCAGGCGTGCGGCTGCAAGGGCATGCGGGTCGGGGGCGCAGCGATCACGGGCCGTCACGGCAACATCTTTGTGAACCTCGGCGGCGCGACGGCCGCGGACTTCCGCCGCCTGGCGGAAATGGTGAAGTCCCGCGTTCGCGACAAGTACGGGGTCGAGCTGGAAGAGGAGGTCCTCTTCCTCGGGGAGTGGACGGACTGGGAGAGCCGGGAGGGAGCAGCGTGAGCGTGCGAATCGGCGTGATCGGCGGCGGCAAGTTCGGTCAGATCCATCTCCGCACATTCCGCCAGATGGGTTGGGACGGAGTGGTCGAGCTGGCGGCCGTCTGCCGCGTAAACGAGGCGGCGCTCGCCGCGCAGGCCGCCGAGTTCGGCATCGCGGGCTATACCGACTACCGCCACATGATCGACGAACAGCGGCTCGACGCCGTCACCATCGTTACACCGGACCACCTCCACCGCGAAATGGCGCTGGAGGCGATCTCCCGCGGCCTGCACGTCCTCGTCGAAAAACCGCTCGACACCACCAGCGCCGGCTGCCGTCAGATGGTGGAGGCGGCGGATCGCGCAGGTGTCCTGCTCCAGGTGGACTTTCACAAGCGTTACGACCCCGAGCACCGGTCGGTCGAGCGCGCAATCCGGCAGGGGCGGATGGGCGCGCCGCTCTATGCCTACGCGTGGATGGAGGACCGAATCGAGGTTCCGGTGGACTGGTTCCCGCAGTGGGCCGGCGATTCGAGCCCCGCGTGGTTCCTGGGCGTCCACTTCTACGACCTCGTCCGCTGGATGATCAAGTCCGATCCGGTCGAGGTCTATGCGCGCGGCCGCCGGGAGAAGCTCGTGAAGGACTTGGGAATCGAGGCCTTCGATTCGGTGAGCGCCCACGTCACCTTCGAGAATGGCGCGCAGGTCGCGTTCCAGACCTCGTGGATACTGCCCAGCGCGTTCGAAGCCGTCGTGAATCAGGGCGTCCGCCTGGTGGGAACTGACGGAATCTGGGAGGTGGACAGCCAGTCCCGCGGCTCGCAGAGCTGCCTCTCCGATACCGGCATGCAGACGTGGAACAGCAACGCGAATCGTGAGTACGAAGACTCGCGGGGCCGCCTCCGGCTCGGCGGCTATGTCATCGAATCCATCGAAGACTTCGCTCGCAACGCCGCCTTCCTCAAGGGCGGCGGAACACTCGCGGAGATTGCCGGCCGCTATCCCTCCGGAGAAGACGGCCTCCAGGCGACGCGCATCGCCGAGGCCGTCCACCGCTCCATCGAGACCGGCGAGATCGTCCGGCTCTGATTCCCGGCCCTCCCAGGTCGCCGTTGGCGGGCCAACGCGAGCGACGTACATCCAGACGCAGCGGCCACACATCACGGTAACACCCATCCGCTGTAATCAACGAAGCGGCGGGCCGATCCACTCGTTGGATCGGCCCGCCGCATTGTTCTCGCTCGCATTCCGTCCGGCAGGACGTCTGGCTGCAAGCCCGCGAGACACGGATTTTACATCCGTGGAACCGCGAGCCCGCGAGACATGCATTTTCCATGCATGGTTGCCCACGAGCCCGCTGGGTTATGCCTGCTGCCCTACGGCACGAGCGTGAAGTCCTTTGTCTGGACCTGATCGGGCCGTGGGAGCGTTACGTCGACCTGCTGGCTGGTGAAGCCGGCGTGCGACACCCGCACCGTGTAGGTCCCCGCGACGACGAAGAAGCCGTACTTCCCGTCCGATGCCGTGTTGACCGTGCCCACGCTGGCGCCGCCCGACTTGTTCACCAGCGTCACCGTCGTGCCGCTCAGGTCGGTCTGGCCCTGGAGCGACACCTTTCCGTTGATGTTCGACGGAGGAGGAGGCGTCGTTCCGGTCACGGGTGGCGCGATTGCGATGTCGCCCAGATCATTTACCGGCGGCGATGCTCCGAGCACCAGCGCGTCGAGCGTGATCTGCTTGACGGCGAAGCCGGTGGCCGTGATGTCCCCGACGTAGGCGTTGGCGGTGCCGAGACCCACAGGCAGGCCGGTAAACTGGAACGCGCCGTTCGCTCCCGTCGTGGCGACGTGACCACTGAACCGGACCTTCGCGCCGGCGACCGGTGCAAACGTGTCGCTCCGGACGACGACGCCCTTCACGTCCGCCTTGTAATCGGCGGTCGCGTCGCTGGTGTCGAGCACGTAGATGTCGCCGAGGTCGTTCGTCTGATTCGGCGTGAGGGGCTCGAGGGTCTGCGTCAGCGTCTTTACGCCCGTGCCGGTCACGGTCAGGGTCGTCGCGTCGGACGAAGCGTTCTGGAGGATGAAGTTGCCATCGCCCAGTGCGCCGGAACCCGTTACGTACGACTTGCCGCCGGCCGAAACGGTCGCGCCGTTGAGCGGCTGACCGCTGCTGACGAGCACGATTCGGCCGATAACCGTTGCCGGAGCAGCTCCGCCGCCGCCCCCGCCGCCACAGGCCCCGATGGAGATGGCGAGGACCCCGCAGATTGCGGCGAGCAGCGAGGCCCGCATCGCGTTTCTATATCCGATCTGTCTCATGCAGAGAATCTCCCGTTAACGTACGATGGTGAAGGGCTGGACGATCCGCGTCGATTCACCCTCCGGCGTCTGCGCCGAAATCTGAATCATGTAGCTTCCCGCGGGCACCGCCATCGCCTTGTCGTCGCGCGTGTCCCAGAGCGCCGAGTTGACCCCGCTCGTTGCCGCCCGGCCCGGATTCAGCCGCCGGATGAGTTTTCCGTTGGCCGCGCGAATCTCCGCCGTGACCGTAGCGCCCTGCGACAGCTCGTAGGAGAGCTCCACCGCGCCGCCCGCCGCCCGCGTGGGCCGCGCCAGTACGTTATAGATACGGAGCATGGTGCGCGTACGGTCCTCCGCGACGATCTGGAAGGAGCGCGTCGTCGAGCTGCCGGGCACGAACGAGTAGCCGGAAGCGCTGCTCAGATACTGCCGTTGGCCGGTCGATTTGTCCACCAGTACGAGCCGGGTCGTACGAGGCACGCGGGTCAGGTCCGCCCACGAGAGCGTGTAGGTCTTCGAGGGGTCGGGCGTGTAGACGCTGATCTCCCACGGGTCCCTGGAGCCGGTGCGCCGGATGTCGGTAATATAGTCGCCTGCATTCGCGCCAAACTCCGGATGCGGGAAGGACATCGCCGGAATCGCGCGGGAGAAGTCAGGCGGCCGGAGCGCATTCATCTTCAGATTCGCGCCCGATTCTGCCTGCGGCGACTGGCCGAGCCATGCCGTCGCGCCTCGACCGTCCGGACCGTGGAGCGCCAGTGGGAGCGACCATCCCGAAGGCGGCGCGGCGACCGCGGCCCGCGTTCTCGTCTTTACCGCGCGTCCCTGCGGCGTCGGATTCGGGTAGGTGATGGTCACTCCTTCCGAGACGTTGACCGCGATCCAGTAGCCCTTCCACGGCGCCAGCGTGGTCGCGGGGACGTAGCCGTTCGCCGGGTCATAATCGAAGATCGCTACCTGACCAACAGTCGGCACGTTCGTGGCCTTGATCCAGCCGCGGGTGATGGCGGTTGGCAGGTCCACGGAGACGTTGTCCGCGAGGTACTGGAATCGGAGGTCCGAGACGTTCACCGGCTGCTGGTAGGGCGTGCCGATCTGGTTCCACCCGAACATCATGCCGATGGAGACATCCTGGTCCGGCGTCGTCACGCGGCCGTTGATCTTTGCAGTCGTGGCCTGCGAGAAGTTCTCCCAGTATCCCTTGCCCGGCGTGAGCGGCTCGAGTGTCGGATAGCGGAGATAGTTGTCGCCGTTCGCGTTGGCGAGGTTCTGCCGCCACTGGGCCAGAAGGAGATTGCCGGAATTGAAGAGCGGCTGGCCGGTCGTCGGGTCCAGCAGGGCGAGCTCCGCGAGCGGGTTCAGCGGCTGAATCGGGAACGCGATCATAGACGGGCCGGCCGGGAACTGGTGCGTGAGGCTCTGCACCGGGTCCGAGGCATAGAGGACCGAGATGTATTCGTCGTAGCCGATGTTGACGTGCCTGGTGGTCACGTGGTTGTCGGCATCGGTAAATGTCAAAGTCGCCTTCGACGGGCGGGTAAACGCCGGCGAGGCGAGCGTAACGCCCCACGAGCCCTGCTTCACAGGGACGGTCTGATTCACGCCGGTGTCGGTCTGAAACTGGAGCGACCCGGTGGATGCCCCGACCACGACGCCCCAGAAGTTGTTCGGCGCGGCCTCCGTCCCCATGTCGCGCGGCGCGACGTAGAGGCGGACGTTCTCGCCGTTTACCGGAAAGTCCATCGTGATTCGCTGCCGTCCCTGGAGGCTGGCGTCGCCGCCAGGCGGCGTGATGGTGTTCGGGAAGGTCGGAGCGACCGTGCCGATTCCCGCGCGGATGTCCACCCGCTCGTACTGCGAGGCGAGGAAGAGGCGGGTCGAGAAGAGATAGTCCCAGTAGATCGGATAGCTCGTGCCGTTCAGCGACTTCTCGTCGCCGCCGTTGCTCGAATCGTAGAAGGTCTGGTAGTAGTGGAGAATTACCGCGAAGGCGGGATCGTCGGCCGTAGCCCGGAGAGCCGAGACCAGCGCGTAGAGCTTCACGCCGGGCGTCACGGCCGTGTCCAGAACGTACTGTTCCTGATACCACTGCTTGAACGGAGCGCCCTCCACGGTCGGCAGGACGCCGGCGGCGATGTTCACGAGCGCCGGGACATTGTTCCTTGTGGTCGAATCGGAGGCGGCCGCCGCGTAGTAGGCCGCGTTGAACGCCGCGAGGAAGCCCGGCATCTCCGCCTGCGCCTTCAGCCACGCCGAACCCGACATCATGAGGCGCGGAATGAGCATGATCGGGAAGGTCGCGGTGTTCGCCTCTCCGTTCACCTTGCTGGCTGGAAAGAAGCGATCGTTGCCGAGCGGCGCCTGGTTCAGCAGGTCGTATCGGTCGAGGGCGTGCCAGAGCGGATCGTCGGGCGCGACGCCGAGCTGCGACTGGAGATTCCGCGCGACCTCCATTGTCGCCGCGCGAGCCATTCCCCGCTCCCATGCATCATAGGAAATTGAATCGGCGCCGTGGAACGCGATGGCCATCATCTGAATGAGGTTGAGCACCTTCGACTGCGTGGAGTTGTATTGGGCGAAGAATATCTTCGCATTGGCAACATCATAAACTCCGCCGGAGAGCGCGTTCGGGTCGCTCTGGATGGACGCCTGATTGTCCGCGTCGATCACCGTCACGGTCCCGCTCCACGACGGGTCGCCGTAGATGGTCTTCAGGACAGGGTAGATCTTGTCCCGGAATCCGGCGAGCTCCTGGGCCTGCGCGGTCGTCCAACCCCCGTCGTTCGGCGCGGCCGTAGCGGGGAAGTTGAACACGAGGTCGTTGCCGGCGCGTCCGCGAGTAACCGCGCGGGTAGTGGGCTGGAGGAGCCGCCCCTTTTCGCGCACCATGACGATGTCCGGGATTCCGGGCGTCAGCGGACCTCTCCAGCGAAGCACCCGACGCAGAGCGTCGAGCTCGGTCTGCACGCCCGCGGCGCGCGCCCGTCGCGCGGCGTTCACCTTCGCGGCGATGGCCGCCTGCACGGCAGGGGAATCCTGCGCGTTGGGCACATCCACGATCAGGGATTGGAGGGGACCGTTGGAGACGGTATTGAAATGGGCGTTGACGATATTGCGGTATTCCTGTGCCGCCGACGGCTGAATCAAACCTACCGCGCCGAGCGCAAACAGGGCGAGAGTCGAGACGAGGAATTTGGTTCTCAAGGCTGCCACTCCCTCAGAGTGTCGTCGTGGATGGTCGCGCCGGGGAGGGTCTTCCAGGGGGATGGAAGTTGGTATCGCGCCTTCCGGGGCATAGATGGAGAAAAAACCGCACGACCAATATACGGAGGCCGCGCGAGCGTTCGTTCCCGCTATTATACCAGCTTCAGGCGGGCCGGTTCTCGGTATCCGCCAGGACACGTCGTGCCGTCGGTTGCAGCGGATTTATCCGCCCGGCCTCCGTGCGAACGGCCCGGAGCGGGACCATCCGCTCCGGGCCGCCATTGCCGGATTCACGCGTGATTCGCTTACCGGTCGCGGTCCCGGTCGCTGTCGCGGCGGCTCGGGTTCGAGGAGCTGCCACGATCGGAGCCGCCGCGCTGCAGCTTGTCTATCTCCTCCTGCGCACGCCTGATCCGGTCCGGGGTGTTCGGGTGGGTCTGGAAATACTCCGCGATTCCGCGACCGCCACTGCCGCCCTTCTCCTCAAGGATGCGGAAGAAGCGAATCAACCCCTCCGGATCGTAGCCGGCCTCATACGCGTAGCGGACACCGCGCTTGTCCGCGTCATACTCGTCGCCGCGGCTGTGGCCAAGCATTACCAGATTAGCCCCCAGGCCGGCAAGCGACTGCACCGTCCGATTTGACCGGCCAAACAGGAGGCCGAGCGCAAGTGAACCCACCGTCGATTCCTGCGTCTGCTTCACCGCGTGCCTTCCGGTCGTGTGCCCGATCTCGTGGCCAATCACGCAGGCCAGCGCATCCTGATCCTTGCCGCAAGCCTCGATGGTCGCCGAAGTGACATAGACATAGCCGGGCACGGAGAACGCGTTCAGCTCCTTCGAATCGAGAACGCGGAACGTCCAGGGAAGATTCGGCCGCTCGGATACAGCCGCCAGCCTCCGGCCCAGGTGCGTTACCAGGCCGTTCATGTATGAATCGTGGCTGACCCGGTATTGCTGGGTGATCTTCGCGTCGGCGCTGCGGCCGGCGTTGAGCTCGTCCTTCTCGCTGACGCCGAATTGCGCCCGCGCCGGCGGCGCAGCCATTATGAATATCGCCGCCGCTAGTGTCGCGGCACACGCAAACGTCCGCAGCGGCGACGTAAATCTAGTTTTCATTTCGAGTGAACCTCCTCACAGACCCGGCGACCCGGATGAGCATCGCCATAACAAGGTCATCCACCTCAAAACACGCCAACCAATCCGAATTGTTCCACTTCGCCCGTATGTCGATTTACGCTTCTTCATCCGTCCATTCGGTCAGCGCATAGATGCCCGCGCCCGGCAGCTCAACCACATCGCCCGGCCGGAGCTTGCGGCCGCGACGGTTCTCCGGCTCTCCGTTGACCCGGATCGCCGCCCCCGCGATGTATGCTTTCGCCTCTCCGCCCGTGTCGGCCGCCCCCACCATCTTCACGAGCTGGCCGAGCGTGATGTACTCGCCCCGGACGCCAAACGGCTTCATCCATTTCCTCCCGCGCTATGACGCCCGCCGAGTGCCGGCGGGCGTCCATTTCCCTGCTCCCGCGCTCCCCGTAACGACGCCGCCGTGAGATTCACGGAGCCGGAATTCGGCAGGCAGGGTAACAGCCTCAGCTTACGGGCCTACTGTGAAACCGGTCAGCGGATTCCCGTAGAAAGCATCCGTCTTCCAGGCTGCGTGGTCCCAGGTCTCCTGGCTGCCAATCACCTGCACCGGCACAATCGCGCGGTTGCTCCCCAGTCTGTTCGCTTCCGCGATTCCCGTATCGAACTTCCCGCTCGAGTCGACCTTGAACTTGATTGAGCGCGCCAGGTTGCCCACCAGCAGCACCTTCACCTCGTAATCACCGGGGTTCTTCGCGAGAGCGAATTTAGGATCGTATCCGGCGTCGTCCTCCGGAGGGGTCAGGTACACGCCCAGAAACTCGCAGTCGGCGTAGCTCCACTGCGCCTTCTTCGGGTTCCAATCGGACGCGCCATTGCCCGCAACCTTGCTCCTGGCAATGTCTTTGCCGTTATAGAACAGGTGCGCTTCCACCTGCGCCGGGTTGCCGCGATACCAGAACAACACGTGGAGGAACGACTCGTTGCCGTGGCCGCTGTCCTTCTCCCAGAACACATACCCGATCGGCAGCCGCCAGTCGTCCTCGACGTAGTACTCGCTCGACGTCGCGTGGTAGTTCGCGCCAGCCCCGCGCGGCGTCGGCGTCTTCGAGACCTTCGCCTTCCCCGTAAACAACGTCACATTCGTGCCCGAAAGCGGATTGCGGAGCTTGATCGCGAAGTTCATGACGCCGGTGTACTCGACCGCTTTTTCATTCGACACCGATTCGCCGCCGCCCTCCACTTTGAGCGATGCGTCCGCCGCGGTCTCTTCCGTCGGACAATCGAACGTCACCCAGGGACTCTTGCCAGGCAGAGTGAATTCCGCCGAGAGCGTGCTCCCGCTCGCAATCGGTCCGTTCACGCGAAACGCCAGAGCGGGCACCCAGCCCGGTTTCTCGAACCTGCGCCTCACCCTTCCAGTTTGGAACGTGATGCGGATCGAATCTTTGGCGATGGTCGGCGCGGCATCCGGCGGCGCCGCGCGCGTGTGGACAGCCCACACCGCGGACAACGCCACCGGAACCAACAACGCAGTCAGTCGGATTGGAATGCTCCTTCCCATGCTACCCCTCCTGTATGCGCATCAGCGCGTGTACAAACGGCGAGCGAATTGGTTGCAATTGTGCATGCGTCGGCTTTTCGTGACGGCATCGGTCCCCTCCTGCTTCCAATTTGCAACGTCCGTTAGCGGCGCTCCGCACGCCATCCAGAGCTGCGCGAACGACCTGTCGCCGCAGCCCAAACGCGCGCATCACAGGCCGGCACACGTGCAAACGCCCGGCGGGTGTACGCCGGGCGTCGCTCGATCCGAAAGCGGGCTATAGAAGCTCTTTGACCGGCTCGCCGTCGTAATTGATCTTGAACGGGCGGTTCTGCGGGGACATGTATTCCTTTTCGTAGTCCACGCCGAGTGCCTTGTAGATGGTCGCCGCAACGTCCTCCACGCGAATCGGCCGGTCCTTCGGCACCTCCGCGCGCTCGTTCGACGTTCCAACCGTCATGCCCGTCTTCACGCCGCCGCCACCCATGCATACGCACATGGCGTTCGGCCAGTGGTCGCGGCCCGCGGAGGCGTTCACCTTCGGCGTGCGGCCGAACTCGCCCATCCAGACGACGAGCGTGGAATCGAGCAGGCCGCGCTGCTTCAGATCCTGAAGGAGGGCCGAGTAGCCCGTATCGAGCGTCGGAAGGAGGCCATTCTTCAAGGCGTTGAAGTTGTTCTCGTGCGTGTCCCATCCGCCATAATTCACGGTGACAAAGCGGACGCCGGCCTCGACGAGCCGCCGCGCGAGCAGGCAGGACTGCCCGAAGGAGTTGCGGCCGTAGAGCTCGCGCGTCTTCGCCTCCTCCTGGCTGATGTCGAACGCCTTCTTCGCGACGGGCGAGGTGATCAGATTGTAGGCCTGTGCGTAGAACTCGTCCATGGTCTGCACGAGCTTCTGCTGCCGGTCGGTCTTCCGCTCAAAGGTGTCCAGCTCCTCCAGAATCGTGCGGCGGCGCGCAACGCGGTCCATGTCCACGCCGTTTGGAGGCGCAACGTCCTGCACGCTGAAGTGCTGCTGGTTGGGGTCGCCCTGGATGTTGAACGGGTTGTAGACGGAGCCCATGTATCCCCCGCCGCCGTGGCCGTTCAGACTCTGGAGGCCCCCGAAGAGGACATAGGGCGGCATCCCGCTCTGAGCGCCCTTCTCCCGCGCATAGACCGCGCCGTATGCCGGGTACTCGACCGCGGGCGAGAAGGGATAGCCGGTCAGCAGATAGTGGGTGGCGGTTTCGTGCGTGCCGTCGGGAGACGTGACAGAGCGGAGGATGGAGAACTTGTCCATCTGCTGCGCGAGCTTCGGCAGCTTGTCGCTGAGCTGGATGCCGGAGATGTTGGTGGGAATCGCCTTGAACTCGCCGCGAATCTCCTGCGGCGCGTCCGGCTTGGGGTCGAACGTGTCGATGTGGCTCGGCCCGCCGCCCATCCAGAGCAGGATGCAGGAGACGTCCTTTTGGCCGGGCTTGCCGGCCGCCTTTGCTGCCTGAAGGAAGCCGGGCAGGGTCAATCCAAGCGCGGTCAATCCTCCCACGCGGAGAAGGTCCCGCCGGGTGACGCCGTCGCAGTCGGTGTGGCTGGCCAGATCGAAGTCGAACATCGCTCTCTCCCGCGTTCTGTCGCGTTCCGGTTCACGTGACAAGAGGCATGCGCACTGCTTCTCGCTGTCTGACGATCATAATAGGAAAATGTGTCGGGAATGTCAATGGCAATTTACGCTCGCTAAGGAGATTCGGTTCGAATCATGCCCCTTGGTCGCGAACGTACGAGCTTCGCGGAGCACCGCAGCTTCGGTCGGCAATCGCGCGATGCGCGAAAATGCGAGTCATGCGATCATTTACCCTTGATAGATCGGCATCAGATACGCATAATAGCATTATGACGATTCGATTTCGGAACCACGGACCTGCCCGCCGTCGTGTCAACCGGTATTGTGGCGCGCTCATGCTCGCCGCCCTCGGCGCAGTTCTGTCGGGCTGCGGCGACGACGCCTATAAGCAGACGGCGAAAAAGGATCCTGCTTTCGCGGACGACCTGCCGACCGTCGCATCCGCGCAACCCACCGTTCCCATTCCCCCGCTTCCGAGCGGAGACCTCCGCGCGGACCTCGGAATCACGACCGAGCGATACGGGGACTATTCCAACCGGGACCTCGTCGAGAAGGCGGACATCTACTGGAAGCTCTACTACATGACCAAAGCGCTCCAGGAGGGTCATCCTTCGCCGGAGACTGTCCCCGCACTTCAAGCTGTCAAAGCCGCGATGCGAAAGCTCCATCCGGACAAGAACGTGACCGCCATCGAGTCGATCGTCAAGCTGATTGACACGGGACTGTCCGCGCAAAACCTCGAAGAGAGCTTGTCCCGCCGTGGTATCCGGACCGCGTCGCTCGGCTGGTCCGGGGGCGAATACGACCTGACCCGCGAATTGCGGCCCACTGCCCACGATGTGCCAGGCGAAACAGGGAAGAGACCAAAAGTTAGCGATTCCGACGCGCGGCTCGCCGCCAGCTTTGCGGGCCGGTTCCACAAAGCGCCCGCGCTGGTTCGGCAGGAGAGTTTTCAGCAGGCCGCCGAGCTTGCGAATCAGCTTGGGGACACCCTCGACGAGGAGCGCAGCCAGGCGGGCGCGCACCCGATTGGGCGCGACAAGGTAGACCCGAGTGCCGGTCTCGCCAACCCGTATGCCTCCGCCTTTCCCTCTCCTCCGATTCGGTGAGCTGCCAGACCATCCTCCTGAAGCGCGTCAATACCCTTCCGCGGGCCCCACCCTCGCGGCGGGTATAATGTCGCCACATCTTCCCGCCGAGCGCGGGCCTCCACCCAATCACACCAGACTGAATCCAGGAGCGCACATGGATCGCACGTTCGTAATGGTAAAGCCCGACGGAGTCGAGCGAAAGCTCGTCGGCGAGATAATCCGCCGCTTCGAGAACAAGGGGCTGCGGCTCGTCGGCCTGAAGATGCTGGCGCCCGACCGGGAGCTGGCCGAGCAGCACTATGCCGTCCATCGTGAGCGGCCCTTCTTCGGGGACCTCGTGCAGTTCATCACGAGCGGCCCGGTGGTCGCGATGGCGTGGGAGGGGAGCCAGGCCGTCACGCTCGTGCGCAAGCTGATGGGCGCCACGAAGCCCGAAGACGCCGCGCCCGGCACCATCCGCGGGGACTTCGTGACTGAGATTCAGACGAACCTGGTTCACGGCTCGGATGCGACGGAGACGGCGCAGCTCGAACTGTCACTCTGGTTCAAGCCAGGCGAGCTTCTGTAGCCTCGCCCGGCCACCGCCCATCCAACAATACGCCGTCGGAGACTTGCAAACATGCGAAGGCTTCTGCCTCTCCTCCTCGCGACCGGCTTTGCGCTGGCTTCTCCCTGTCGAGCGCAGCAGTACCCGCTTCGGCAGTACCTGTCCATCCGCGCCGCCGCCTCGCCCACCCTCTCACCGGATGGGAGCCAGGTCGCGTGCCTCATGCGAATCACGGGCGCCGCGCAGGTCTGGCGCGTGGCGGCGAACAGCGGATGGCCCGACCAGCTCACGTTCTTCTCCGGCAACATCAACGCGGTCTCATGGTCGCCCACCGGTGAGTGGATTCTGGTAAGCGCCGACCATGACGGCGACGAGCAGTACCAGCTCTATCTGGTCAAGCCGGACGGCACGCGGACGGTCGCCCTGACGAGCGACCCGAAAGTGCGCCACCTGGTCGGCGGCTGGTCGCTCAACGGCAGATCCATCTTCT
>Ga0207667_10002946_pt1 | contig 21121 bp, 8 predicted proteins | sample KBSCornC52_FD_184301 | JGI IMG/M metagenome (GOLD analysis project Ga0207667, IMG submission 184301) | Corn rhizosphere microbial communities from Kellogg Biological Station, Michigan, USA - KBS Corn C5-2 (SPAdes) (version 2) | ecosystem: Host-associated > Plants > Roots > Rhizosphere > Soil ...
CATCCACGAAATCGATACACGGCTGCCGGTTTTCGATGTGCGTCCCATGCGAGAGAGTACCCAGCTGGCGAGCAGTTTCGCTGTCATACAGAGCGCCCTGGCGGGGATGTTCGCGCTGATTGGACTGGTCCTTGCAGTAACCGGGATCTACGGAGTCGTGGCCTATCGAACCCAATTACGAACCCACGAGATCGGATTACGCGTGGCTCTGGGCGCCTCGCGCGTCGATGTGCTGAGACTCGTGCTGTTGCAGGGAGTGTGGCTCACAGGCGTGGGGCTGGCGCTGGGATTGGCGTTCGCCTTGGGACTGACACGTGTCATCGCCCGGCTGTTGTACGGAATCGGCGCCAACGATCCCGTCACCATGGTCTCCGTCGTCACGCTTCTGGGAGCAATGTCTTTGCTAGCATGCTACTTTCCGGCACACCGAGCGATGCTCCGGAACCCCGTGAGCGCGATTCGCGAACTGTAAACCGCAGCTCGGACCCGACGCGAAATTGGACGGATTCGGGGTATGCGTGACGCTCCACCTGGCTGGCAAGAAAGGTAACCGGATTCCAGCGGGCACAAACCAATCTCCGCAAGGTGGATCTTCGTTGTGCGTTGACATGAACAGCCCAACGCGCCCATTGAGGCGCATTTCGATGCCCAAGTCCGATTAGTAACGGAAAACGCCCTTCCCGGTACTAATCCGCTCGGTGCCAATCTGGATTACTTCCAGATCGCCGACATCCCGCGGAACCTCGCTGGTCACCTCCCACCGTCCCAGCGCCAGCTCTCATTGAACGACTAGGAAGCGACCAGGTCCTGCGCGTGGATCGGCACTCTGGTCAGCGTCTCGACTCGTGGGCCGTACTTGCCCAAAGTGTTCTCCACGACGCAGAAATCGAAGCCCGGCATCACGACGTCATTCCAGTGATCTCCGATTCCGCGCAGCGCCACGTCGAGCATAGTGACGATCTGGTTGCCCAAGGGTTCGTGGCTGTCGAGCGTGATCGCTCCAAAGAATTCCTGACATTCCGTATAGCCGGAGTTGTGCGTGCCGGTGTACGGCTTCTGCCCGGCGAGGTCGATGGTCCGTCCGATACGCTGCGAGATCTCCTGCGAATGTCCGGCAAAGAAGTCTACCAGGGCCTGCTCTTGCAGTCGCGCCGGCAATCGTTTGCTGGCGACTTCGCGATACGAGCGCTCCCCGACCTTGTAGCCTTCCTCGACTAGATCGAACCAGTATTTCTGCTCAGGCGTGACCTTCTTCGCGGAGTCGACGGCGATGACGGAGCGGCGAATGCAAGCCGTCAACCCGTCCCGTTTCGGCGCAACACCCAGGTGGACCCAATCGCCTTCCTTGATCTGCCGGTTCAGCGCGGGGCCGATCAGGGTACGGTTGGCGGTGTTTGCGCCCACCATGATTTGAAAGCCGTCACGCTCGGAACCCAGCATGCGGCCAACCCAGGCGCCCCAGGCCGCAACTTCGGTCTCGAGACGTCCCGGTCGGAGGACCGCGAGCATCGCGCGTAGCATCGCATCCCCGATGACGCACGCATCGGCAATGAGGCGCATCTCGATCTCGCTCTTCTCGTACTTCACACGGTAGTAAAGCTCCTGGGCATCGACCACGCCCTCCGGGCCGTAGATTTTCTGCAGGCTTTCGACGATGCCCGCGGGAACCACCTGGCGGGGAGTGAGCAGCGCGATTTGGTCCACGTCTTTGCCGGCCGCGGCCTTGATGACATCCTCCAGGCGTTCGGCACGAATGGGATATTTCTCGTCGGCCAATTGCAGCAGTTCAACCTTGTGTACCGTCGCTCCGGCACGGTCCGCAAGTTGCTCGGCAACATACCCACCCTCCAGGCCCGCCACCACGTGAAAGCCGCTTGGCCCAATGATTCCCGCCACCTGCTCAATGGAAATATTTGTATTCCCGCCGAGATACGGAACGTCGCCGGCATAGTGCTCGTCGGAAAAGACAAGCCCGACCGTGTGTCCATGCCGTTGCAATGCCTGGTTGGTGCGGCGAACGCGCGCCTGGAATTCTTCCCGCGGTGCCATGTAGTCGCGATCAATTGCAGGAGCTTCCTGCATCACTCGTAAAACCTTGTCCAGGTCCTGGCGGTGCGCTTCGAAGGGCGGCTGAGAGTTCATAGGATTGGTCTTTATTTCCCTTGATAGATTCTTGAGTGGATTCCTTTGCATTTAACGCCGCATCACTGAACAATGGCAGTCTTGGGATTAACGTTCCATCCTTCAACTTCGACGCTTGGTGTCTCCTTGCTCGCATCGCCGGTGCGATAGGTGGCCGTCACCTGTCGCGTCTCTCCGGGCAGCAGGGCGAAGTAGTTGTCCTGCCAGAGCACGGGCAGGATTTCATTTTCGGTCTCACCGTCACGACTGACTCGGTTGCTCGATGTCTTGTTCACCTTCAGGTGTACCGCAAAGGCCAGGGTTGATGTCGGATTGTGGACGGTGACCGTTGTTGAGCTGTCATCGCCATTGCGTTGTGACCGAGCGGTAGCAACCAGATCAATCCGCGGGAGCGTATTCAGCGCGGTATAGTCCGCGAAAGTCTTGGTGGGAGCCCACGTCGAAATATCGTATTCGCCAGTGGGGTCCTCTTCCTGCCTGGCCCAGTCAATCGTTTCTTCGCGGGTGGAGAGCCAGTAGAAATTTCTGCTCTTTACCTGGCCGGCCGATTCAAGCGTGAGGCTGACGAAGTATGTCCCACTCAGACCTTGGAAGGTAGGCAGAGTGAACACCCGTGTGCTGCTGTCCGAGCCCGCGTTGACCTCGGTTTCCTTTGAGAATCTCTCTGTCATGTCAAGGTTGTAGACCTTGGCCATGACTTTCAGGCCGGCGAACGGTCGGTAGTAAGAATTCACCACCACCACCGAGCGGTCGTCGTACGAGTACTGCACGTGCAGCGGCTCACACGCTTTCTTTACACCGAAATACGATCCCCCGGGGCGAAGATACCAGTCATACATGTGCCAGATCATGCTGGGCCAGGCGTTGTTTAACATCCACTGAATAATCCCGGTCGAGGCGTACTTGTTACGGCCATACGATTCCATCATCGCGCGGTGGCCCTCGTAGGCCTGAACCTGGGCCTTCCGTGCGTACTCCTCCACTGAATTCGCTTGTCCGTACCGTTGGTTAAGCGCCTCGGTGAATACATCCAGAGTATGAGACATGCCGCCGCCGTGGTATTGCCAGACGGAATCAATCGGCCAGAGGTGATCCGGCGGCAACATACGCCGCAGGCTCTCGATGGGCGGGATGGCGGGGCCCGGGCTGGTCTCAGTGTTGAAACCGAACGCGCCTCCGTGGGTTGTATCCAGGTACCAGAACGATGGCGCAACGTACTCGTAAGGGCCGGTCATCTTCACGCCGCTTGGGCCGACCGTGGTGGTCCTGGCCCCGGCTGATGCGACGGAAGGGTTTGGCCAGTCCACCTCCTTCAGGATCTGCAAGTACAGGTTCTCAATCCTGGGCGGAGGTGCAAAGTCGCTGCCGTACAACCAGGCGAACACAGAAGGATGGCGCTCAAGCCGGCGGATTTGGTCGCGCAGCGAGTCCCCGGCGATACGTTCGTTTTCTTGGTCCCAAATAGGCCAGTTCTCCCATTGGTCGCAGCAGCACCAGCCTGCCATGACAAGAATGCCCATCTGGTCGGCGAGATCGAAGAAGTGATCGTTCTCTAGTTTGCCTTCTAGACGTACCGCGTTGAGGTTCAGGTCGCGCACATAGTTGAGTTCGGCCTGCTGCCTCTCCGGCGAGGAGCGCAGAAGCATGTCGAAGCTGTAACCAGCCCCCCGGATGAGGACATTCTTTCCATTGACTTGAAAGACACGATGACCTCCCTCATCAAGGTTCGAAGTCACCTGGCGAATGCCGAAGCGAATGTGAGCTGAATCCGATACCTCCCCCTGGACTTCCACTGCCAGTTCAAGCGGGTAGAGGTCCTGCTTTCCGACCTGGACCGGCCACCACAAGCGAGGATTGGCGAGGTTCAGCTGCGGAAATGTGGCCGGCGTGAAGCGGACCACCTGGGTCTCTTTCGGTCCGAGGTGTACCGGCTGCTCGAACCTGCGGTTTTCGATGTGTCCCTTCAATACACCATCGACCGGATGGTCGGCGGCATTCGTCAGCTCCGCTCGGACTGTCAACATGGCCTTCTCAGTGGAAGGCAAGTTGAGTTTGGTCAGCACGGCCGGGTAACGCAGAGCGACGGGCCCCGTGGCAGTAATGTGGACGTCGCGCCAGATCCCCATCTCTTTGTCGGGTGGCATGGGAGCCCAGTCGACGAGCGTGATGGCCAAATCGCGCGGCTGAGGAGGAAATATTTCCACGGCGAGGGAATTGGTTTGACCAGCCTTGGCGGCAGCCGTTACGTCGAAATTGAACAGCCGCCAAGTGCCAGCAAGAGTTTCCGAAGAGGCGACCTGCACACCGTTCATCCACACGTTGGCACGGTAGTTGATGCCATCAAAGCCGAGCCATAGCGTCTTTCCACTGTATTCACTCGGAAGTTTGAACTCCGTGCGAAACCACCATGGCTGCCGGAAGGGGCTGTTTGGCGGCATCGAAATATTTGAGAAGTCCTCAAATATGGGGTAGGTCGTGCCGGGGATAGAGCGCAGGTTCATCCCCGTGTAGGGATCAGGGTACACCTTGTCCTCCACCAGCGCGCTCAGAACCGTGGAAGGAAGCGTGGCGGGATACCAGCCGCGCGTCGGAAAACCAACTACCGAGATTGCCGCTCCGTCTGCAGGCACATCGGCCGAGGGCTGGATGAACCAATTCTCACTAAGGGGCATCTTCGGAGAATCGTTGACTTCAAATGTGGATGCTGTCGCAATCCCAACGAGAGAGCTGATAAGAAAGCTGACCACAACCGGGAATGAACACCGAACCATGAGTAACGCTCCTCGTCGGGTGAACCAGAACACCACACGCTATACGCCGGGTACGACTGCTACCGCGGTTCTACAATATCATCGAGATCTGTGGAGCACCCAGCAGCAAAACTGCCCGAACGCAAAGGGGTTGGATGCAGAGCTACAAAAGTTGAGCCACTGAGAGGTTCCCAGGTGTAGATTGACAATTTTATTCTCGAGCAACGGGCAACTCTTCCCCAATCCTGGTTACGGAAGGGCTAGCGATCACCAATCCACAACCGGTTAGTCCCTACTGATCCAGAGGCCACGAAGTCGTCGTGCTCGCTTGTCTACGAGGGATATAATTCCCCCGGAGAATCACATGGGAACCGGAGATATGGAGAACGCGTTTAAGCGGTCGTTGAACGATCCTGCCGGTTTCTGGGGCGAAGCCGCGGAAGCAGTCCACTGGCACAAGAAGTGGAAAAGTGTGCTGGACAAGAGCCGGCAGCCGTTTTATCGCTGGTTCGCCGGCGGCGAGGTGAACACTTGCTACAACGCCCTCGACCTCCACATCGAAGAGGGCCGTGGCGATCTACCCGCACTGATCTACGATAGTGCCGTCACCAACTCGATCACGACGTTCACCTATCGCGAGCTGCGGAGACAAGGTAGCTGTCTTTGCGGGAGCGCTGGCGCGCTTGGGTGTCGGCAAAGGCGATCGCGTGATCATCTACATGCCGATGGTCCCCGAGGCGGCTGTGGCAATGCTTGCATGCGCCCGCCTTGGAGCGGTGCACTCCGTGGTGTTCGGCGGCTTTGCTGCAAACGAACTGGCCACGCGTATCGACGATGCCAAGCCGAAAGTGGTCGTTTCCGCCTCGTGCGGTGTGGAGGTGAAGAGAATAATTCCCTACAAACCTCTCCTCAACGAAGCGCTTCGAATGGCCAGGCACAAACCCGAGAGGTGTGTGATTTTGCAGCGCGAGATGGAGCGCGCCGAATTCGTGGTAGGGCGCGATTGCGACTGGAATGAATTGATGGAGGCGGCAAAGCCGCACGAGTGCGTCCCTGTGGCCGCAACGGATCCTCTCTACATCCTCTATACCTCCGGCACCACCGGGCAACCGAAAGGGGTGGTTCGCGACAACGGCGGCCATCTTGTGGCCTTGAAGTGGACCATGAAGAACGTCTATGGTGTTGAACCCGGCGAAGTCTATTGGGCAGCTTCAGATGTTGGTTGGGTGGTGGGACATTCGTATATCGTTTACGGGCCATTGTTCCACGGGAATACGACCATCCTTTACGAAGGCAAACCTGTCGGCACGCCTGACGCGGGGGCATTCTGGCGCGTCATTTCGCAGCACAAAGTGAAAGTCATGTTCACGGCGCCTACTGCTTTCCGCGCCATCAAGAGAGAGGATCCCGCTGGTGCGCTGATCAAGAACTACGATCTCTCCAATTTCAGAGCGCTATTTTTAGCGGGTGAGCGATGCGACCCAGATACGTTGCACTGGGCCGAAGACCATCTTAAGGTTCCGGTGATCGATCACTGGTGGCAGACGGAAACGGGATGGCCGATCTGCGCCAATTGTCTCGGCATTGAACCTTTAAAGGTGAAAGCTGGCTCACCAAGCAAACCCGTACCCGGCATGGACGTGCGTGTTGTCGACCCCGACAACCGGGAGATGAAGCCTGGCGAGATTGGCGCATTGGTCGTCAAGCTGCCTCTGCCGCCAGGAACGTTCCTGACCTTGTGGAATGCCGACGAGCGCTTCGTTGATTCCTACCTCTCACAATTCCCCGGATACTACACGACAGCAGACGCGGGGTATGTGGATGAGGATGGTTATGTGTATGTCATGTCGAGAACAGACGACATAATCAACGTGGCAGGGCACCGTCTGTCCACAGGCAGCATGGAGGAAGTTCTCGCCTCCCATCCTGATGTAGCCGAGTGCGCGGTGGTAGGCGTACATGACGAGCTGAAGGGACAGATTCCCGTGGGTTTCCTGGTGCTGAAAAAAGGGGTTGAACGCGATCCACAAGAGATTGTCACAGAGGTCGTGCACATGGTTCGGCGGAGGATCGGCCCGGTGGCGGCGTTCAGGACCGCGGTAGTTGTGCCGGCTCTTCCCAAGACGCGGTCCGGGAAGGTTCTGCGTGGCACAATGCAGAGAATTGCCGATGGGAACGAATACAAAATGCCGGCAACGATCGATGATTCGAGTGCCCTGACCGAGGTCGCGAAGGCATTGAGTCAGGTGGGATACGCAAAGAAACAGGGCGCCAGTTCTGTCTCTTCAGGTTCTTGATCAAGCTGCTGCGACGTGATGAAAGGGCGAACTAAAATGCTCGCCGCGCCGGTGATGGACACGTCGGCCGTAGCAGATCAGCAGATGAACTGGTGGGTCACTGATAACGGACCGACCCAAAGACCGCGGCGTTCGCCCGGATCGAGCACAAGGAGCACACGAACATGAAGCCAAAGAACACGATCTGCCTCTGGTTCGACAAGGACGCGCATGGCGGCGCGCTTCTACGCCGTTACTTTTCCGGATAGTAAAGTAACCGCCGTTCACGAGGCTCCCGGCGACATCCAGGCGGCAAGAAGGGCGATGTGCTGACGGTGGTTCACTGTCCTGGGCATTCCCTGTCTCGGTCTCAACGGCGGCCCAGCGTTCAGGCACACCGAGGCCTTTTCCTTCCAGATCGCGACGGAGAATCAGGAAGTTAACTCCGGGCAATAGTTGCTGGGCAGTATTCATGGGTGGGTGCCGCGTTGAACCGACGGGAACAATATTCTCACAGCGTAGTGTCCGGATGTGCACGTTGTGCCTGTTCCGGCCATAATAACGTCAGGTGAGGAAACCACGGAGCGGCAAGTGGGGCAGCCTAAACCCGAAGCTCCGGGCTCCGGTCTGCGAATGATCACCTCACCCTTGTTGCACACCGCTAGTTCAATGCTTCTGCACTTTCGAGATCCGATCCGCGATCCCCAGAGTCTTCAAGATTTCCGGGGATGCCTCTTCCATGGCCAGTGGCTCATGACAAGTGTTGCAGTCCTGAGTGATCGTTTTTCCATCTCCTGTCGTATGCGAGCCGTCGTGACACCGAAAGCACCCTGGAAAGTCCGTATGGCCAAGATTGTTCGGGTAAGTACCCCAAGTCACTTTCAGGTCCGGAAAAACATTGCGGTTGTAAATCGCGAGAACCGCCTCACCCGCATGGCGGATGTCCTGTGAACGCGCACCGTAAACGTCCGGGTAGTTCTGCTGATAGAAAGCCGCGAGGGCCGGCGGCAATCTCGCTGCCGCTTCCGCGCTTGTCGCATAGTTTACCTTCAGCAACTCCACACTTTCCTTCTTGATGTAGGGTAGGCCTACAGCGATGTCACCAAGGGCGAGGGCTTTATCCATCGCTCGTTCCGGCAGGTCGAAGGTATGCGTCGGTCGGTTATGACAGTCCACGCATTCCATCTCGAACTTAGGAAGTGCCTTGGCCGAATCCGGCTGCGTTTCAGGACTAACGAAAGTTCGGACATCCCCCGTGTTTGTATTTCTGTATTCGACCCACGGAATGGTCTGCCGCACCCCGTCCGCTGACGCAAAGCGGATGTGAACTCCCGGACCAAAGTGCGCACCGTGAATTCCCGAGATCCGGTTTCCACCCACTAGCATTAGGAGAACGGTCTCCGTGCGTGTATTTGTTTCGTCGTCGGCATACTTGCTGAATAAGCGCAGACGCGCACCGCCAAACTTCTGCGGCCAATGACAGTTCTCGCAGGTTTCTCTCGCAGGCACGAGACGATTGCTTTCCAGAGCGGACGGGATTGGTCTCGGGCTTGTATTCAGCACAGTCTCAATGAGTTGACGAATTCCGTTCGTCTTGCTGTTGATCCAACCGGCAGCACCTGGCGCTACATGACATTCGACGCATTCCACCCTAGAGTGAGGCGAATTCCGATAGGCAGCTAGTTCAGGATTCATCGTGTGACAGCTCGCTCCGCAGAATTGGGGTGTCTCCATATACTTAACGGCTCGATAGGAGACTTGGGTTCCAATGAGGATGTTCAGGAGAGTTGTGGCGCCGAAAAACCAGGCGATGCGGCGCAGCGCCCTCTGGCGATCGAAGCCTTCCTCGGATAGCCCTCGGCGAATCTGGCGTTTGCTCAGGTAGACACCGATCGGAACCAGCGCCAAACCAGTGAAGAAAAGCGCTGGAAGGACGAGAAATACCACGATGCCCACGTAAGGATTGTCGACGTGACCGCGAACCTGTTGCGGTAACACAAAGAGCCACGAAATTAACGCACTTGCGAGCAGGGCCAAGCCAAGCAGACTCAGCCAATGTCGAGTCAGCACGAACCAGACAGGCTTTTCACTCGTCGCACCCATAGAACCTGTAAGAAATCAAGAGCCCAGAGCTTTGCTTGAGCAGCAGGCTAAAGAGGCCGAGCGAGAAAAGGGACTGTGGAAAGTGACAGTATCTGTCGTCCTCAAAATCAAAATATTGTTTAAGAAGCAAGAATGCTCCGCTTGGGGGATAAAGCAGGCGGTTCCTTTGGGGTCACAAGGCAAACATCAGTGAGTTCACTACCTCGTGCAACTTCTGCTCCTGCGGGTGCGGCATGATCGCCGCGGTACGTGAACCAGCTGATTGCGATGGAAGGCGACTAAGACCACATCGTGAACCGCGGATCGCTATGCGTCAAAGGCATATCCATGTTCGCCACACGACGCGACCTGGATCGCCACCGAGAAGGTCGACGACAAGGAGGTTCGGGTCAATCGGACCGACGCGATCGGCCTCTTGGGCGGCGCGCAGAACACGAACGAGGAGTGCTACCTTCCAGAAGGCAGCTCGGCTGCTCGGCCTGGCTTACGTCGAGCACCCCCGACTTTGACACAGCGCCACGGTCCCCGGTCTGGGGGCCTCGTTTGGGAGGGGGATGACCAACCACTGGATTGACGTGCAGAACTGCAAGACGATCCTGGTGGAAGGCGGCAACGTGGCTGAGAACCACCCCATGGCCTTCAAGTGGATCCGGAATGGGGCGAAACACCGGTTCGGGCATGGTGAGGCCGTTCGCCGTCGGCACGGGAACAGGTCCGGCGCGGAGTGCCTCAGGAGACTTCAAGGATCTTCAACTCTAGTCGGCAGCCATCGTGTGCGCTGTTTCTTTCCAGGCTTCCCCTTCCGGCGGCGTTCCACCGCCTGACTGCTGGCTTCGTAACTCCGCCTCGAGTGCCGCCAACTGGGGGCCTCAATATCCTGTACAGCCTTCCGCTTGCGGATGACTTCTTCTCGATAACGGCGCAAGAAATAGTCGATGGTTTCCACGCGAATCCGTATCGAACCAGACGGCTTGTTCTCGTCGAGGTCCTTGAAGCAAAAGTAGGGTGTGCCCGACTGCTCGATGATTCCTTCGATCACTCCGTAAATCGGAGCATCGTGGCCGCATTTGAAGCTGGAAATTTCGAGCGCGACCAGATTGGGATGCCGAGCTGTGAACTTTGCAGCCCACACTTTGTGGTTCGTGCTGCAGGAATATGAATTCTTCCAGGCGTCGCTGATGTCGAGCGGACTGCTGATTATACCCGCGCGGACTTCTTCCCCGAACAGACGCTCCAGCATGTCTTCATCCAGCGGCAGCGTGTTCTGCGAGAAGACGGGATAGCCCAATTTCTGAAATTCTTCCATGATTTCGTGATTGAGGCCCGGATCGTGGTGATACGGCCGGCCCAGCATCACGATGCCGATGCGGTCTTCGCGCTCCAGTTGGTCGAGCACCTGCCGGGCACGCCTGCGAATACTCGCTTCGTAGCTCGTGAGCGCATTGAAGCCGACTTCGACGGCACGGTCGTTCTCTTCCTGTGACAAACCCAGGATCGGCCGCCAGGCCTGCAGCATCTGGTGGGCGAACAGCTTGCGGTCGGCAAAGTTCAGGACCGGATCCACATACTTCACGTTGTGCTCGGCAAAGACGTCGTTCTCCTTGGTGAATGCGGCCTTCACAGTTTCGGGCGTTGCGGTTACAGTCGGGCACGCGTTAGCTCCCACAATCTTGACCAGTGGAGAAGTGAGCACGTCGTACATCGGAAAGAAGATGACGTTCAGCGGCTTCTTGCGGTGCTTCTCCTGAATCAGGTTGTACACGTGGGAAATGCCGATCTTGGCCGGGAAGCACGGGTCGATTGCGCCGCGGCTTGCGCCGGTGCGGTACAGATCGGAACTGGTGTAATCGGAATAAATGATGTTTTCCGGCTGCACGCCCAAGCTTTCGAAATAGCCGTTGAACAGCGGCGCGTAGGTATAGATGTTAAGCACCCGCGGAATGCCGATGCGGAGCTTCCTGCGATTCTCCATGAGCGGGATACGCTCCTTTCCTGCCTTGTTCCATAATTTCGTGACCGGGACAGGATCGGCCACGCTCTTTGGATTGACCGGGCGGAACACCTCGTGCGCCGCGAGGTCCACAAAGTTCGGATGCTTGTCTTTGATCTGGTCGATTTCTGCCTTGATGTCCTTCATGTCGTTGACATCTTCGACCAGGCCCTTTTCGCAGGTGGCGATGATCAGGCGCTGTTCTCCGTGCATCAGCGGGACCTTGGTGATTTTCTCGATCGGCACGAGGCTTAGGTCGTCCTTGGGCGCGGTGCGGATGTCGATGAACGTGCGCAAGCAGTTGTTCTTGCAGAAATAGCAGCGTGTCGCTTCGTTGCGCGTGGTGCGGTATTCGATCTTGCGGACGGCATCCAGTCCCACGAAGGTGGTCTGCTGACCGTTTCGCCACAGGCGCACGGACTCGGCTGCGGCGCCAATGGCTCCCGATTCACCACAGAATTCGTGAACGATGATCTCCGGCTTCTTGCCAGCAACCCGGAAGCTGTTGGTAATGAAGTCGACCTCAGCTTTCACCACCGCGAGGTTGTTTTGTGTCCCGCCTTGCAGAACGAAGCGCGTGCCGAGGGCCGCCAGATTAGGAATGCTGGCCACATACAGGAAAACGTTCTTGGGAAGCACCGCGGCCAACCCGGCCAGGATTTCTTCTGCGCGCCAACCCTGCCGCTGGAAGTTCACAATGTCGGACTGCATAAAGACGGCGCAGCCGTATCCGAATACCGGCATGGATTGAGCGGAGAACGCCAGATCGGCGTATTGCTCAACGCCTAGGCCGAAGCCCTCTGCCGTCGATTGCAGAAAGTAGCCATTACCCGCGGAACACTGCGTGTTCAACTTGAAATCTTTGACCCGCCCGTTGTGCAGGATGATGATCTTGATGTCCTGCCCACCCACATCGACGATCACGTGTGGATCTTCGTAGAACTTGAGCGCTGACTCCGTGTGGGCGACTGTTTCCACCAGCGCTACATCCGCGTGGAGCACGTCTTTCAGGATATCTTTGGCATAGCCGGTGGTGGCCACGCCCAGTACTTCCAGCTTTGCGCTCTGAGCTTCCACCTGTCCGCGCAGGTTCTCAAACATCTCGATGGTGTCCAGAATCGGATTGCCGTTCGAGAGCTGGTAAGCCTTGCAGAGAATGGTGCCATGTTGGTCGAGCAGCACCGCCTTGGTGGAGGTGGAGCCGCCATCAATTCCAATGAAGCCGCCCACCGTGCTTCCCTTCTGAAAGACCGCAGGGGTAAATTTCTTGCGGCGATAGGCTTCCTTAAACACCGGAAGATCCTCCGGGTTCTCCACCAGTCCCTTGCCGCCGGATTTCGCCTTCTCTTCCCGGCGCCCGTACTCGATGTAGTGCAGCAGATCGTCGTAGCCGCGATAGCAACCCACGCAATCGTCTTCGGTGCGCCCAAACTCGATGGCGCCCAGCGCGGCAAAGTACTGAGCGTTCTGCGGCACCTTGATGAGGTCTTCCGGTTTTGCGCCATCGGGGATGGTGACTTTGCGCTCCTGCCACATGCGGGGAATATTGGCCTGCCACGCTTCCCGCATGCCGCGAATGAAACTGTTGGGTCCGCCCAAAAGTAGTACGTGCGGCCGCAAGGTGTGGCCGCGGGTGAGAACGCTCAAGTTCTGCAGCACGATGGCCTCGAACAGAGATGCCATCAGCTCATCCGGCGGGGTACCGACCTTCTGCAGACCGTTGATGTCGGTTTCCGCGAACACCCCGCATTTGCCTGCCACTTTATGAAGCTTGATGCCGTGATAGCCCTGCTCGGCCAGCAGTTCGCTGGGAATCTTCAGCTTGGCATTGATCTTGTCGATGACCGCGCCGGTGCCGCCAGCGCACTTGTCATTCATCGACGGGATCTTCTTTTTTCGTCCCGTCTCTTCGTCATCCTTGAAGACGATAATCTTGGCGTCCTGTCCACCCAGTTCGACGACGGAATAAACCTCGGGATGAAGCTTCTCCACCGCCAGGGAAACGGCCGTCACTTCCTGCACGAACTTGGCGCCGATCCGGTCGGCAATTATGCCGCCTCCTGACCCGGTCAGGAACATGCGAGTGTTATGGCGATCGATTCCCACTTCGGCCTCGATGCGCTCCAGAAATTCCAGCGTCTTCTCGGGCTGCTTGGTTTCGTGGCGCTGGTAGTCCTGCCACAGCACGCGGTCGCTGTCCGCTTCGACAGCGACCGCCTTCACCGTGGTGGATCCCACATCGAGCCCGACCAGGAACCTGGTCTGGTGATCGTGCGGCCTCTGCGCGCGGATCTCGCGTTGTACCGGAGCAACCTGGGGTTCGAGCGGGGCGATCTGAATCAACTGGGGCGCTTTATGGTCGTGCATTACTCGGTCTCCTCAGAAAACAGTGCCATGGTTTGTCGGACCCAACGGCCTCGGCGGTGAGACGTCCGAATCAGTCACCGGAGGTCGCAGGAATCGTAGCCCCGGGCACGCGCGAACGCTTCCAGAGCCGCTTTTCGCGATTGATGCGATCGCTGACGTGCAGGATGAACTGGGCCGCTGTGCCTGCTACTCCTGCGCGATGCGGCAAGTGATAAAACGGGTGCTTCAGTTCACGGTGTTCCTCGATGTAATCCCTGATCTCCGGAAGTGTCTTGCCGGTGGAATGAAGACATTGCTCGAACTCCTTCTTGGCCTTCACCTTGGCTTCGCCCAGCGCCATCTGCACCCGGCTGTGGGCATTGACTTCGCCTTCGCCCGAGGTTTCGATGGGCAGGAAAATCATGTCTTTAAATTTGTTCACCACCGCCGATTGCACGCCGTCGGACTGAGACGATGGCATACATCCGAACGGCTTCAGCGCTAGCACCATGTGGCAAAGCTTGTGTACTGTGTAGTACACGTTCTTGCCGACCTCAAGATGTCCCTCGCCACCTCTGGCGAACTGGTTGTAGAAGGGATGCGCCATCTCGGCCAGTTCGGTTTGCGGCACAAGTTCGTGCGTGATGCCTCCCATCTGGTTGATGGTGCGGTGATAGAAGAAATTCCACATGCGCTCTCCGGCACCGATACCCCACAGCTTCTTGCGCAAGCCGATGTAGTTGGCGAACTGTTTCTTCGCCTCGTACCACTCCGGATCGCGGTGAGGCCGGTTCACCGGCCACTTCGCCTTGGCATGCGCCTTGGCCTGATACATCAGGTAGGCCACCCACGTTGCGATCGGTTCCACCAGCACCTGCGCCCCTTCGCGCTCCAGGAAATCGAACATGTGGAAGTTGCCGTCGCCCTCGGTGAGCTGCGCCCAGAATTCGCCGGTGATCTTCACCAGAGGCTTGACCCGTGTGCGATCCACCTCGATGGTGTTGATCCTTTCCTGTGCGGTGTGGAGCGCGTTCAGGTAGTCCTTGCCCCACATGTGCTCATGCCACTTGCCAAACACGTTGAAAGTGTTTCGTAGAATTTTGTTGTTCTTGAATTTGGGCTTGGCCCACTCCGGGGCAATCTGTTCGATTTCGTACGACTTGCGGTTCTTCAGGTCATCGCACAGACCGTCGACCATTTCGCGAAAAACGCGGTCGGTCTCGTCCTGATTCACTTCGTAGGGCCGAATCTGGTAGATCAGGTCGTTGATCACGTCGCCCAGGTGCATGGCGTTTAGCATGCCGAAGCCAAAATCAACCGTGAACTTCAGTCCGGGCTCGCCGGAGGCAGCCTTGATTCCGTCGCTGTCCTTGAACAGCAGGACGCGGAAGCCGTCAAAACCGGCATTCTTCAGCGCGAAACGGTATTCGGCCTCATACATGCCGAAGCGGCACGGGCCGCATGAGCCCGCCGTAAAGAAGACGAAGTTGTCCAAAATCTGCTGGCGTGGCAGACCCTCTTTTTCCAGAGACTGCAGATGCTGCACCAGATTGCCAACGGTAAAGTAGGTAGGATTGCATTGGCCGTTGTTTCCGAATTCCTTGCCCGTCTGAAACGCGGCGACGTTCGGCACCGGAAGCTTCTCGCAGCGATAGCCGCAGCCCTGAAAGACGGCGCGGATCAGGTCCTCGTGTTTCCAGGTCAAGCCGCCGAACAGGATCGTCACCTGGCTGCGCTCATCGGCGGTAAAGGCGCGTTCGACCGGCCGATGGAAATGTGCGGGCTGGTCGAGTCCTGCAATCTTCCGCAGGCGGGAGCGCTCTACTTGCAGTCGCTGTTTGATCTCCGAGTCATTTTCAATCTGGATGAGATTTGTAGCCATGACTTCCTCCAGCCTTAAGCTAAATTTTGGCAATCGGTTTTTGGTTGGAACGAAAAATCAAAGGATGAGAACAGACCCGGGCAGACAGAGGATGGGTACAGGGCAAGGCGAGGCGAAGAGGCCGCCCAATGACGACGAACTTACTACCACACAGCATCCGAACTCCAAAAGCGGGCTAGGGGGTTCGAAGTCTTACGCTGGCGGAACTCTTTCAGGAATTCGCAGCACTTCTGAATTGCGATATCGACCTTCGATGCGAACAATTAAATCTGATTGCAGAGTTTTAATCTGTTTCCACAATTAAGCTAGCCTATGGGCAAAGGTTTCCGCTGTCCCCTGTCAGATTTAACAGTTTCCCTTTGTTGAGAACCCCCGCTGGAATAATCGTGCTGGTTCGACCCATCGTTCTGGAACGCCGGGAGAGGTGCCACACGCGCTTGCTCTTGAGAAGGCATGTCCGAGAGTCTGGCCTGGCACTGTTAGTTGCGTTCATGCTTGCCCCGGCGGCGGCCGCGAAGAGCACCCAGGTGAGCGGCGTCATCTTTACGCTCGGCTCGGACCGGGTGCAGACGGTGTGGCCCAACGCGCACATCACCCTGAAGAGTCTCACTACTACCCGAAACGAGGTCTCCACCATTTCCAACGATGTCGGCACCTACGCGTTCACGGGGCTGCTACCCGGCGAGTATGAAGTCACTGTCAGTTTGGGTGGATTTGAAACGCTGACCAAGCACCTCACATTGAAAGGGGGCGATGCTGCCAAGCTCGACTTCCCGCTCGCCCTGAAGAAGCAAAAGGAAACGGTCAACGTGATCGCCGAGCCAAGGGGTGTGGATCTGAGTTCAAGTTCAGGCAACACACCCATACTGACGGCCGACATCCTGAAGTCAGCGGTCCGCCTCGGCCAGGATTTTCAGGAGGCCTTGCCGCTGCTCCCTGGCGTGATTCGCGGGCTCGATGGGCAGATCCGCATCAAAGGCGGCCGGGCCAATCAGACCAGCACACTTGTCAACACGGCCACCGTGTCCGATCCCTTCACTGGGCAGGCGGCGCTGCGGCTACCGGTCGTGGCGGTTCAGTCAGTGCGCGTGTTGTCGAATCCGTTCTCCGCGGAGTACGGCAGGTTTTCCAGCGGCGTGGTGGAGGTCAACACGCGCGGCGGGACCGACGAGTGGAAATGGCTCTTTGAAGACCCCATTCCCCGTTTCCGCTGGATCGATGGCCACACCCATGGCGTGGAAAGTGCCTCGCCCCACATCACATTTGCGGGACCGCTCAAGCGAGGAAAGCTTTACCTGTTTCAGTCGTTGGCTTACGGCTACGACACCGTGCGCGTGCCTTCGCTGCCAGATCCGAACAACGTGCGCGTCGCGGAAAGTGCCAACACTTACACGCAGATTGATTGGAACCTCACTGCCAACCACCAGTTCACTGCAGCCCTGACTACCGATCCCCAGAACATGGACTTCGCCAACATCGATACATTTAATCCGCAGCAAGTCACAGCCGACTACCACCAGCGCGGCTTCTTCGTCTCGGCCACGCACCGCTGGATCATGGCGTCAGGCGGCTTCGTCCAGACCTTGTTCGCGGCCAAGCGGCTGGATGCGCAAGTCTTCCCGGCCAACCCGGTAGCGGGAACGATGGTTCTTTTTCCCGAGCAGAATTCCGGATCGTTCTTCGAGCAGCAGGACCGGCGGACGCGTCTTTACCAGTGGTCGCAAACTCTGCACTTGCGGCCGCTCCAATCCGCAGGGCGGCATCTGCTGACGTTCGGGTATTCCTATGCGCATTCCACATATCAGGGCCGGATCGGCAACCAGCCGGTTCGCGTGTTGCGTGAAGACGGCACGCTCAGCAGCGTGATTGCCTTCGATGCTGCCCTTGCCTCCAGGGCCGCAACCAACGAACTGGCCCTCTTTGCGCAAGACAACTGGCAAATCCACTCCCGGTTTACGCTCGACCTCGGAGTGCGCCTTGACCACGACAACCTCTCGGCAGAATCCCTGAACGTTGCCCCCCGCGCTGGCTTTGTCTTTGTCCCGACTCGAGATAACCGTTCTGCCATCCGTGGCGGCTTTGGGGTATTTTTCGACAAGATCCCGATCAACGTTGGTATCTTTCCTGACATCCCCGCGCAGACGATTACGCACTATGCCGCCGATGGCAGCACGATCGTCAACGGTCCGGCGACCTTCACGCACGTAGTGTCCACCACGGATGGCGGGCTGCGTGTTCCCTACAGTCTGGGCTGGAGTCTGCAGTTTGACCGGGAGCTGCGCCCTGGACTGCTCTTACGGTTTGGGTATGAAGGCCGGAAAGTGTTCCGCGATTTCTATGTCGATCCGCATCAGGTCACGGATGGCAGGGCTCAGCTGCGACTGTTCAATTCAGGGCGTCAAAGTTATCGCGAGTACCTGGCGATGCTGCGCTGGAAGCCCGTGGAGCGCACCACGCTGTACGCCAGCTATGTCTACTCTTGCGCCCGCGGCGAACTGAACGACTACAATCAATTTTTCGGCAATTTCCCCGCTCCCCTCATCCGCGCTAACCAGTACGGCACGATGAGCTCCGATGCGCCCCACCGCGGCCTGATGTGGGGCGTCATCGGACTACCTCACAAGCTGGACTTCATCCCTGTGCTCGACGTGCATACGAGCTTTCCCTTCTCACGGTTGGACCAGGACTGGAACTACATCGGGCTGCGTAATCAGGCCGGGCGCTTGCGAAATTTTGTGGGGCTGGACACGAAAATCCAGTATCCGTTCGACTTCAAGTTCCACCACCACCGCTTCCAGTTTCGAGCGGGTTTGAGCGTGCTCAACGTGCTGAACTACTTCAATCCCCGCGACGTGCAGCAGTATGTCGGCTCGCCAAATTTCGGCAAGCTCTATAACTCAGTAGGGCGTCTCTGGCACATCGACGGGGACTTCGATTTCTAATGTTGTGTCCGCCAAAGCAAGGTCACGAACTCGCGTTCGGTACGGTTTGGCATATCCAGGCAATGTATTTTCCTGGTGTTGATTGCGACTTTCAGGCCCTGAGTTCGAGCCTGGACGAGGTCATGCACCTTTGTGCCGACCACGGTGCCAAGGAACATAACATGAAGGGGTTTGGCCCTGACCTGTATAGGACGATGCGAGGTTGTGTGAAGACCCTGGAGGAAGGGCCATCAGGGCCGACGAGCTGAAAGGCCTGGTCTCACGAAGTGACAGGCAGCCTCCAGTCCCCTCCTAACATCGCAAGTCAGGCCAGGAGTGCAGAGCTGGTTATCTTCTCCGGCCTCCTCCTCGCATTCCGCCGCCCATCGATCCGCCGAAGTTCTGGGTGCGCTGCTGACCTACGGCACGTGCCTGCTGTTGCTGTTGCAGATTGGCCTGGGGTTTGGACGTGGACTTCCATCCGTTGCCGCTGTTTTGAGACCAATTCCCAGTCTGACGGTCATAGCGGTACACGTCGCCGTCTTTTCCAGCGTAAATGTTGTTAGAGCCCGCGGCGACTCCGGCGCCAGTGTTTGTGTTGTAGGCAAAGCCGCCGCGGCCAGCCGCCCCTTGGCCACTGTACATATTGCCCGCGTATCCGGCGCCGCCGCCAGCCACAACGCCGGTCGTCGGGTTATAGCCGGCGGCCCCACGCCCCGCGACGGTGTTGCCGGTGTAGATGTTGGTATTGGCGCCACGGCCCGCAACACCAACGGTGCCGCGTTGCGTGTTTTGGAAAGCGGTTCGACTTGCCCCACCATAGTTCCCCGTATAGGGATTCGCCCAGGCAGCCCGGGTACTGGCGTACGCGGTATTCCCCCAGCGCCCGTAGACGTTCGCGCCGGCATAGCCGCCGTAGCCGTACCCCCAGGCCGGCCCCCAGCAGCAAGCTCCGTAGTAGCCCCATGGTCCCCACCACGGATAGTAGTAAGGATAACCATAGGTGTATCCGACACCGATCGTGATGCTCCAACCCGTTCCCGAACTCCACGTGGACGCCACGCCGACTCCGTAAGTGTAGGGTGCTCCATACCAGTAACTGCCGACATAGGGCGGATAGTACCAACCCGTGCCGTACACAACCGTAGATGTGGTAGAAGACACCACCGTGCCGTAATACCCGGGAGTGTAGCCCACGTAAACGACATCCGGCGTGGAGCGGTACACCTTGACGTAAGTGACGTAATGCAGAGAGGAACTGGGAGGAATTGAGTAGATCGCTGGCGGAACTGAGGTTGCCACTGCCCACGGCCCGGCCGGCGCAGCTCCCACGAACCATACTGCATTCTCGACGGCGTAGTAGTTCTTGTCATCTACCCGGATGACCGGGGTAGCGGTGTTTACCGCGTACTGTAGGTCTGTGCCTTCGATCTTCTTGAACTGGGGATCTCCATCGTACTTCACCAGCAACTGGGCCTGGTTGCGGGTTATCGTGGCTGTCTGCGGAATGGCGTTCGCGATCAGCGCTTCCTTGGCAGGCCCGGTTCCTTGTACCGACACCAATACACCGGCTTTGGGACTGTTTTCCGGAATGTTGGCGAACTGCGCAGGCAGACTCTTGGCATCTACAAACTCCCAATGGCCATTCTCTAAAGATTTCGATCGGAACCAGCGCCCCGCCAGAAGGATGTAGTATTCGAGAGTACTGGTATCCCGAAAAATGTTGGCGGTCGTGTTCTTCACATACTCCAGGTTGGTGGCCGGAATGCTTTCAAACTGCGGCGGGCCTTCGGTTACCAGCAACTCCCCCGGACCCACACTCACATAAATCACCGGAATGTTTCCTTTTTCTCTTGCCTGTTTCAGCGAGGGCGGGGTGCTGCCTTCCTGTGCTGCTGCCTTCTGCCGTTCCTGGATACCCTTGGTGATTTCCTTCATATCATCAGGAACCTTCGCAGTGTAGGACCAGGGACCCGCCACGAGGTCCGGCGCTTGCAACCACCCATCCATTACATTCAGGTAGTACTCCTTTTTCTTGGTGTCGAGCAGAATCGTGGTTCGGGTATTGAGCATCAGCTGCAGGTCCGTTCCACCGACATCTCTGTACTGTGGTGGGCCGTCGATGAGGATGAGGACCGATGGTTTGGTGGTAAAGATAACCTTGGGGGGTTCATTGTTCACGGGCAGCGCCTCGACCCCCGCTTGCTCCGAATCGTTCGCCGCCGCCAACGCGGCTTCCAAGCGGTCGAGTGCTATCACCTTGGTCCTCCCGGGTAGCTTAGCCTGCAGGAGGGCCTGATATTCAGCCTCCTTGGTTTTCATCATAGGAAACGTAACCTTGGTGATTTCGAAGTTATCCAAGGTTACCTGGCGGTTGACTTTGTCCACCTCCGTCCGGGCCGTGAACCAAACCACTCCGTATTTGGACGTCTTTTTAGTCGTGCTCATCACAGCGAGGGCTGCAAAGGCGCGTAGCTCGTCGCCATTCCAAGCCTCGAGTTGTGGCTGGTACATGGAGAACGTCTCGTCTCCGCGTGTGGCTTTGCGAGGCCATGCCTCGTCGACGCGCTGCCCGGAGCGAGTCGCACCGGCGGCAACCTGGGGCTTGGGACCTTCTGGTAACGGAGGCCGGGAAGCGGAGTGAGGGTCCGGCAAAGAAGGCTGAGGTTGCGGATGATCCGGCAATGACGTCTGAGCACGCAAGGGGAGAG
>Ga0207667_10002951_pt1 | contig 21107 bp, 17 predicted proteins | sample KBSCornC52_FD_184301 | JGI IMG/M metagenome (GOLD analysis project Ga0207667, IMG submission 184301) | Corn rhizosphere microbial communities from Kellogg Biological Station, Michigan, USA - KBS Corn C5-2 (SPAdes) (version 2) | ecosystem: Host-associated > Plants > Roots > Rhizosphere > Soil ...
AACGCTTGTACTCCGCGCTGCTTTCTACAATTTCTGCCAGGTAGCGGGTACGATCGGGCGGGATGATGTATATTTTTTCCGATTCGCCGGTATGCAAATGCGCGATATGGCTCGCATCTAAAAAATCGACCCCGGTTTTTACTTTGATGGCTTTCATCAATGCTTCAAACAGGGTATTCATACCCGGGTCATTAAATTGCGAAGCCATTGTGCCATAAACGGGGATATCCTCGTCCTTAGCGCTGAACAACTGGTGGTTGCGTTTATATTGCTTGCGCACATCACGGATGGCATCCAGCGCGCCGCGTTTGTCGAACTTGTTTAGGGCAACAATGTCGGCAAAATCAAGCATGTCAATTTTTTCCAACTGGGTGGCAGCGCCAAATTCCGGCGTCATTACATATAGCGAGAGGTCGCAGTAATCAGTTATCATCGTATCCGACTGGCCAATGCCCGATGTTTCTACAATGATAAAATCATATCCTGCTGCTTTGCAGATATCGATGCTTTCCTGTACATGTTTGGATAGAGCCAGGTTGGCCTGCCGGGTAGCCAGCGAACGCATGTAGATACGCGGATTGTTGATGGCATTCATCCTGATCCTGTCGCCAAGTAAAGCGCCACCGGTTTTCCTTTTAGATGGATCGACAGAAATTATGGCCAGGGTTTTGTCCGTTTCGATTAAAAAGCGGCGTACAATTTCATCAACCAATGATGATTTACCCGAACCGCCGGTGCCGGTAATCCCCAAAACAGGTGTATGATTGGTGCTGATAATTTTATGTACTTCGGATAAAAAGTGATCAGCTTCTTTGGGGTAGTTCTCTACAATGCTGATGGCGGTGGCAATAGATTTAATGTCCTTTTCAGGCAGATGTTTCAGTTCTCCGTTTAGTTTTATTTTGTTCTGGAAGTCGCATTTTTGGAGCATGTCGTTAATCATGCCCTGTAAGCCCATTTTCCGTCCGTCATCAGGCGAATAAATGCGGGTAATGCCGTAGGCGTGGAGTTCATCAATCTCCTGCGGCAAAAATACGCCGCCGCCGCCGCCGAATATTTTGATATGACCGGCTCCGCGTTCCTTCAGCAGATCAAACATGTATTTAAAGTACTCCAGGTGGCCGCCCTGGTAACTGGTGAGCGCTATGCCCTGCACATCTTCCTGTATAGCGCAATTCACTACCTCATCAACCGAGCGGTTATGGCCCAGATGTATCACTTCTGCACCGGAGGACTGTAATATCCTCCGCATGATGTTGATCGTTGCATCGTGCCCATCGAACAGCGAAGCGGCGGTTACAAACCGGATTTTATATTTGGAGTGGTACGGGGCGATGCTTTCCATGCAGGCTATAATTAGTGTGTGCAAAATTAGTAATAATTAAACTTGCAAAAACTATGCATGCATAATAAAACACTGCAGAATGGGTAGCCCCCAAGGGGGCAATACCGTTTTTTCGTTGTTTTTCTACAAACAGGTAGCCTTTATGAGGCATTTTTATATCAATGGGATACCAACAAATACACTGCCTATTCGCTGTCATAGGCGGCTTGCAATGTGGCTATATCCAATTTTATCATCTTCATCATGGCATTCATCACATTTTTGGCTTTTACCGGGTTAGCGTCGCCCATTAGGCGACCGAGGGCATTGGGTACAATTTGCCATGATATGCCGAATTTATCGTCGAGCCAGCCGCATTGGCTCAGCGTGCCGCCATCGGATAGTTTTTCCCAGTAATAGTCCACTTCTTCCTGTGTTTCGCACTTTACAAAAAAGGAAATGGCAGGCGTAGGCGTAAATAGGGGACCACCATCCAAAATCATCATTTCGAGGCCGTTAATCCTGAAGGTTGCCATTTGCGCCTTACCCTGTACACCAGGCGTTTCTCCCGGTAAACGGCTCATGTTTAAAATTTGAGCATCTTTAAAAATAGTAGTATAAAAATTCACTGCTTCTTCAACCCTGCCGTTAAACCACAAAAATGGGGTTATCCGTTGCCCGGCTGTATGATACATTGCTGCCATAACTTAATTTATTGGTTAATGATAAAGTAAAGTTAGCCAACAAAACAAATAGCCGGCAATGGGCTTAAGAGCCAATATCAGGGGGTGATAATGACATTTATACTATAGTGAGATGATAATACGACGGGACGTGACTACAAGAGCGTTCTATTTCTTCCACACCGTCCAGTTGCTGGGCGAAGGTGTGGTTTTTACCTTTGTTGGCGGATATTTGAGGGTTAACGCAGCTTCTTTATTACCCAACGAAGCCGATTTCGTCCAGTCGGCCCTGGCAGCAACCTTGTTATTCATGTTATAATATGCACGTCCGCGCTCAAAATAAGCCTGCGCATTTGTAGGGATTAATTCAATTACTTTTGAATAGTCGGCAATTGCGCCGGTATTGTCTTTAAGCGCAGTTTTTACATAACCCCGCATAAAATAGGCAAATGGAAGGTTAAATTCCTGTGCAATGGCATTATCCAGATCGGACAGTGCCCCTGCCGGATTATTCATTTCCATATATATTGCCGCACGGTAATAACTGGCACTACCGTATTTGGGGTTTAATATTAAAGCATTATTCAGATCGGTTAAAGCTCCGCTGCGTTGTTGTAATGATAGCCTTGTAATTGCCCTGTTGCAATATCCCGAGGGGAACTGCGGCGCTAATTTTATTGTCCTGGTAAAATCCTCAGCGGCACCGTTCTGGTCGCCCAATTCTCTTTTCAAACAACCCCTATCGTTATAAGCCTCCGCATAATTGGGGTTAATGCCTATGGCTTTATTGAAGTCTTTTAACGCCCCGTCAATATCGCCCATTTTTGCCTTTACCTCCGCGCGGTTATAATACGCCAACTCGCTATTCGGATCCAATATAATTGCGTGCGACAAGTCCTCGCCCGCCTGGCCATAATTGCCCATCGTGGCATTTAATTCACCTCGTTTTTCGTAAGCTTCGGCATTTTTAGGATTAAGTGTAAGGGTTTGATTAAAATCAGTCATGGCATCGCTGTAACTACTTAGCGTGGCCCGTTCCAATCCCCGGTAAAAATATGCTATATCGAATTTTGGGTTTAATGATATCGCCTTGCTAAAATCGTCAACAGCGCCGTAACCATCGTTTAACCTGCCTTTGGCAAGGCCGCGGTCCAGGTATGCTTCGGGCATGTTGCCATCAATAGCTATTGCTTTATTTAAAGCTTCCAGCGCCCCCTTAAAATCAGCCTGCCCGTTTTTGGCATTACCAATGTTGGTGTAAGCTTTGGCATCGTTAGGATCCAGCTCCAGTAGTTTGCTGAAATCTGCAATGGCATTGCTAAAATCGCCCAACCTGTTTTGTGCATTACCCCGGTTTAGCAAAGCCTGGGCATTTTTGGGGTTCAAAGCTAAAGCATGGTTGCAATCTTCAATGGAGCCTTTGTTATCTCCTGCATTCAGCTTTACAAATGCCCTGTTTGAGTAGGCAATATCTGCATTAGGATTTGCTGCAATTTCTTTGGTGAAAATATCAATAGCGGCGGCATAATCTCCCTGTTCGCTCTTTATAATCCCTTTGTAATTATAGGCTTCAAGGTTATTTGGATTCAGCGCAATTTCTTTTGTGAAATAGTCCAGCGCAGCATCGTAATCTTTTTTGCCGTAAAGTTCAACTCCTTTATCAAAATAAGGATCGCTGCCCTGAGCTATCGAAAACAAGGGTAAAAAAAATATAGAGATAAGGACGATCTTTTTCATGCGTGGCCTGCGCGGTTAATAAATATCTTCAAATATAAAATTCTTTGAAAGAAATTGGAGGCAGCCTCAAAATTTTCGGATTATGTTTTATATTAGTCCCATAAATATATGAAAACCTTTCCCCTTACTCAATTCAAATTGGCTTACGTTGCCATTCTGTTTGCATTTCTTAAGTCATGTGGTGGCCCCACGCAGCCGGGTTCGTTCAAAAACGACAAGATCAGCTCCGGGCAGCGCGATGATTTTCACCAGTTAAATACCCAGGTTTTAAAGGTATTAAAGGCCGATGATGTTAAAGGCCTGAACCCGTTTTTGAGTAAAGAACAAATAGGCACAATACCCGATAAACAGGTTGAGCTGATAAGCAACCGCCTTGTAGATAACGAATACACCCTGCTTGATGAGTATTATGTGGTGCACAAGTATAAAGATACCGACACCGTGCGCGCCGAAGGCGGTGATGTAAAACGCTACGCTGTACTTTACCCTTACGCTGCAAAAGAAATGTACATGGCATTTTTTGTGCCGAAAAAATCGGATAATGCTTATTTGATTTCGCTGATGTATGCTAAGTTTGATTACGGCTGGAAACTGGTAAAAATGGAACTTGGTCCATATACTATTGACGGGAAAACGGCCCCCGAATATTATGCAATGGCCAAGGATCGTTACGAGAAAAAACAACTGCAGGCTGCTACAAACGATGCTGCCCTTGCCATGCTTTGCTTTAAACCGAGCAGCCTTTGGCAATATCCTGACGATGCCGACGCCGGTAAATTTTACGTGAAAGTGCGTACGGAGGCAAACATGCAGTTAAGGTTCCCGATAGTACTTCACCAGGTAGCCACCGGGCCAATGTTACTGCGCATGTACCAGGTAAAGAACGATGACGGCGGTACTTACCCCATCATTTATTACATGACTCATTTTGACCTGAAAGACACCACCGAAGTGAAAAAGGAAAATATCCAGGTGAGAAATGCCATCAGCAAAATAATGCCCGGCGTTATTGAAGACAATAAATATGTTGTTTATTCAGCCTTTAACAAACAGCCTACCGGTTATGAGGCAGTCGATCATTTTGATATGAAGATAAAGGGGAATTAGAAAGCCTGCTTATCGTCTGCCTGTTTTCTGATACCAAACCGTATCTTTGCGGCTGCGATATGGAATCAACAATAGCAACCTGGGAAAAAGGATATAACAACTACGGCCCCTGGCTTCGGGAGAAGTATAAGGGTATGCGGGTGTTTAAGGTAATTGTTGATGGTGGCTTTACCTGCCCCAATCGCGATGGCTCCAAAGGCTATGGGGGCTGCACTTATTGCAACGTCGACTCCTTTACACCATCGGTTACACGAGATAACCCGTCGGTACGCGAACAGGTGATACGCGGTGTCGAGCGTGCCCGCAAAGGCAACAAAGCCGATAAATTCATCATTTATTTTCAGCCTAATACAAATACTTACGCGCCGGCGCACTATTTAAAAATGCTGTATGATGAAGCCCTAAGCTATCATACCGAAGATATTGTAGGCCTGAGCGTTGGCACCCGGCCGGATTGTATCGATGCAGAAAAAGTCGCTCTGTTAGAGAGTTATACCGACCGTTTTGACGTGGACCTGGAAATGGGCATGGAAAGTATTTATAATGATACCCTGGCCAAAATAAATCGCGGCTGTACCCACGAGGATTTGATAAAAGCATTAAAATTGGTTGAAAACAGCAAACTGGATATTTGTGTCCACACCGTTTTTGGTTTCCCCGGCGAGACAAAACCGATGATGCTGAAATATGCTGATGAGATTAACCGGTTCCCGCAAATAAAATTTGTTAAGTTCCACCACCTGCATATTGTAGAAGGCTCGGTAATGGGTGTAAAGTATAAACGCGAACCGTTTAAACTTTTCAGCCTGGATGAATATGCCGAATTCCTTTGCGAACTATTGCCACTGGTCCGTCCGGATGTGGTTATCCAGCGACTATTTGGATTAAGCGATCTCGATTTGCTCATAGCACCAAACTGGGGCCTTAAGAAATCTGAAATACAGTATTATATCGATCAAAAAATTCAGGAACGCGGTGTGATTCAAGGAAGTAAGTGTGGATTGTTGTAAAGTTGCAATGTTTTAAGGTTGTAAAGTTGTGAGGCGCAGTCTTGTAAGTACCGCCGGATATTGATCAACAGCTGATAAGTTTTTCCCAATCCTCGTCACCAAAATTCCCAATTGATATTCCTTTTACCAAAACGACCGTTTTGCCGCCGGTTTTACTCAATTGCAGCCGGCCTTTAAACCGATGATTCTCATCTGATTGGATAAAATCTTTAAGACTTTTTATCGTCGATTTCCGGCAAACTTTTTCCACGTCATCCTCATAAACCACCAGCCGGATTTTTTTTCCGTAAAATTCCACCGAAAAAGTATGGTTATTCCCAAGTTTAATAAAGTTCATCACATAAAATGTAAGTGTCTCAAAATTAGGCAAAAACAGGTATTTGTTATATAAAAGAGTCAATGTTATCCACCAAAAAGCAGGGTTATGAACACCTATTCACAGGGCTATCGCACATGTGTTAATAACTTTGCCAGCCCGAATTGGAAATTTTCGGGAAAATTTGGGGATTTTTGGGAAAAATAATTTTACTTTTACTTTACAATAAATCATAGCGTTAGCCTGATGCCCCATTTAACCGGTGAATATGAATGTAAACTGGATGCCAACAGACGCATGATGATTCCTGGTGCCCTCAAAAAAAAGCTTCCGGATGTGGAAAATGAGGGCTTGGTTGTCAATCGCGGCTTTAAACGGTACCTGGTCATATACACTAAAAAAGAGTGGGACAAAAAACTTGACGAATTAGACAAACTTAACCAATACGAAACAAAAAACATAGAATTCATCAGATCTTTTACCCGCGGGGCAACTGAACTGATGCCTGACAATAGCGGAAGGGTTAATTTACCACAAAGTTTGTTGGACTATGCAGGGATAAAAATGGATGTAGTGCTGTCGTGCCAGATCAATAAAATTGAGCTTTGGGACAAAACAGCCTACCAGGCGATGATAGATAGTGAGTTGATGGAAGACTTTGCCGCAAAGGCCGAAGAGGTGATGGGCGGTAAAAGAAAGGAGACAGGAAATGAGTGAATACCATACTCCCGTGATGTTGAATGAATGTATCGAAGGATTGAATATCCGTCCGGAAGGTACTTATGTTGATGTTACTTTTGGTGGCGGCGGCCATTCGCGCGAAATACTGAAGCGCCTGAATGGCTATGGTAAGTTGCTTGCGTTTGACCAGGATGCCGATGCCAGGCAAAACCTCATCGACGATAACCGTTTTGTTTTTATAGACCAGAACTTCCGTTACCTCAAAAACTTTTGCCGTTTGCACCATGCTATCCCTGTTGATGGCATACTGGCCGACCTTGGCGTATCATCATATCAATTTGACCAGGCCGAACGCGGATTCAGTATCCGTTTCGACGCCGAGTTGGATATGCGAATGAATCAGGCCTCGGCATTAAGCGCAAAAGAAGTAGTGAATACTTACAGTGAGGCTGAGCTGCACCGCATCTTCGGGATGTATGGCGAAATTCAAAATTCCAAATCGCTGGCAAACACCATTGTTACTGCCCGGTTAAATACGCCCATCGTTACGGTGGCTGATCTGAAAAATGCCATAGCAAACCGGATTCCGCGTGGTAAGGAAAATAAATACCTGGCCCAGGTTTTCCAGGCATTACGCATCGAGGTGAACCAGGAACTGGAAGCTTTAAAAGACTTCCTGATACAATCAGCGGCTGTGCTTGAGTCGGGCGGGCGTTTGGTGGTGATGTCGTATCACTCGCTGGAGGACCGGTTGGTGAAAAACTTCATCGCCAAAGGCAAATTCAGCGGCGAGGTGGAGAAGGATCTTTATGGAAATGATAATAAGCCTTTTGATGCGGTAAGCCGGGGCGCTATCACGGCATCAGAAGAAGAGATAGGCAGAAACAACAGAGCACGGAGCGCAAAATTAAGGATTGCGGTAAAAAAATGACCAATCGTTTACGTACGCCTGAAGTTGAGGAAGAAGAAGTTGAACCAACGCTGGTTGTTGAGGAAAAACGACGCGTAAAAGAGTTTTCCGACAATAATGTAGTTCAGCTGTTAAGCCGCCGCATATTTAATGCCGAGGCCGCTTCCCGTGCGGTGCCTTTTGTACTTTTCTTGTTTTTGCTAGGGATGATATACATCGCCAACATGAACCTGGCCGAAAAAAATATCCGCGACATTGATAAGATCAGTAAGCAACTGAAAGAATTAAACAGCCAGTATAAGGCAACCAAAGCCGAGCTGGCTTTTAAAAGCACACAATCGGAAGTGGCGGCCCGCGCGGCGGCCATGGGCTTGAAAACATCAACACAACCACCGCAAAAACTTACAGGAGAGGAGGTAACCGATGAACATTAGGGCTAACATACTGATCAGGGTTTACCTGGCATTCGGGCTGATATTGTTTTTGGCCGGCGCGGTTATGTTTCAGTTATACCGCGTGCAGTTTTTACAGGGAAAAAAATGGAGGTCGATGGCGCAAAACCGCTCGACGCAATATCGACCACTGGAAGCTGCGCAGGGCAATATTTTTGCGGTTGACATGAGCCTGCTGGCAACATCGGTGCCTGAATATGACCTGCATATGGATATGACCGCTGCCGGTATTGAAGACGACCATGTTTTTAACGAAAACGTGGATTTGCTGGCTGCACGCCTTGCGGGGCTTTATAAGGATAAATCGGCCAGGGAATTTTCCCGGATGCTGCGCGATGCCCGTAATGATGGGGTACGTTATCAACTCATCAGGCATAAGGTAACTTATAAAGAGTTAAAACAAATCATGACGTTCCCTATTTTTAATATGGGTAAATATAAAGGGGGATTGATTGTGGAGGAGCAAAATAAGCGCGTATTTCCTTACCAAACGTTGGCTGCGCGTACCATTGGTTACAGCAATGCCAACGTGAAAAACCAGGTGGGTCTTGAGGGCGCTTATTCAAAATATATAAACGGCGAGAATGGCAAACGGCTGATGCAGCGCATAGCCGGCGGCACCTGGATGCCGGTTAGTAACGGCGAAGAGGATATTGCCCCGAAAGATGGCGCCGATATCATTTCGACCATTGATGTTAACCTGCAGGATGTGGCGCAGGATGCATTGAAAAAACAACTGATTAAAACCGGCGCCGATCACGGTTGTGTGGTTTTAATGGAAGTTGCTACCGGTGAAATAAGGGCCATTGCCAATTTTACCAAAGTACGCGATACCATTTACGAAGAAAAATATAACTACGCTATAGCCGGCGCAGCTGACCCGGGATCGACCTTTAAACTGGCTACTTATATGAGCCTGTTTGATCAGCATAAAATTGATACCAACACTATTGTAAATGCCGAAGGCGGCAAGTACAAGTTTGCCAAAGGGCCCACAATTACGGATACCGAGCACGATAATTTTGAATTAACGGCAAAACGGGCGTTTGAAGAATCATCAAATGTGGCGGCTGCCAAGTTTGTAGTGCAGCACTATGGCGATAACCCGAGGCAGTTTACAGACAAACTTTACAGTTATCATTTAAACGAGCCGCTTGGCCTGCAAATTGCTGGCGAAGCAAAGCCGGTTGTTAAAAACCCGGGTAACAGGAGCTGGAATACCAACTACACGCTGCCGGAAATGGCTTATGGATACGAAATGCAGATCACCCCGCTGCAAATGCTTGCCTTTTATAACTCGGTAGCCAACAATGGTAAAATGATATCGCCTATCCTTGTCAAAGAAATTCGCCGGTTAGGTAATACGGTTGAACAATTCCAGGCAAGAGTGATCAACGAAAAAGTATGTTCGGATGCTACGCTGGGTAAAATGAGAAGCCTGCTGGAAGGTGTGGTGAATGAAGGTACCGGCAAAAATGTTATCAAAAACTCGTTGTATCCAATAGCGGGTAAAACCGGCACCGCACAGATAGCAAACGGCAAAGGCGGATATGGACAGGAAGGAAACAGAACCTACCAGGCATCGTTTTGCGGGTATTTTCCGGCTAATCACCCTAAATACTCCATGATAGTAGTTATCAATCACCCAACACAGGGGGCTTATTTGGCTGCATTGGTAGCAGGCCCGGTATTCAGGCAAATTGCCGACAGGGTTTACGCCAGCGATTTGCAGTTGAACGATGCCGCTCCGATACATTTTGTTGGAAACACTACCATGCCGCAGTTAAAAAAGGGAAATCCAAAGGCGCTGAAACAGGTTTACAGCAAACTAGGCATTAAGCCTTTATATGCATCAAACAACATAACGGGGACAGATACCAGTAATGGTGTGCCATTTGAAGAAACAAGCTACAAAAGCGGCGTTGTGCCATCCGTAACCGGTATGGGCTTAAGCGATGCTTTGTATTTATTAGGAAACGCAGGTTATAAAGTAGTCGTTCGTGGAAGCGGGGCAGTTGCCTCGCAGTCGGTTGCAGCAGGCAGCATTATACCAAAAGGATCAAAAGTAACAATTCAATTGCAATGAAGTATTTGAGCGATATAATAGATGGGCTTGCATTCACTGAACTGCAGGGAAGCGTTGATATGGAAATATCCGCCATTGTGTTCGACTCCCGCAAGGTTGTGCCGGGATGCCTGTTTGTTGCCGTGAAAGGCACACAGGTTGATGGGCACGATTATATTGAGCAAGCCATTGCCGATGGGGCTGTAGCCGTAATCTGCGAAGTATTGCCGGCGCGTGTTACAGGCGAAGTCGATTTCCTGATGGTATCGGACTCATCGATTGCTTTAGGAATTGTTGCTGCTAATTTTTACGATAACCCTTCGGGTAAATTAAAATTGGTAGGCGTTACCGGCACAAACGGCAAAACCACCATTGCCACATTGCTTTATAAATTATTCCGCGATTTGGGTTATAAATGCGGGCTGCTATCAACTGTAGAAAACCAGGTGAATGGTCGCGTCATCCAGGCTACCCATACTACTCCTGACCCGGTGGTATTGAACGAGCTGATGAACGAGATGGTTGACGAGGGCTGCGATTACTGTTTTATGGAGGTAAGCTCGCACGCGATAGCACAGCATCGCGTTGGCAGTTTGAAATTTGCGGGCGGGATATTTTCAAACCTTACGCACGACCATTTAGATTATCATAAGACTTTTGACAGCTATCTGAAAGCCAAAAAAGCCTTTTTTGATGGTCTGCCGTCGAGTGCATTTGCCTTAACCAACGGCGATGACAAAAATGGCAATGTAATGTTGCAGAACACCAAAGCCCACAAGAAAACTTACGGCTTAAAAAGTATGGCGGACTATAAGGCCCGCATCCTGGAAAATCAGTTTGAGGGATTGCTGCTGCAAATTGATGCTGAAGAGGTTTGGTTTAAAATGGTGGGCACCTTTAATGCTTATAATCTGCTGGCCGTTTATGCTGCAGCCATGTTGCTCGACCAGGATAAAACCAAAATATTAACCAGTTTAAGCAAACTTACAGGGGCAAGGGGCCGCTTTGAATACATTGTAGCGCCAAATAAAATTATCGGCATTGTTGATTATGCCCACTCGCCGGATGCTGTTACCAATATTTTAAGCACGATACACGACATCCGCAAAGGAAATGAAAAAGTGATCACGGTATTGGGCTGTGGTGGCGACAGGGATAAAACCAAACGCCCCATTATGGCCAAAACGGCCTGCGAATGGAGCGATAAGGTGATCCTGACATCGGATAATCCCCGCAGCGAAGATCCGGCACAAATTATTAAGGACATGGAAGCAGGCGTTGATCCGGCATTCAGAAGACACGTATTGAGCATTGCCGACCGTCGCGAAGCGATTAAAACAGCCTGCATGCTGGCCAAACCCGGAGATATTGTACTGGTTGCCGGCAAAGGCCACGAAAAATACCAGGAGATAGCAGGGGTGAAACATCACTTTGATGATATGGAGGAATTGACGGAGATTTTTGCCTCTCTATAATTTGAAAATGAAACGATTTGATAATTTGAAAATGGGCGAGTTGAAGATCTTTTCGGCTATGAACCATGAACTATCAACTATGAACCTAAAAGAATCGGTGAAATCAAAAGAATAATATGCTTTACTACTTTTTCAGCTGGCTTAACAAAAATTACAACATTCCGGGTGCGGGGGTATTCCAATTCAGCACATTCCGGATGGCTATGGCGGTTATTACCTCGCTGGTAATTACCACTGTGTTCGGCCGCCGGCTGATCGATTACCTGCGCTTTAAACAGGTTGGTGAAACCGTGCGGAATTTGGGGCTAGAAGGCCAGATGCAAAAAGCAGGCACACCTACCATGGGCGGCCTCATTATTATACTGGGCATTGTGGTGCCAACCTTGCTGTTTGCAAAGCTGGGCAACATCTACGTGATCATGATGCTGGTTACTACGCTGTGGCTGGGTGGCATTGGTTTTTTGGATGATTATATAAAGGTTTTCAAAAAAAATAAAGAGGGGTTAGCCGGAAGGTTTAAAATAGTGGGACAAGTGGGCCTGGCGCTGTTCATCGGTTTTACCATGTACTCCAACCCGGATATCATCATTCGCCAGGAGGTAAAACTGCCTGTTAAATACGATGCACGTGTGGACTTCCACATGAAGAACAATGTGCCCGTTTACACGCAGGATGTAAGATCGACAAAGACAACCATGCCCTTTTATAAAAACAATGAGTTTGATTATAGCAAGGTATTAAAGTTCATTGGGGCCAGTACGGACCACTATTCGCTGCTGGTATTTATGTTTTTTGTGATCATCATCATCACCTTCATATCAAATGGGGCAAATATTACGGATGGTATCGACGGTCTCGCAACGGGTACATCGGCCATTATTGGGGCTACGCTGGCCATACTGGCGTTTGTATCGGGTAATATCGTGATAGCGGACTATCTGCATATCATGTTCATCCCCAACTCCGGCGAAATGGTGGTATTTGCGGGTGCCTTTGTAGGAGCCTGTGTGGGCTTTTTGTGGTACAATTCGTACCCGGCGCAGGTGTTTATGGGCGATACCGGGAGTTTGGCCATCGGCGGCATCATTGCGGTTTTTGCTATCCTGATCCGTAAGGAATTGATGGTGCCCCTGCTGTGCGGCATTTTCGTTGTCGAAAACTTTTCGGTAATGATCCAGGTGGGGTGGTTTAAATATACGCGACGCAAGTTTGGCGAGGGTCGGAGGGTGTTTTTGATGGCGCCGCTGCATCACCATTTCCAGAAGCGCGGTTTCCACGAATCGAAAATTGTTACCCGCTTTTGGATCATCGGGATCCTGCTGGCAATAGTGACGATAGTGACGTTGAAGTTGAGATAAAAACCCCCTGGCCCCCTAAAGGGGGAAGTGGAGCGGGAAAATGAATTACAGAAATAACGAAGAGATACAAATGGACGAGCGCAAAAATATAGCCAATCAAAAACTCCCCCTTCAGGGGGTTGGGAGGCTGCTTGTCATTCTCGGAGCCGGCGAAAGCGGGGTTGGGGCTGCCTACCTTGCTCAACAGCAGGGCTATAACGTTTTTGTTTCGGATTTTGGGGCTATCGCCGATAATTACAAGCAGCAGCTACAGGATTGGAATATCACTTTTGAAGAAAACAAGCATACCGAAGAAACTATACTGGCGGCCGCTGAGGTGATAAAAAGCCCGGGGATACCTGATAAGGCTCCTATTGTTAAGAAACTTAAAGAAAAAAGCATCCCGGTAATATCCGAGATTGAATTTGCCGGGCGGTACACCGATGCCAAAATTATAGGGATAACAGGCTCAAATGGTAAAACTACTACCACCAGTCTTACTTATCATATCCTTAAAAATGCGGGCTTAAATGTGGGCCTTGCGGGTAATATCGGCAAAAGCTTTGCTTACCAGGTGGCTACAGAAAAGTTTGATACCTACGTACTTGAGCTGAGCAGCTTTATGCTCGACGATATGTACCGGTTTAAAACCGACATCGCCATCTTATTAAACATTACGCCGGATCATTTGGACCGGTACGAATACAAAATGGAGAATTATGTGGCGTCCAAATTCCGCATTACTCAAAATCAAACAGCAAACGACTATTTTATATACTGCGCCGACGACCCCGAGACCATAAAAGGAATGGCAGACCGCACTTTTGCGGCCCAACTGCTGCCCTTTTCTATACAAAAACAGGTTGAACCAGGAGCATACTTACAAGACGACAATATTGTCATAAACACTCACCAACAACATTTTCAAATGTCCATCACAGAATTGGCCCTACAAGGAAAGCACAATATTTATAACTCGATGGCATCGGGTATTGTGGCTAAAGTGCTCGAATTACGCGACCCGGTTTTACGGGATAGCATGAGCAATTTTAAAAATATTGAGCACCGGTTGGAGTCCGTTGGTAAGATATCCGGTATCAGTTTCATCAACGATTCCAAGGCTACCAATGTAAATTCAACATGGTACGCATTGGAAAGCATGACATCGGACGTTATTCTTATCCTTGGTGGGGTGGATAAGGGCAACGATTATTCGATGCTGAAGGACCTGGTGCGCCAAAAGGTAAAAGCGATAGTTTGTTTGGGTAAGGATAACAAACGCATTCATGATGCTTTTGAAGAAGATGTCGAAGTGATTGTAAATACCTATTCGGCACAGGAGGCTGCACAGGTATCTTATCACCTGGCCGAAAAAGGCGATACCGTATTGCTTTCGCCGGCTTGCGCCAGTTTCGATCTGTTTAAAAATTACGAAGACAGGGGCCGGCAGTTTAAACAGGCTGTGAGGGAGTTGTAGAAGATTTGAAAATGAGATGATTTGATGATTTGAAAATGGGGATTTTGGCTATGAACCATGAACTATTAACTATGAACCAGGGAAATGCATAAAATATTCAATAACACAAAAGGCGACCGGTGGATATGGCTGATAGTCATATTGCTTTCGGTTATATCGCTTTTGGCGGTTTACAGCGCCATTGGGACGCTGGCTTATAAGCGCGGCGTGGGTGCTGAGTCTATTTTGATGAAACACTTTGCAATGATTGTTGGCGGTATCGCCCTGATGTATATTTCGCATAAGCTCGATTATCGTTATTACCGCGGTATATCCAAGTTATTGATGATCATCACGCTGCCCTTATTGGTTTACACCCTTGTATTCGGCAGCCACGTAAACGATGCCAGCAGGTGGATAGCGATCCCGGGCACCGGCTTAAGTTTCCAGACTTCGGATTTGGCCAAACTGGCGTTAATTACTTACCTGGCGCGTACATTATCGCTCAAACAGGAAAATATTAAGGATGTTAAGCAATCGTTTATACCCATTATGGGGGCAGTTTGCCTGGTGTTTATTTTAATAGCACTGGCCAACCTTTCAACAGCGCTGATGCTTTTTGGGGTAAGTATTTTATTGCTGATCATCGGTCGTATCAGTATCAAACAAATCAGCCTTACCTGCCTGGCAGGCGGCGTTTTACTGGCGGGCGTAATGCTTTTAGGGCCAAGACATAAAACTTACGTTTCGAGAATACACGCGTTTATGCATCCTGAAGTAGCCAATCCCGATAAGTCATTCCAGTCGGATCATGCTAAAATAGCTATCGCCACCGGCGGCATACTGGGTAAAGGCGTAGGCAAAAGCGATGAGATAAACTATCTGCCGGAAGCGTATTCGGATGAGATTTACGCCATTATAGTGGAGGAATACGGCATGGTTGGCGGTTTATTATTAATAGGGATATACCTGTTTTTGCTTTATCGGTGTATAAAAATAGTAACCAAGGCACCCAAGGCGTTTGGCGCATTGCTGGCGGCCGGCTTAAGTTTTAGCTTAACCATACAGGCATTTGCCAACATGGCGGTAGCAGTAGGCCTTGGTCCGGTAACGGGTATCCCGTTGCCGCTGGTGAGTATGGGAGGTACGTCGATATTGTTTACCAGCGTGGCGTTTGGCATTATCCTGTCGGTTAGCAGGGATATTGAGGAACCAAAGAAAGTTATAGTAGGGGAGATAAGGGAAGTAGCAGTGGCGTAGTATATTAAGTCCATGGACCATGGTCCATGGACAAAAAAAATCGGTGAAATCAAAATAATAATAAAATATAATCGGTGGAATCAAAAAAAATCATCATTAGCGGAGGCGGTACGGGGGGGCATATTTTCCCGGCGATAGCGATTGCTAATGCCCTGAAAAAGCTGGATCCTGCAACCGAAATATTATTTGTTGGCGCCACCGGCCGCATGGAGATGGAAAAAGTACCCGCAGCGGGCTATAAGATCATCGGTTTGGATATACAGGGCATTCAGCGCAAATCAATAGTGAAAAACCTAATGTTCCCGGTTAAGCTGGTGAAAAGCGTGCGCAAGGCGATTGGTATTATAAAGGACTTTAAACCCGATGCCGTTGTGGGCGTTGGCGGGTATGCATCGGGGCCAATACTGTATGCGGCATCTCTAAAAAACATACCCTATTTAATACAGGAGCAAAACTCCTATGCGGGTATTACCAATAAATGGCTGGGTAAAAAGGCGCAGAAAATATGTGTTGCTTTTGATGGGATGGAAAAGTTTTTCCCTTTCGAAAAGATCATCAAAACAGGTAACCCTATTCGCCGCGACTCGGTTAACATTGCCGGGAAACACATGCAGGCGCTTGAATTGTATAAGCTGTCGGCATTTAAAAAAACAATACTGATCACAGGCGGCAGCCTAGGTGCAAGGACGTTAAACAACAGCATAATGGCCGGGCTTGATAAACTAATAGCAGCTGACGTGCAGGTTATATGGCAAACGGGTAAGTTTTACTATAAGGGTATCATGGAGAAACTGGGTGAAAATTATCACCCCGATATCAGGATAGTAGAGTTTTTAAACAGGATGGACCTGGCCTATGCCGCTGCGGATATTATCATATCGCGGGCAGGGGCGGGTACGATAGCCGAGTTGTGTGCGGTGAAGAAGCCGGTGATCCTGGTGCCGTCGCCCAATGTGGCTGAGGACCATCAAACCAAAAATGCCCTGGCATTGGTGCAGGAACAGGCAGCTACATTTATTGCCGACCGCGACGCAGAGGAAAAACTGGTGGATAAAGCCCTGGAGCTTTTAAACGATAAAGACGCGCAAAAAACGCTGAGCACCAATATTGGCAAAATGGCCATGCTTGATGCCGATGAGGTGATAGCGAAGGAAGTGATGAAGATTAGTTCATAGTTGATGGTTCATAGTTCATAGTAGAAGTGTAATTAGAAAGAAATCGGTGCAATCATAAATAGTAATCGGTGAAATCATATAAAAAATGGAATTAAGCAACATAAAACGGGTTTATTTGGTGGGGATAGGCGGTATTGGCATGAGCGGCCTTGCGCGGTATTTTCATCATTTGGGCTGCGTTGTTTGCGGATACGATAAAACATCAACCGAACTCACCGGCGAATTGCAGCACGAAGGCATACCGGTTGTGTTTGATGATAGCGCTGATTGGATTCCATCCAGCTTTCATACGCCGGATGAAAATACATTGATCATTTTTACGCCGGCTGTCCCTAAGGATTCGGTGATACTCAATTTCTTTAAAAACAGCGGGTTCGAGTTATTCAAACGGTCGCAGGTATTGGGGATAATCAGCCGGGGAATGTTTACGGTGGCTGTTGCGGGTACGCATGGCAAAACCACCACCTCCACCATGATAGCCCATATTCTCAAGGCATCGGGTAACGATTGTTCTGCGTTCCTGGGGGGCATATCAACCAATTACCACACCAATGTGCTTTACGGCAAAAATAATGTGGTTGTTGTTGAGGCTGATGAGTACGACCGTTCATTCCTGACTTTGCACCCGGATATAGCCGTCATCACATCGATGGATGCCGATCACCTGGATATTTATGGCGATCATGGTCATTTGGAAGAGTCATTCAGGTTATTTGCTTCGCAGATAAAACCGGGTGGTAAACTCATTCACAAAAAGGGATTGCCGCTTAATACCGGTTTTACCTATGCGGTTGAAGCCGACGCCGATGCAAGCGCCCATAATGTGCGTATTGAAAACGGCGATTTTTATTTCGATTTCAGCAATGGCACTACCACTATTGCCGACATCAGGCTGGGCATACCGGGCACGCATAATGTTGAAAATGCCGTTGCGGCTATTGAAGCTGCTTTATTGCTTGATATACCGGCCGATTCGGTAAAAGATGCATTAGGCTCATTCGCCGGGGTAAAGCGCCGCTTTGAGTACATCGTGAAAAACGATCATCAGATATATATCGACGATTACGCCCATCATCCGGAGGAATTAAAAGCTTGCATCCGTTCGGTTAAGAAACTGTACCCCGGCAAAAAGCTGACAACTATTTTTCAGCCGCATTTATACACCCGTACCCGAGATTTCGCGGATGGTTTTGCTGAAGCACTTGATATGGTTGACGAATTGCTGCTGCTGGATATTTACCCGGCCCGCGAATTACCGATAGAAGGGGTAAGCGCCGACATGTTATTGGAGCGAATGAAACTGGAGAACAAAAGAAAAACAGGAAAGAAAGAAGTTATTGAAATAGTACGAAACGAAAAGCCGGAGCTGCTTTTAACAGTGGGCGCCGGCGATATTGATCAACTGGTGCAGCCCTTAAAACATATTTTACAAGATGTTTAAAAAACGGATTTGGAAATACCTGCTGATAAGCTCGGCCTGGCTGATAAGCCTGGGAGGCCTTGTTGTGCTGATGAGTTTTATCGACATAAAAAAATCAGAGGTGATTTGCAGCAACGTTAAAGTGTACATTCCCGGTAATCAATATTTCATCGACAGGGACGAGATAGATAACATCCTGGGACTGAAAAGCGATGAACTGATTGGCAAGCGGATGGAGACCATAAACATACACGAACTGGAAAGCCGGTTAAAAGCAAATCCGTTTATTGAGTTTGCCAAAGTTTATGCCGATATGGATGGGATAATTAATGTGGAGGTTAGTCAGCGCCAGCCCGTATTGAGGATAATGAACCAGTTCGACAAGGATTTTTATGTAGATCAGCATGGCCTAAAAATTCCGCTTTCTACAAATTTTACCGCAAGGGTGTTGGTGGCTAACGGTTTTATTGATGAGCCTTTTAATGGCGAGGTGGATACGTTACGAAATCCGGTTGCCCTGGCAGTTTTTAAAGCCGCAGGTTACATCCGAAAGGATTCGCTATGGCAGGCGCAGATAGCACAGATTTACGTGAATAAAGATCATGAAATTGAACTCGTTCCGCGGGTTGGCAACAATCGCATTTTGCTGGGCGATGCAGATTCGCTGGACTCAAAATTTCATAATCTGCTGATTTTTTACAAAAAAGCTCTGCCCAGGGTAGGGTGGGATGCTTACAAAGTGATTAATGTAAAATACGCTAACCAGGTAATTGGCGTACGGAACGAAAATATAAAAACCGACTCCCTGAAGGCCAAACTGGCCGCAAGGGATTCAACAAAATTGGTTAAGGATACATCGCTAATAAAGAAATAATATGGACAAAAGCTCAACTCAAGAAAAAAGTTCGCCAATTGTAGTAGGATTGGATATCGGAACGACTAAAATATGTGCTATTGTTGGCCGCAGAAGCAAAAACGGCAAAATAGAGGTATTGGGCATCGGCAAAGCCGAATCGGCCGGGGTAACCCGGGGGATGGTCTCGAATATTGATAAAACCGTTCAGGGCATAGCCGTGGCGGTTGATGTGGCGGGGACGCAGTCGAATGTCGAGATCAGGGTGGTCAATGTTGGGATAGCCGGTCAGCATATAAAAAGTTTGCAGCACCGCGGCCTCATCACCCGCAAGGATGTAACATCCGAAATATCGCGTAAGGATATAGACAAACTGATTGAAGACATGTATAACCTGGTAATGCCTCCGGGCGAAGAGATTATTCATGTGCTGCCACAGGAGTTTACTATCGACAGTGAGCCGGGGATAAAGGACCCAATCGGTATGGCTGGTGTAAGGCTCGAGGCTAATTTCCACATCATATCCGGTCAGGTTACTGCCATTAAAAACATTGTTAAATGCGTTAACAAGGCGGGCCTCGAAAGCCAGGAACTCATACTGGAGCCGCTTGCATCTTCCGAATCGGTTTTGAGCGACGAAGAGAAAGAAGCAGGTGTTGTTTTGGTTGATATTGGCGGTGGTACAACGGATGTGGCTATTTTTCATGAAGGTATCATCAGGCATACGGCTGTTATTCCGTTTGGCGGCAACAGCATAACGGAAGACATACGCGAAGGCTGTTCAGTAATGCGCAACATAGCCGAGCAATTGAAGATCAGGTTCGGATCGGCCCTGGCTGATGAGAACAAGGAGAACGAGATTGTATGCGTGCCGGGCTTACGTGGCCGCGAACCCAAGGAAATATCGGTTAAAAACCTGGCGTTTGTAATACAGGCCCGTATGGAAGAGATCATCGAGCATGTGTACTACGAAATTAAATCATCGGGCTACGAAAAGAAACTGATAGCAGGCATTGTAATAACCGGTGGCGGCGCGCAATTGAAACACTTGTCGCAACTGGTTGAATTTGTTACCGGGCTGGACTGCCGCGTGGGTTTCCCCAATGAGCACCTGGCCAAAAACGAGGTTTTGCCAAAAAATATTTACGAAGAGTTACAAAGCCCAATGTTTGCAACGGGTATAGGCCTGCTGATAAAAGGCATCCAGAAAATGGAGTATAACGACAGTGCGCCGGTATTGGCCGAAGTAAAACCGGTAAAGCAAAAATACGCCGAAGACAAGAAATTTGGTTTGTTGAGCAAGATACTGGAGAGCGGTAAAAAGTTTATAAAAGACGATATTAAGGACGAAGATTTTCTGAAATAAATCATCAGAAAATGGGTTCAATTAATCAATAGTTGAATGTTATTCACAATCCGCAATCTTTCCACATATCGACAAATGTGGATAAGTCTTGTGGAAAAACCCTTAATATTACATTACAGATAATCTGATTATTCATCAATCACATTTAACTGAAAATTAGGAATATGAAGTTCGAGATGTTAAAAGAAAAGTCGTCCATCATCAAAGTAATTGGTGTTGGCGGCGGTGGTGGCAATGCAGTAAACCACATGTACAGGCAGGGAATTACCGGTGTGGATTTTATTGTTTGCAATACCGATGCACAAGCTTTGGAATTGAGCCCCATCCCTAATAAAGTACAATTGGGCGCCAGCCTTACCGAAGGCATGGGCGCAGGCTCGATACCCGAAGTTGGAAAAAACTCGGCTATCGAAAATATTGATGATATTAAACAGATGCTGGGCTCCAACACCAAAATGTTGTTTATAACAGCAGGAATGG
>Ga0207667_10002954_pt1 | contig 21098 bp, 18 predicted proteins | sample KBSCornC52_FD_184301 | JGI IMG/M metagenome (GOLD analysis project Ga0207667, IMG submission 184301) | Corn rhizosphere microbial communities from Kellogg Biological Station, Michigan, USA - KBS Corn C5-2 (SPAdes) (version 2) | ecosystem: Host-associated > Plants > Roots > Rhizosphere > Soil ...
GTCAATGGCCCCTCGTTCGAGGTCGAGAACCCCGATCCCGCGCTCGACGCCGCCCGCACCACGGCCATGCAGAAGGCCCGCGCCCGCGCCGAGCTCTACGCCCGCGCCGCCGGCCTGCGCGTGACGCGGATCCTTTCGATCAACGAAAGCGGCGGCTGGTCGCCCCCGCAGCCGGTGATGTATCGCATGGCCGCAATGGAAGCCGCCGCCCCGCCGGCGCCCCCAGTCCAGGCGGGCGAGCTGCAGCTATCGATCAACGTCACCGTGCAGTTCGAGCTGACGCCGTGAGCACGCGTCCTGGACCGCGCATCCTGGAGTCTGCCTATGGACTGCATCTCCCCTCCCCCGTGGGGAGGGGTCGGGGGTGGGGGTTCGGCCTCAGGGGTGATCGCAAGCGCCGAACCCCCGTCCCAACCCTTCCCCACAGGGGAAGGGCCTTTTGGGGTCAGTCTGGGCAAGACCAGCTGGCGCCTATTGCTAAATCTTTGTCGTGAAATGGAAAAAGGCACGATGCGATCCGGGTAAGGACAGGTGAGCCTGTCGGAGCTTCGGGTCGCATTGTTGACTCCGGCAGGCTCAACCCTCCCCGACCTCAGGCCGGCGCCACCATACCCTTGGCCCATTGCCACAAGGCATCCGCCTCGGCGGCGGCCTTGCCGTCCGGGTCCATCTCGCCCGCAACCGCCCCGGCGGCGGTGTAATGGTGAAACGATCCGCGCTCGCCGAAGTGGACCGGACAGACCTCCAGCCCCAGCGCCCGCGCATAGTCCGCGGCATGGGCCAGGACCTGCGTTCCCCGCGCCGGCACCGAATTGAGCAGCACGAAGCCGGGCTTGCCGCTCGCCGCGACGAAATCGGTCACGCCGTCGAGCGCCTGGAGGTCGAACGACCGCGGGCGCGTGGGGATGATCACCAGGTCGGCGGCGCGAATCGCCTCGCGGGCGGCGTCATCGCCGTGGGGCGGCGTGTCGATCACCACGATCTCGGTGCCGCCGCGCCGCAGCTTGTCGATGGTCATGCGCAGGCGCAGCGGCGGACAGGTCACCACTTCGGGCGGCGCATCGCCCCCGCGCCAGTCGCCCCAGCTGGCCGCCGAAGCTTGGGGATCGGTGTCGATCACGGCGGTTGCGCGGCCCTCGCCCAGCGCCGCCACGGCCAGATGGACCGCGACGGTGGTCTTGCCCGACCCCCCCTTGCGACTGACGACGGCAATCACCGGCATGTCTCGGCCCCGCTCGACAGGAAAATTGCTGCAAGTGCGAAGATGACGGCAAAGGCATGGCGCTGTCAAAGGAAATGGTGCGTGGGGACAGCGCGGGGGTCCGGCGGGTTGCTGAACGGCCTGTCTGGCGGCGGCCTGGGCTGATCCGCCCCTAGTAAATCGGCGGGACTGGGCTAAATGCGGCCCATGCCTGCCCCGGCCATCAAGATCTGCGGCGTCACCACGCCCGCCATCCTCGACGCGGTGATCGCCGCGCGGGCCGCGCACGTGGGCTTCGTGTTCTTTCCCAGGAGCCCGCGCAATATCGCGCCGCGCGATGCCGCGGCGCTGGGGGCGCGGGCTGAGGGGCGCATCTCCCGCGTCGGCCTGTTCGTCGATGCCGATGACGCCTTGATCGTCGAGGCGGCCACCGCCGCCCGGCTCGACGCGCTGCAGCTCCACGGTGAGGAGAGCCCCGAACGCGCCGCCCAGTTGCGCGCGCGCCTTGGCCTGCCGGTGTGGAAGGCCGTGCCCGTCGCCAGCGCCGCCGACATCGAACGTGCCGCCGCCTATGTGGGTGCGGTCGATCTCGTCCTGTTCGACGCCAAGACCCCCAAGGGCACCCTGCCCGGCGGCATGGGCCTCGCCTTCGACTGGTCGCTCCTCGCCGCCTGGAAGAACCGCGCCGCCTGGGGCCTCGCCGGCGGGCTCAACCCCGGCAATGTCGCCGAAGCCGTGCGGCAGACCGGAACGCCACTGGTCGATACCTCATCGGGGGTGGAGACGGAGCCCGGCGTCAAGGATGCCGCGCTGGTTGCGGAGTTCTGCCGGGCAGCGCGCGCCGCCTGACCCCACGCCAAAAGGGGCGACCGTCGCCGGCCGCCCCTTCCCGTTTCAAGCTGTCGCTTAGGCGATCAGAACTTCATGCCGATGCCGGCGATGACGGAATTGCCGTCCGGGCCGTTGTCGACGATGTAGCGCTTGTAGTTCACCTTGCCGTAGACGTTGCCGGCCAGCGGCACCTCGGCGCCGGCGCCGACGTTCCACGTGCCGTCGCAGGCCGTGCAGAACTTGGTGGTGTAGCCACCGTCGACGTAGAGCTTGGCCACGCCGGTCTTGGCGCCGAGGCGGCCGGTGAAGCCCACGCCCACGCGGTTGTCGGCAGCGGTCAGGATCTTGTCGGCCGAGATTTCGGCGCCGGCGAAGGCGGCCGGGCCGAGGTCGAAGTCGTAACCGGCCGCGACGCCCGCGATCGCATCGGTGTTGCCGCCACCCCAGACGACGCCGCCGCGCGCTTCGACGCGGGTCTCGTTGGCAAGGGCGGGGGTCGCAACGGCCAGCGAAGCGAGCAGCGGGAGAATGATCTTGCGCATATATATACTCCTGAGTTCAAAGTTCTGGACAGTATCCAGTTGCCCCTTCTTCCGGAGGCGAGGAGCCGGGTAGGCCCACCAATCTGTCACCGCAATGAACGAAGAGATAATACTATCTCTTTACCATTCAACCTGTTGCAAGAGAGCAACGCAAGATACAGTTGCAACTATCCTTCGTCACGAACACATGGTTCATTCAACTTGCGTTCATGTAAAACGATTGCCGGAACGGGTCGTCCTTTCTGCAATTCCGCCTTGACCGATCCCACGGTCAGCAGCCCGCCCTTAAGGGCGGGGCTCCTCAAAGGCGGCCGAATCTGGACAATCGCCAAGGGCTCTGCCAAGCGCAGCGGCATGAGCGCCCAAACTCCCAATTCCTTCCGGAACCAGCCTGACGAGCGCGGCCATTTCGGCCAGTTCGGCGGCCGCTACGTCGCCGAAACACTGATGCCGCTGATCCTCGATCTCGAGCGCGAGTATCGCAAGGCCAAGGCCGATCCCGCCTTCCAGGCCGAGTTCGACGACCTGCTCGAACACTACGTCGGCCGCCCCAGCCCGCTCTACTACGCCCCCCGCCTCACCGAGGCGCTGCGGACCAAGGCGGACAAGGGGATGGGCGCCCAGATCTGGTTCAAGCGCGACGAGCTCAACCACACCGGCGCGCACAAGATCAACAACTGCATCGGCCAGATCCTGCTGGCCATGCGCATGGGCAAGACCCGGATCATCGCCGAGACCGGAGCGGGCCAGCACGGCGTCGCCACGGCCACGGTTTGCGCCCGCTTCGGCCTGCCTTGCGTGGTCTACATGGGCGCGACCGACGTCAGCCGCCAGGCGCCCAACGTGTTCCGGATGAAGCTGCTCGGCGCGGAAGTCGTCCCCGTCACCGCCGGGGCGGGCACGCTCAAGGACGCGATGAACGAGGCCCTGCGCGACTGGGTCGCCAACGTTCACGACACCTTCTACATCATCGGCACGGCCGCCGGCCCGCATCCCTATCCGGAGCTGGTCCGCGATTTCCAGTCGGTCATCGGCAAGGAAGCCCGCGCCCAGATGCTCGCCCGCACCGGCCGCCTGCCCGACCTGCTGGTCGCCGCGATCGGCGGCGGCTCGAACGCCATCGGCCTGTTCCACCCGTTCCTGGATGACCCCTCGGTCAGGATGCTCGGCGTCGAAGCCGCGGGCCACGGGCTCGACAAGGAACACGCCGCTTCGCTCGCCGGAGGCCGTCCGGGCGTGCTCCACGGCAACAAGACCTACCTGCTGCAGGACGAGGACGGCCAGATCCTTGAGGGCCACTCAATCAGCGCCGGGCTCGACTATCCGGGCATCGGGCCGGAGCATGTCTGGCTCAAGGAGATCGGCCGGGTCGACTATACCTCGGCCACCGACAAGGAAGCGCTCGACGCCTTCCAGCTGCTCTGCCGCACCGAGGGCATCATCCCCGCCCTCGAACCCAGCCACGCCATCGCCGCCCTGACCAAGGTCGCGCCGACCCTGCCGGAAGATACGATCATCCTCGCCAACCTCTGCGGCCGGGGCGACAAGGACATCTTCTCGGTGGCCGAGCACCTGGGGGTTTCGCTGTGAGCCGCCTGTCTGCCGCATTCGCCAAGGGCCGTCCGGCGCTGGTCACTTTCGTCACCGGCGGCGATCCCACGCCCGACGCGACCGCCACAATCCTCGATGCGCTGGTGGACGGCGGGGCCGATGTGATCGAGCTCGGCATGCCTTTCACCGACCCGATGGCCGACGGCCCGGCGATCCAGCTGGCCAACCTGCGCAGCCTTGGCGCGGGCACGAAGACGGCCGACATCTTCCGGATCGCGGCCGAGTTCCGCGCGCGCCACCCGGACGTGCCGCTGGTGCTGATGGGCTATGCCAACCCGATGATTACCCGCGGGCCCGAATGGTTCGCCGCCGAATGCGTAAAGGCCGGGGTCGACGGGGTGATCTGCGTCGACATTCCGCCGGAGGAGGATCCCGAACTTGGCCCGGCGCTGCGCCAGGCGGGCGTTTCGCTGATCCGCCTCGCCACGCCGACCACCGACGCGGCGCGGCTGCCCGCCGTGCTCGAAGGCTCGTCGGGCTTCCTCTACTACGTCTCGGTCGCCGGGATCACCGGGCTCCAGCAGGCAGCGCAGGCCTCGATCGAAGAGGCTGTCGCCCGGCTCAAGGCTTCGGCGACGATCCCGGTTGCCGTCGGCTTCGGCGTGCGGACGCCGGAACAGGCGGCCGCGATCGCCAAGGTGGCCGATGGCGTCGTTGTCGGCTCGGCTCTGGTCGATCTCGTGGCCAAGCATGGCGAGAATGCCGCGGGACCGGTTCGCGAACTCACCGCCGCGCTCTCGCAGGCCGTCCACCAATCGAGGAAGGAACCGGCATGAGCTGGCTCACCCGCGTCCGCAACGCGCTGCCCTTCACCCCCAAGCGCGATACGCCGGACAACCTCTGGATCAAGTGCCCCGCGTGCAGCGAGATGCTGTTCACCAAGGACTATGAGGCCAACCTCTTCGTCTGCCCGCATTGCGAGCATCACGGCCGGGTCAAGACCGACGACCGCTTCGCCCAGCTGCTCGATCCCGGCTACACCGTGCTGCCGACCCCCAAGGTCAAGGAAGACCCGCTGAAGTTCCGGGATTCCAAGAAGTACGTCGACCGCCTCAAGGCCGCCCGCGCCGGCAATCCCCACCCGGATTCGCTGACCAACGCGCAAGGCGCGATCGCGGGCCATGCGGTGGTGCTGGGCGTGCAGGACTTCGCCTTCCTCGGCGGATCGATGGGCATGGGCCTGGGCGCGACCTTCGTCGCCGGGGCCGAGGCCGCGATCAAGGCCAAGGTGCCCTACGTGATCTGCACGGCTTCGGGCGGGGCGCGGATGCAGGAGGGCATCCTCAGCCTGATGCAGATGCCCAAGGCCACCGTCGCGATCAGCCGGCTGAAGCGCGCGGGCCTGCCCTATGTCGTTGTTCTGACTGACCCGACCACGGGCGGCGTCACCGCCAGCTATGCCATGCTGGGCGACATCCACATCGCCGAGCCGGGCGCGCTGATCGGCTTTGCCGGCCAGCGGGTGATCCAGGACACGATCCGCGAGAAGCTGCCCGAGGGGTTCCAGCGGGCCGAGTACCTCAAGGACCACGGCATGGTGGACATGGTCGTCCACCGCCGCGATCTCAAGGCGACGCTCGCGCAAGTACTTGATTACCTTCAGCCTTCCAAGGCGGCGTGATATTCCTCCCCCCTCGGGTGAGGGGGACCATCCGCAGGATGGTGGAGGGGCACTTGCGGTTCATCCCTGCTGTTGACGTATTGAATTGGGGCGCGTGCCCCTCCACCACCTTCGGTGGTCCCCCTCCCCGTTTCGGGGAGGAATGATGCGGGACTTCGCCACCTCGGATTCTCCGGCAGTCCAGGCGCAGCTGGATCGCCTTGCCGCGCTGAGCTTGCCGCAGGGGCGGTTCGGGCTGGAAACCATCCGCGAGCTCTGCGCAAGGCTTGGAAATCCCGAGACAAAGCTGCCGCCGGTGTTCCACGTGGCGGGGACCAACGGCAAGGGTTCGACCTGCGCATTCCTGCGCTCGATCCTCGAACTGCAAGGCTACTGCATCCACACTGCAACCAAGCCGCACCTCGTCCGCTACAACGAACGCATCCGCATCGCCGGGCGGCTGATCGAGGACGCCGCGCTGGCCGAGCTGCTGGCCGAGGTGCTGGACGTGGGCGAGGACCTTGGCCCCTCGTTCTTCGAGGTCACCACCGCCGCCCTGTTCCTCGCCTTCAGCCGGACCCCGGCTGACGCTTGCGTGATCGAGGTGGGGCTGGGCGGGCGGTTCGATGCGACCAATGTGATCCCCGCTCCGCTGGTCTCGGGCGTGGCTACGCTGGGGATCGACCACGAGGCCTTCCTGCTGCGGCCTGAGGAGGGCGTGCCGGCCGAGCCCTTGGCGCGGATTGCGTTCGAGAAGGCGAGCATCGCTAAGGCCGGCGTGCCGCTGGTGACGCAGGCCTATCCTGACATTGCGGCGCATGAGGTTCTGCGCACGGCCGCCGGGCATGGGGCGCCGGTGCTGATGCGGGGGCGGGACTGGCACGCGCAGGTGGCGGACGGGGCCTTGCTGTTCGAGGATGCGGCGGGGTCGCTCACCCTGCCGCTGCCGGAAATACCGGGGGCGCATCAGGCGGACAATGCGGCGCTGGCTGTCGCGATGTTGCGGGCGCAGGAGCGACTGCCGGTTTCCGCCGAGGCCATGGCGCAGGGCATCCAGGCGACGCGCTGGCCGGCGCGGTTGCAGAAGTTGGGCGCGGGGCCGTTGACGGCGCTGGTGCCGGGGCGCGAGGTCTGGCTGGATGGGGGGCACAATGCTGACGCGGCCCAGGCGATCGCCAAGGCGCTGGCGGGCAAGGCGCCGTTCGACCTTGTGTTCGGGCTGATGGCGAACCGCTCGGTGGCGGAGGTGTTGGGGCCTTTGGCGCCGCTGGTGCGGCGGGCCGAGGTGGTGCCGCTGCCGGGGCATGCCAGCCACGATCCGCGCGATGTGGCGATGTTTGCGCAAGGGCAGCTGGGGCTGCGGGAGTGCTATCCGGCGTTCAGTCTGGACCAGGCGCTGGAGCGGTTTGGGAGTGATCCCGAGGCCGCGCCGGTGCTGGTGATTTCGGGGTCGCTTTACCTTGCGGGGGAGGTGCTGCGGCGGAATGGGGAAGTGCCGGATTAGGCCGCCACCACCCCCCAACCCCCTCCTCTGAAGAGGAGGGGGAGACTGGGCCTTGCGTTGGGAAGCCCCCTCCTCTTCAGAGGAGGGGGTTGGGGGTGGTGCTGGCCCTGACTTCCCGCCTGACCCTGGCCCATTCGAGCAGAACGAAGAGCACCGCGACCAGCCCCGCCGCAGCGGTCCAGCGGAAGACCGTGGCGTAGCCGTAGGTGTCGAAGGCCTCGCCGGCGATGCCGCGGCCGAGGGAGCCGATCAGGAAAGTGAGCGAGGAGAGCAGCGCGTATTGGACGGCGGTGTAGCTCTTGCTGACGATGCCCGAGAGATAGGCGACGAAGGCCGCGCCGGCGATGCCGGTGGAGACGTTCTCGAAGGAGATCGCCAGCAAGAGGCGGATCATCCGCTCATCGAAGCCGAACAGGCCGAACAGGGCCTTGAGGCCGATGGCGCGGCCGACCGCGTCGATGTGGACCGCGCCTTCGGAGAGGTCCGCATAGACGAAGTTGCCGAGCATCGGCAGGACCGCGCCGACGAGGATCGTCGGCATCCGCCCCAGCCGCGCGAACATGATCCCGCCGAGGCTGATGCCGAGCATGGTCATGAAGATGCCGAAGACCTTCGAGGCGAAGGCGACCTCGTCCTTCGAGTACTTGAGGAAATCGAGGTAGAACGGGAAGGCGAAGCTCGACCAGATATTGTAGCACAGGGTGTAGGTGAGGATCATGCCGATGACGATGAGCACCCCCCAGCGCAGGCGGGCGGAGAGCTCGGCCAGGGGCGAGACCAGCGCGACGTAGAGGTGGTTGGCGGCGGTGCGTGAGGGTGAGCGGGCGCTGTCGGGCGCGGTCAACACGGCGCGGGAATGGGCCTTGAGCCAGTTGGTGACCGCGGCGGTGACCAGCGGCACGCCGACCGTGGCGAGGATGATCCACGGGCCATAGTGCTTGGTGAAATCGCCGACCGAGGGCAGCGGCGCTTCCGGGTGCGCCGGGGCGAGCATCGAGACCATGAAGGCCCCGATCGTGCCGATCGCCCAGGCCCAGGCGAGGCCGACGACGGCCAGCGCAATCCCGCGCCAAGCGGGGGTGAGCGCGCCGGGTTCGGCCAGTTCGCGGTGGAGCGCGGTGGTTTCGGGCCGGGGCGTATCAGGCGCGCGCAGGGTGATGAAGGCGACCAGCAACAATAGCCCGCCCATGGCGAGATAGACCGAGCCCCAGCTCATCCGCGCCGCCAGCACCAGCGCCAGGGCGCCGCCGACGATCGAGGCGATGCGATAGCCGAACTGGTAGATCGCGCTCAGCAGTTCGACCGGGGCCTGTTCGTCGGCGACATCAATCCGCCAGGCATCGACCGCGACGTCCTGCGTCGCCGACGCCAGGGCCGCGACGAAGGCGAAGAGGGCGAAGGTGCCGATGGCGTGGGCCGGGTCGGTGAAGGCGAGCCCGGCGAAGGCGAGGACCAGCACGGCCTGGCAGAGGAATATCCAGGACTTGCGGCGGCCGAGCCGTTCCAGCCCCGGCAGCGGCAGGCGATCGACCAGCGGCGACCACAGGAACTTGAAGGAATAGGACAGGCCGATCCACGAGAGCACGCCGATAGTGGCGAGCTTTACGCCGACCTCGCCCAGCCAGGCGTTGAGCGTGCCGATCAGCAGGGCATAGGGCAGGCCCGAGGCGAAGCCGAAGGCGAGCATGGTGGCCGACTTGCGCGACTGCAGCGCGATGCGCAGAACCGCGAGGCCTTTCGGCCGGGCCGGCTTGGCAGTGGTGGCCATGTCATGTCCCTCCGTGGCGTCCCTTCACCGTTCGTGTCGAGCAAAGTCGAGACGCAGGGCGCGGCGTGTCTCGACTTCGCTCGACACGAACGGATCGGGGTGGTTGGGAGATTAGCGGGATTGTGGCTCATGGCCAGAGCGCTCCCCCTCGCCTCCCCGGCTTTTTGACGCATCCGGGCCGCGCGGCTAAGGCGCGGGCATGACCGAGAATCCTCCCCGCTCCGGCGCCCGAACTGGCGAACGCATCGCCAAATTGCTCGCCCGCGCCGGCGTAGCCAGCCGGCGCGAGGTGGAGCGGATGATTGCCGAGGGGCGGGTGCGACTTGGCGACGTGGTGGTGGAGACGCCGGCCACTGTCCTCCCCAACCTGCGCGGGGTGACCGTCGACGGGCGGGCGGTGCGCGCGGCGGAGCCGACGCGGCTGTTCCTGTTCCACAAGCCTTCGGGCCTGATCACCGCCGAGCGCGATCCGAACGGCAAGCCGACGATCTACACCGCGCTGCGCAATGCCCTGCCCAAGGGGACGCCGCGGGTCATGCCGGTGGGCCGGCTCGACCTCAACACCGAGGGGCTGCTGCTGCTGACCAATGACGGCGAGCTGAAGCGGGCGCTGGAACTGCCCGCCTCGGGCGTGCCGCGGACCTACCGGGCACGGACCTTTGGCGACATCACCCAGGCGCAGCTGGAAGAGCTGATCGAGGGGATCGAGATCGGCGGCATCCGCTATGGCGCGATCGACGCCAACATGGAGCGGCGCACGGGGCGCAACCAGTGGATCGAGCTGACCCTGGCCGAGGGCAAGAACCGCGAGGTGCGCCGGGTGCTCGAGCATCTCGGGCTCGAGGTCAGCCGCCTGCTGCGCACGGCCTATGGCCCGTTCCATCTTGGCGACCTCCAGCGCGGGAGCGCCTGGGAAGTGCCGCAGAAGACGGTGGAGGTGTTCCGCAAGGTGCTGCTGGAGGGCGGCAAGGCCTTGGCGCCGGTGTTCGCGCCGCCGTTTGACGGGCCGGTGAAACAGGCCCCGCGGCCAGCGGCGCGGGAGCCCGAGCGGGCGCAGGGACGGCCTGACAGCCGCGAGAAGCGCAAGGCTGGGCCTCCGGGCAAGGTGGCACGGACAGGGCCGGCGGGTGGCAAGGCGCCGGAAGCTGGCGCTCCCACCGGGCGGCGCGGGCGGACTGCCGTTTCGGCCGAGGCGGCCGGTCGGGTGGCGCGGCCGCGTGGCCGGGCGGATGATGATGCGGGCGAACTGCTTGGGCGTAGCGAGCTGAGGGGGAGGAGTTTGGCTGGCAAGGGTTTGCGTGGGCGCCACCACACCCAAACCCCCTCCTCTGAAGAGGAGGGGGCTTACAAGGGACGGCGCCGCGAGGTGTCTCCCTCTCCTCTTCAGAGGAGGGGGCCGGGGGGTGGTGCCAGTCCGGCAAGGCCGCGTGGGCCGGGCAAGCCGAAAGGGCCGCGGCGGTGAGCTTGCGGATCATTGCCGGGCAGTGGCGGGGGCGCAAGTTGGTGGCGCCGGAGGGGGACACAACCCGGCCGACCGCCGACCGCACGCGCGAGACGCTGTTCTCGATGCTGCAGAGCCGGCTGGGCAGCTTCGAGGGGCTGGCCGTGGCCGACCTCTTCGCCGGATCGGGCGCGCTGGGGCTGGAGGCGCTTTCGCGCGGCGCGGCCACGTGCCTGTTCGTCGAGCAGGACCCGGTGGCGATCCGGGCGATCCGGGGGAACCTCGCCAACTTGAAGGCGCAGGGGCAGGCGGACGTGCGGGCGAGCTCGGTGCTGTCGCTCGGTCCGGCCAAGGCAGCGCTGGACCTGGTGTTCCTTGACTCGCCCTATCACACCGGGGCCGGCGCCGTGGCGCTCGACAAGCTGGCGCGGCTTGGCTGGGTGGGTCCGGCGAGCTGGATCAGCCTCGAGACGGCCGCCGACGAGGAGCCCAGGCTGCGCGGGTTCGACGCCGTGGCCGACCGGCGCGTGGGCAAGGCGCGGCTGACGCTGCTGCGGCTGGCGGGCGGCTAACGCCGACCCGCCTACCTGAACCGCTTACTGGACGCGGGTGATTTCCACCCGGCGCTGGCGCGGGCTGAACGGCGAGACCCCGGGGATCATCACCGTATCGGCAAGGCCCAGGGTTTCGATCCGCGACTTGTCCACGCCCTGGCTGGCGAGGAATTCCGCCACGGCATCGGCGCGGCGCTGCGACAGGGTGAGATTGGCCTGCTGGGTGCCCGAGCGATCGGTATGGCCGACGATGCGTACGCGCTTGCCCTGGTGCTGGGCCGAGCTCATCTGCTTGGCGAGCGTGGCAAGGTTGGCGCGCGAGCCGGGCGAGAGCACCGCCGAGCCGACGGCGAACTGGAGCGGCACGTCGGCCGCCGGATTGACCTTGCGCGGGCCGACCGGGGTGGCGGGACGACCGGAGGGCGCGAGCGCCGCGCGCGGCTGGGCCGGGCGTGTGGTCAGCTGCGCGGGCTCGGCCGGGGCGCCCATCTTGGCGATCGAAAAGGCCCGGGTGCGGGCGCAGGTGCCGTTATCCAACAGAATTTCGTTCTTGGCGCAGGAGACCGGGCCGGCCTGCTCTTCCACCGGGGTATCGAGCAGGGCGTTGGCATCGGCCGCGGAGAAGGCGCGGACGTCGTGGGCCGGGGCGGCGAGCGCTGGGGCACCGCAGAGCAGGAGGGCGCTGGCGAGCAGCGGGGCGCGCAGGAACCGGGCGGGGCTATGGGCGGTCATGGTCATCTCCGGATGGTTGGCGCGACGGGCGGTGAACACTTGGGCATTCCTCAATGCGCGCCGGGCTGGGCGAGCGGCGCGGCGACGCCCACGCCCGGCGGCGGGGAATAGCCGCCGCAGGTGCCCGACCAGAAGCAGTAGCGATCGCGCAGGTAGGCGATGTCGTCGTCGAACCGGCGCTTGGCGGCGGTGTAGTCGGCATAGTTGGCGCCGCCGGGGTTGGAGGCGGCGTGTTCGCGCATCACCTCGGAATAGAACCAGTTCTGGCTCTCGGGCGTATATTCGGGCTTGGCCGCGACCTCGTCGCTGTAAAGATGCGAGACCTCGTTCTGGTGAACGATCATCGCCTTGGCGAAGCCGTTCATCACCGTCTCCGAGAACTGGCCGAGCGCGACGATGCAGGAGTTGATCGACGCGATCTTGTCGAGCGGGCCGGGGATCGCCTGGTAGTTTTCGCGGCAGGTCGGATAGCTCGCCGTGGACAGGCGCGGCGCGGGCGGAATGACCGGGAGCGCCCGGCCATCGCGCGGGTTGTGAAGCCCGGCGAGCTGGGTGACCGTGCCGGCGGGCGGCGCCGGCTGCGCGGTGACGACCTGCACGGTCGAACTTGCCGGGGCGGCGGGGGCCGCGGCCGGCGCGGCGGGCTGCTGGGCGGCGTCGCCCTTGCCGCGCAGCTTGTCGACACCAGACTTGGCGAATTCGGCGACTGAGCGGAACATGCCGGCGATCCCGCCGCCCTTGGGCGCGGCGGCAGCCTGGGAGGCGGGACCCTGCGACCAGGCCAGTTCCTCGGCCGGTCCGGGCGGCGCGACGGGAGCCGGGGCCGGAGCCGGGGCGACCGGGGCGCGGGCCGGAGCGGGCGCGACATAGGCGGCCTTCGGCGCAGCGGCGGGCGCAGGTGCGGGTGCCGGCGCCGCGGCGGGAGCCGGGGCGACATAGGCGACCGGCGCCGGAGCGGGAGCCGGGGTCGGCGCGACGTAGGCGACGGGTTCCGGAGCCGGCGCGGGCGGCTGGGCGGCCACCGGGGCGGGCGCGACCGGCGCGGGGGGTGCGGCCTGGACGAATTGCGCGGCGGGAGCCGGGGCGGGTGCGACCGGCGCGGCAGGAGCGGCCTCGACCAACTGCGCCGCGGGAGCCGGGGCGGGCGCGACGGGCGCGGGCGGCGCGGCCTCGACCAACTGCGCGGCGGGGGCCGGTGCCGGAGCGACCGGCACGGGGACCACGGGAGCCGGCGCGGGTGCGGTCACCACGGCTGCGGGTTGCGGCACGGGAGCCGGCGCAACAGCCGCGGCCGGGGCCGGGGCGCGCAGGCGTTCGAGCTTGATCCGGGCAAGGTTGGCGAACTGGCCCTGCGGGAAGGCGGAGAGATAGCCTTCGTAGCTCTCGACCGTCCCGGTGAGATCGACGCCCGCCCAGAGCATGGCCTCGTTCATCGCAAGGCCGGCCGGGGGCGCGGCGGGGGCCGGCGCGGGCGCGGGAGCGACGATGACCGGCGCTTCGGGCTTGGGCACCAGGGCGAGGTCTTCCGAGCCGATCGACACGCTCATCCACGGGGTCTGGCGGCCACCGGTGGCCTCCTTGACGTCGTCGCGGATGGTCGGGCCGAGGCGATGGATCGAGAGGCCGGGTTCGGGCAGGTGCCGGGCGAGCGCCTCGGCGAAGGGGGAGCCGGTGCCGTTGCCGGCGGTATCGAGCGCGAGCTGGCCGCCGGCGGCGGCATAGAGCACGAGCGCGCCGTCAATCTCCGTCTCGGCGAGCCCCTGGGCGACCGCGCGGGTGCCCGAGCGCCAGGCATTGCCGAAGGGATTCTCGCGGCAGGCATCGAGCGCGACGATGCGCAGGCGGGCGCCTTCGAGGGTGGAGAGGATGGTGTTGAGCTCGAGCGCCTCGAGACTGAGATCGCGCGGGTCGGTCAGCTTGACGTCTACGGGCAGGAGCCAGTTCTTGCCCCCGCCCTCGATCCCGTGACCGGCATAGTAGACCATCGCGACATCGGCGCCATCGGCCTGGTCGCGGAACTGGCGCAGGGTCTGGTTGAAGGCGTCCTTCGAAAGGTCAGTCGCCAGGGTGACGGTGAAGCCGGCCTTCTGCGCGGCATCGGCGACCCGGCGGGCATCGGCGATGGTGTTGGCAAGGGTGGCGGCGTTGACGTAGGTGGCGTTGCCGATGATCAGCGCGGCCCGGCGCGCGGCATGGGCCGGCGCGGCGAAAGCCAGGCACAGCATCAGCAGGGCCAGCAGGCGGCCCGTCCACTGCGCTGCACAAAAACTTGTCCTCACGGTCATTTAGCCGATTCTTCCGGTATTCCCGGGCACTTGGGCCCATCTTCGGAAGCAACTTTGCCATATTACCGCGGATAGGTGAATAGCATTAACCGTCTCTTTAGATTTGACGGATGAACAACCTGCTGTTTTCTTTAACTTTACTGGAATTTCGCCTTGGATTCCAGAAAGTTAGGCCTCGTGAGCGCGGGAAGCGGCGATGCCGACGAGGGTGAGCGCTCCCGCGGCGGAGAGCAGGAGGCCGACGAAATGGACCTGCCCCGCCCCGGCCATGGCCTGGGCGGCGAGCGGGGTGAGCGCGCCGCCGACGATCCCGCCGGCGTTGAAGGCCACCGAAATCCCCGAATAGCGCACCAGCGGGGGATAGAGCGTGGGCAGCCACGAACCGAGCGGGCCGTAGCACAGGCCCATCACGAACAGGGATACCGCGAGGGTCAGGAAAACCACGGCGAGGGATCCGCTGGCGAGGCCGCCCCCGAACAGCACGCCGACCAGCACGGTCAGCAGGGCGCCGATGATCAGGGTGCGGCGCGGGCTGGTGCGATCGGCATGGATGGCGGCGACGACGATGCCGAAGGCGAGGAAGAAATTGGCGCAGAGCTGGACGCCGAGGAACTCTTCGCGCGCGTAGCCGAGCGGCCCGGCGCCTTGGGCGAGGGCAAAGGCGGTGGCGAGATAGAAGATCGCGAAGCAGGCGACCACCCCGGCGCAGCCGGCGAGGACCGCGCCGCCATGGCGGGCGATCAGGCGGGCGACGGGAATCGGCACCGGCGCCTCGTGGGCCAGGGCCTCGCGGAAGGCGGCGGTCTCGCCGATGCGCAGGCGAACCCACAGCCCGACGCCGACCAGCACGGCGCTGGCAAGGAATGGTATGCGCCAGCCCCAGGCGGCGAAATCCGCTTCCGACAGGGTTGCGCCGAGGATCAGGAAGAGGCCGTTGGCGGCGAGGAAGCCGACCGGCGCGCCGAGCTGCGGCGCGGCGCCGAAGCGGGCTTCCCAGCCCTTGGGCGCGTTCTCCACCGCTAGGAGCGCCGCCCCGCCCCACTCCCCGCCCAAGCCGAAGCCTTGGCCGAAGCGCAAGAGGCAGAGCAGCGCAGGGGCGATCCACCCTACCATGGCATAGGTGGGCAGGAAGGCGATGGCCAAGGTCGAGCCGCCCATCAGCAGGAGCGAGGCGACGAGCGTGGCCTTGCGGCCGATCCGGTCGCCGAAGTGGCCGAAGGCGACCGCTCCCACCGGCCGCGCGAGGAAGGCGACGCCGAAGCTCATGAAGGCGAACATGGTCTGCGCCGTTGCGCTGCTCGAGGGGAAGAACAGCGGCCCGAACACCAGCGCGGCGGCGGTGGCGTAGATGTAGAAGTCGTAGAACTCGACCGCCGTGCCGACGAGGGCGGCAGTGAGGATCCGCGCATTGGCGCGCAGCGGGTGGGGCGGGGTTCCGTGCATGGCGCACGGGGTTGCCCAGCCTCACCCTGCTGTCAAGAACGGCTCAGCCAGCGTGGTGGCGCCGGTGATTGCTGGCGCGGCTGCGGCCGCTTGCCCCGCCCTCGCCCGGGTTCTGGCAATTGTCGCGCAGGGTGCGGGTGCAGACCGGGTAGGTCTTGTTCATGGCGTCGGCCGGGGGCGGCGCGACGGTGTTGTGGACCGTGGTCGGGGTGGTCGGTGGCAGGGTGGAGGCGGCGGGCGAATCCGCCGGGACTGCCGGGGTGGCGGGAGTGGCCGGCGTGGCCGGGACGGCAGAGGTGCCCGTGGACGGATCGGCCGGGGTTGCCGGCACGGCGGGTGTTGCCGGGGTGGCGGGGGTGGCCGGCATCGAGGCGTCGTTGCTCATGCCGGGCATGTCGTGCATCCCGGACATCGTCTGGCCTTGGGTCTGGGCTTGGGCCTGGCTTTGGCCCGACATGCTGTGCCCGGACATGCCCTGGGCGGCGAGCGGGGCGGCAACGGCAAAAGCCAACAAGGACCCGGCGGCGAGAATCGATCGCATCGGAAATCTCCAGCTACGCCCGGCACTTGCGGGCAATCCGTGCGCAACGACGAGCCGCGCCGCAATGCGTTCCCGCCAATGGGACGGCCCGGAAGGCGACTGCGACGGACTGCACTTTCATCGCGCTTGCCGCCGGCCGTCATGTTCCCTAACTGTTCACCGATGTCCGTCGATGCGCTCGCCCCTGCCCTGCCCGATCCCGCGCCCGAGTGGCTGACCCGGCTCAACCCGCCCCAGCGCGAGGCCGTGCTCGCCACCGAAGGCCCGGTGCTGATGCTGGCGGGGGCCGGCACGGGCAAGACCGCGGCGCTGACCGCGCGGCTCGCCTGGCTGGTCATGTCGCGCCGCGCCTGGCCGAGCGAGATCCTCTGCGTGACCTTCACCAACAAGGCGGCGCGCGAGATGCGCGAGCGGGTGGGCCGGCTGATCGGCCCGGCGGTGGAAGGGATTCCGTGGCTTGGCACCTTCCACGCGATCGCCGCCAAGATGCTGCGCCGTCACGCCGAGCTGGTCGGGCTGCAGAGCAATTACACGATCATCGACACCGACGATCAGCTGCGCCTCATGAAGCAGCTGATCCAGGCCGAGGGGCTCGACGACAAGCGCTGGCCCGCCCGCCAGCTGGCCGGGTGCATCGACCGGTGGAAGAACCGCGGGCTCAACCCGGGCGACCTCGATGCCGGGGAGAGCGAGGCCTATGCCAACGGCAAAGGCCAGCGGATGTACCAGCTCTACCAGGACCGGCTGAAGGCCCTCAACGCCTGCGACTTCGGCGACTTGCTGCTGCACATGCTCAACGTGCTGCGGGGCAATCGCGAGGTGCTGGAAAGCTACCGCCAGCGCTTCAAGTACATCATGGTCGACGAGTACCAGGACACCAACCAGGTCCAGTACCTGTGGCTGCGGCTACTGGCCCAGGGGCGGCAGAACATCTGCGTGGTGGGCGACGACGACCAGTCGATCTATTCGTGGCGCGGGGCGGAAGTCGCCAATATCCTCAAGTTCGAGAAGGACTTTCCCGGCGCCAAGGTGATCCGGCTGGAGCAGAACTACCGCTCCACCCCGCAGATCCTCGCCGCCGCCTCGGGCCTCATTGGCGAGAACTACGAGCGGCTCGGCAAGACGCTGTGGACCGAGGCCCATGCCGGCGACAAGGTCCGAGTGATCGGCGTCTGGGACGGGCCGGAGGAGGCCCGCCGGGTGGGCGAGGAGATCGAGCGGCTGGAGCGCGAGGGCGCGCGGCTAGACCGGACGGCGATCCTCGTGCGTGCGCAGTTCCAGACCCGCGAGCTGGAAGACCGGTTCATCCAGATCGGGCTGGCCTACCGGATCGTCGGCGGCTTCCGGTTCTATGAGCGGGCGGAAGTGCGCGATGCGCTGGCCTACCTGCGGCTGATCGCGCAGCCTTCGGACGACCTCGCCTTCGAGCGGATCGTCAACACGCCCAAGCGCGGGCTGGGCGACAAGGCGCTGGAGAAGATCCACCGGTTCGCCCGCGCCGGGCAGATGCCGCTGCTGCGCGCCGCGCTGGAAGTCTGCGACACCGACGAACTGCCGGCCCGGGCGCGGGGTACCCTGCTGGCGCTGGTGCGCGACTTTGCGCGGTGGCGCGAGGAGTCCGGACGGGCCTCGCCCGCCGAGCTGGTCCGCACGGTGCTCGACGAGAGCGGCTATACCGCCATGCTCCAGGCCGAGCGCAGCGCCGAGGCGGCCGGGCGGCTCGAGAACCTCGCCGAACTCGCCCGCGCCATGGAGGACTACGAGACGCTGGGCGATTTCCTCGAACACGTCAGCCTGGTCATGGACAACGATGCGGCGGACGAGACCGAGAAGGTCACGATCATGACCATCCACGCCGCCAAGGGGCTGGAGTTCGACCAGGTCTTCCTCGTCGGCTGGGAGGAAGGCGTGTTCCCGAGCCAGCGCGCGCTCGACGAGGGCGGGCTGTCGGCGCTCGAGGAGGAGCGGCGGCTGGCCTATGTCGCGATCACCCGGGCGCGGCGGCGCTGCACCATCTTCCACGCGGCCAACCGGCGGATCTACGGGCAGTGGACCAGCTCGATCCCCAGCCGGTTCATCGCCGAGATCCCGGCCGACCACGTGACCAGCGAGACGACGCTCTCCGGCGGGGCCTCGCTGTGGCAGGCGCAATGGTCCGAACGGGAGGATCCCTTCGCCCACGTCGCCCGCGCCCAGCCTTCGCGCACGGTGACCCGCGGCCCCGGCTGGCAGCGCGCCTCGGCGGCAGGGGCCTACGACCCCGCCCCGCGCCGCATCGCCGAACCCGCGCGCTCGGCGGCGAGCTTCGCGGCCAAGCCGCGGATGGACCTCAAGCTGGGCGACCGGGTGTTCCACGAGAAGTTTGGCATGGGCACGATCACCGCGCAGGAAGGCAACAAGCTGGAGATCGCCTTCGACGAGGCGGGGGCCAAGCGGGTGATCGATTCCTTCGTCCGGCCGGCCTGAGCGGGCCGGTGTACCGGGACCTGGGGTAGCTGACCTAGCCTTCGGCGGTCGTCGGATCGATCATCGTCCGGACCCGGGAGATCGCATTGGCCGGGAAGCCGCCGCGCTTGGCGTGCTCCCTGATGGTCTCTTCGTTGGGGGCGCGGTAGATGCAGTAGATCTTGTTGTCGGTGACGTAGCTGTGGACCCACTGGATGTCCGGGCCGAGGTCCCCGAGGACGGAGCACGATGTCTGGGAAGCGCCCTTGAGTTCCGCCGGGCCCAGCTGACCTACACCCGGCATCTCACGCTCGATAACGAACTGCGGCATGGTGTTGATTCCTTTCAGGAATATCACACGATACGAGTTCCGGTCGACGAGTCCAGCGTGGTCATTGGGGGTGGCGGCGTGGCAGGTTAGCCAAGCCCCGTGTCAGGCACGGGGCGACGATTGTTTTGGTCGTTGGGGCGGGAAATGACCCTCAGGCGCTGATCACATAGGGCGCGGCGCTTTCGCGGGCGTGGCGGGTGACGAAGCGGCAGTGGAGGCCCTCCGGCCTGAACTCCATCACGACTTCCGACTTCAGGTCCGAGGCGATGCCGCGCTCGATCAGGCGGGAGCCGAAGCCGCGGCGGGTGGGGGGGACGACCTGGGGGCCGCCGCTTTCACGCCAATTGAGGACGATCTCGGTTTCATCGCCGACCGCGGTTGCCGTCCAGATGACATCGACCCGGCCCCGCTCGGCGGAGAGCGCGCCATATTTGATCGCGTTGGTGCTGAGTTCGTGGACGATCATCGCGAAGGACATCGCGGCTTGCGGCTCGAGCGTGGCGGCGGGGCCGCTGATCGTGACCCGCTCGGCGTTCGAGCCGGCGGTGGCCTCGACTTCGGAACGGATGGTGGCGGCGAGGTCCGCGGTTTCGCGGTTGTTCTGCGTGAGCAGGCTGTGCGCGCGGGCGAGGGTCATCAGCCGGGCGGAGAAGGTGGTGCGGGCCGCTTCGAGACTTTCCGCGCGGCGGAACGACTGGGTGGCGAGGCCCTGGACGATCGCCAGGGTGTTTTTCACCCGGTGATTGAGTTCGTTGATCAGGAGGGTCTGGTGCTCCTCAGCGCGGACATGGGCGGTGACATCGTGTCCCTGGACGAAAATGCCCGAGACCTCGCCGTCCTCGGCGAAGATCGGCTGGTAGAGGAAATCGAGATAGAGTTCACGGGCGGGCTCGACGGGTTCGTTCCTGAGGACCACCTTCTCGCGATGGCCGACATAGGCGGTTGCGCTCGCGCGGACCTCGTTCAGCAGGTCGACGAAGCCCTGTTCGTCGATTTCCGGCAGGGCGTCGGCGACGGTCCTGCCGACGAGATCGCGGTGGCCGACGAGATTGCGATAGGCGGCGTTCGCCATCTGGAAGCGGTGGTCGGGGCCGCTGAGCACGGCGACGAAGCCGGGCGCCTGTTCGTAGAGCGCGCGCAGGCGGCCGCTTTCCGCGGCGAGGTCTTCGTTGCGGGCCTGGACCGCCTGGGCCCGCTGGACGAGGCCCATCTCATCGCGCATGGCGCGCAGGTCCTGCAGTTCGGTGACGTCGACCGTGTGCTGGAGGATCACGGCGACATTGCCTTCGGCATCGAGCAGCGGCGTGTGGGTGGCGCTCCAGTAGCGCACGTCCATGTCGCCGTCGGGATTGGGAATGTCGTAGCGGATGAGGGCGATCTCATCGGCCTGACGGGTGCTCAGGACCCGCTCGAACGATCCCGCCAGCAGGCGATGGCTTTCCGAGGCGGGATCGCTGGGAAAGGCCTCGAACATCGGACGGCCGAGGATGTCCGACCGCTCGCGCATGGTCGCGGCGAGATAGGCGTCGTTCATCCAGACGATGACGAGCTCAGGATCGAGCACCACGTAAGGGTTGGGCGAAGCCGCAAACAGCGCCTGGAAATCAACCTGCACCAGCTAATCCTTGATCGACCCGTGTTCGCCACGGCGGTCCGGCATTTATCGCCGCGGCCAACGGACGTGCATTTTTGCGCCGAGAATCAATGGCCTGGGGCCGATGCCACCTTGGCTCAATGGCATGTAACCATTGTAGAAGCGAACGTTTCCAGCAGGGCTGGAGGCGGGCGTGGGATTCAGGTGGTTTGCAGCCGCGCCGACGTGTGGCGACCAAGGCTAGCCAAGCCCCGTGTCGAGCACGGGGCGACGGGTCTGGTTGGTGCCGGTGTCGGGTTCAGGCGACGCCGAGGAGGATCTTGGTCAGCTCGTCCTGGGCGGAATAGAAGGGCGAGTGGTCCGTATCGATCGTGACGACGGTGCAGGGCTGCTGGGCGTGCATGTGGCGCTGGATGGCGATCGGGAGGGCCTTGTCGCGCAGGCATTCGACATAGGTGCGCGGCACTCGGCCGAAGCGTTCCGCGGTGGTCACGACCGGGGTGACCATGGAGCTGACCGGCTCGGGCGAGAGGCGGGCGAAGGCGGCCGCCGCCACCTCGGACGAACATTCGTTGTAGAAGGTCGCGGCAGCCATTTCCGGGTCGACGTAGCGGCTAGTCAGGCCGTCGGCTGAGACCTGGTTGGCGGCTCGAGGCGGTAAGGATACTCCCTTCT
>Ga0207667_10002960_pt1 | contig 21086 bp, 22 predicted proteins | sample KBSCornC52_FD_184301 | JGI IMG/M metagenome (GOLD analysis project Ga0207667, IMG submission 184301) | Corn rhizosphere microbial communities from Kellogg Biological Station, Michigan, USA - KBS Corn C5-2 (SPAdes) (version 2) | ecosystem: Host-associated > Plants > Roots > Rhizosphere > Soil ...
GCTGCACGTCGTCGAGTGAGAGTCCCTTGGCGAGCATCAGCACCTGCAGGTGGTACAGCAACTGCGAGATCTCCGATGCGGTCTCGTCGTCGCTCTGGAACTCGGCCGCCATCCAGACCTCTGCGGCTTCTTCGACGATCTTCTTGCCGATCGCGTGCACGCCGGCGTCGAGCTCCGCGACCGTGCGCGAGCCCGTCGGCCGCTCGGCGGCCTTCGCACTGAGCTCCTCGAAGAGGGCGTCGAAGGACTTCACGCGTCCAGGGTACCGTGACCCGCCGCCCGGGACGGGCGTCGGCGCCGGCGTCGCGGCGAAGCCCGGAGATGGGCTTCGCTCCTAGCTCCCGCGCGCTACTTGACGCCCAGGAGGTCGATGACGAACACGAGGGTCCTGCCGGACAGACGATGCCCGCCGCCCGCGGGGCCGTACGCCCAGGCGGGCGGGCAGATCAGCTGACGGCGTCCGCCGACCTTCATGCCCGGGATGCCCTCCTGCCAGCCGCGCACCAAGCCGTTCAATGGGAACGAGATCGACGCGCCACGGCTCCAGCTGGAGTCGAACTCCTCGCCGGTCTCGAAGTCCACGCCGACGTAGTGGACGTCGACCGTCGCACCCGGGGTGGCCTCTGCGCCGTCGCCGACCACGAGGTCGGTGATGACGAGCTCGGTGGGCGCGTCGCCCATGATCGGCTCGATCTCGGGCTTGGTCATGTCTGCCATTGTTCTTCCCCTAAACGCTCTTGCGGCGGAACTGCCGCTTGCCGCCGGCCTTGCCGTGCACGCCGTGGATCGGGGATTCGGCCCCGGCCGCGGCGATCCGGTTGTCTCCCTGCTGCTTCTTGCGCTCCAGGGCCTCGCGGAACTTCTTCTTGGTCTCGTCGGCCTTCTGCTGGTCGACGGCGTCCTGCTGGGTCTCGTCGGTCATCCACTCAGTCAATCAGATCGTGGGTCAGTGAGACGGCGCGGCCACGGCCGCGGCACGAAGAGCTGCGATCGCGTCGCCCGCGTTCTCGGCGCCGTACACGCTCGAGCCTGCGACGAAGGTGTCGGCGCCCGCCGCCGCAGCGATCGCGATCGTGTCAACGGTGATGCCGCCATCCACTTGCACCCAGACATCGAGGCCGCCCGCCCCGATCGCGGTGCGCGCGGCAGAGACCTTGGGCATCATCCCGGTCATGAAGCTCTGACCGCCGAATCCGGGTTCGACGGTCATGATCAGCAGCTGATCGAACTCGGGCAGCAGTTCCAGGTACGGTGCGATATCGGTGCCGGGCTTCAGCGCGAGTCCCGCGCGGGACCCGATCGCGCGCAGCCGGCGCGCCAGCGCGACCGGATCGGCGGTGGCCTCCGCGTGGAAGGTGACCGAGAACGCGCCCAACTCGGCATAGCCGGGGGCCCAGCGGTCGACATCCGTGATCATCAGGTGCACGTCGAGCGGAATCGGCGACACGGCCTGGACGCGGGTCACCATCTCGAGGCCGAAGGTGAGGTTCGGCACGAAATGGTTGTCCATGACGTCGACGTGCACGGCATCGGCACTGACGATCGCTTCGACATCGCGCTGCATGTTCACGAAGTCGGCACTCAGGATGCTCGGCTGGATGCGCGCGGTCACGACTCGACCTTAGCCATCAGCTGAATGAACATGGCGTCGGTTCCGTGCCGGTGCGGCCAGAGCTGTGCGTGGCTGTCCGCGGCGAGGTCGAGGTCGCGCGTCGCGACGCCGGCCAGCACCGCAGGAGTGTCCATAAGGGAGATGCCGGGATGCCGCCCCACGGCGGTCGCGACCACCGCACGCGTCTCGTCCAGGTGCGGCGAGCAGGTGACGTAGGCCAGCAGGCCGCCGGGCGCGAGCGCCTGGATCGCGGTCTCGAGCAGCTCGTTCTGCAGCACATTCAACTCGGCCAGATCGGAGGGCTGCTTGCGCCAGCGCGCCTCCGGCCGGCGCCGCAGCGCCCCGAGGCCGGTGCACGGCGCGTCGAGCAGGATCCGGTCGAAGCGCCCAGGGTCGGCCGCGAAGCGGCGGCCGTCGCCTTCCACCACCTCGGGCGGGACGGCGAACACCGCAAGCGCGTTGCGCACCAGTCGCGCCCGGGTCGGCACCAGCTCGTTGGCCAGCAGGACGGCGCCTCCGATGGCCGCCTCGGCCGCCAGGACGGCCGCCTTGCCTCCCGGGCCGGAGCAGAGATCGAGCCACCGCTCCCCCGCCACGACCGGCCGTGCCCTGCTCAGCGCGAGGGCCGCCAGCTGCGATCCCTCGTCCTGGACACGTGCCCGCCCTGCCGCCACGATGGAATTGCCGGCGGGGTCGCCGCCGATCGACATCGCCGCGATCGGGGACACCGCGCCGGGCTCGCCCAGCTCGGCGACCGTGCCCAGCCCGGGCAGGGCCACCAGGCTCACCCGCGGCGGGTCGTTGTCCGCCTCGAGCAGGCGTTCCAGTTCGTCGCCCCGTCCCTCGGCGGTCAGGGCCGCGCGGAATGCCTCGACGATCCAGAGCGGATGCGCGTGCTCCATCGCGAGACGTGCATCGCCCGAGAGTCCCTCGAGCGCTCGTTCCCGCCAGTCGGCCGATGTGCTGCGCGAGATGGTGCGGAGCACCCCGTTCGCGAATCCGGTTGCCGATCGCTTGCCGGCGGCCGCGACCAGCGCCACTGACTCATCGACGGCCGCGTGGGCGGCGACGCGCATCCCGAGCAGCTGGTGCACGCCGAGCCGCACCGCATCCAGCACCTCGGGGTCGAGCTTCGACAGCGGTCGACCGCTGGCCAGCTCGATCACCCGGTCGTAATAGCCCTGGCGCCGGAGGGTGCCGTATGTCAACTCGGTGGTCAGGCCCGCGTCCGCCTCGTTCAGGCCCGCCTCGTCGAGTTTCGCGGGCAGCAGCAGGTTCGCATAGGCGTCGCTGCCGTGCACAGCGCGCAGCACGTCGTAGGCGACGCGACGAGCGGCCTGAATGCGGTACGGGCCGGTGCGCGGAGGCTTCGACGGTCGGGAGTCGCGCGGCGACGAGGTCACGGCGCGACACCTGGAGCGCCGGGCTCGGCGTGATCCTGGGCGCCGACCGGGCGCCCGCGCCACCAGTCCGCCGCCGTCATGGGTCGCCTGCCCGCGGGATGCACGGTCACCAGCTCGATCGGATCGCTCGCCGTGCCGACGAGCACGCGCCCGGCCCGCAGCTCGACCCGTCCGGGATCCAGCCGCGGAGCGTCGTGGGCGACCACCGCGTCCAACACCTTGACCCGCTCGTCGCCGAATTCGGTGAATGCGCCGGGCTCTGGGGAGGTGCCGCGGATCCGCGCGTCGACCCGATCGGCGGGCGCTGTCCAGTCGAGCCGTCCATCGGCGAGCACCAGCTTGGGAGCGAGAGTCACCCCTCCCTCCTGGGCCACCGCGACGGCCGTTCCGTCGGCGAGCGAGTCGACGACGGCGGCGAGCAACTCGGCCCCCGACTCCGCGAGTGCCGCGAGCAGGTGTCCCGCGGTCTCGTGCGCGCCGATCGGCTGGTGAACGGTCGCGTACACGTCGCCGGCATCCAGCTCGGGCACCAGCTGGAAGACCGTTGCCCCGGTCTCTGAATCGCCGGCCAGAATCGCGTGCTGCACCGGGGCAGCGCCCCGCCAGCGCGGCAGCAGCGAGAAATGCAGATTGATCCAGCCGAGGCGCGGCGCGCTGAGAAGGGGTTCGCGGATCAGGCCGCCGTACGCGACGATGACCCCGAGATCGGCGCCCAGGGCGATCACCCCATCGGTGACCGGCCCGAGCCGATTCGCCTTGATGACAGGGATGCCCGCCCGCTCGGCCGCTTCGGCCACCGGCGTCGGAGTGACCACGCGCTTGCGCCCGAGCGGGGCGTCTTCGCGGGTGACGACGGCGATCACCTCGTGCGGGCCGGCCAGCAGGCGCTGCAGGCTCGGGACCGCGGCGGCGGGGCTTCCCGCGAAGACGATCCGGAGTGGGGGCACCCGTCGATTCTGCCCTGCCCAGAGGCGCGACTCACTCCGTGAAGGGCTCAGGGTCGTCGAAATGCGCCCTCAGCGGCAACTGCTGTCGCCCACGGCGGGGAGGAGCGCCCGGAACCGCCTTGCGGCGCGTCGTCGCCTGACGGATGATCTCGGACCGCACGGCCTCGGCCACCGCGGCCCCGTGCGCGTAGTCGAACCGCACGATCGCGCGCGCCCGCCCGTCGGCCTCGGTCGTGCCGAGCGCCTCGGCTCCTGATGGAAGAACGCGCAGCGCGGCGGCGACCGCGTCCGGCGCGCCCTGCAGGGTCGCAACCCGCGCGGCGGGCGGAAAGTGCAGCGCGCGACGGTCGACGAGTTCTTGGCGGGCGTAGTCCGCCTGGGTGCCGGTGACGAGGGCCGAGGCCAGCGCGCCCCCCACCCCGACGAGCACCACCGGGGCGTCGTCGGCGGCCAGCGCCGCGGCATCCGACCACCACCTCAGGCAGTCCTCGCCGACGCGCAGGCTCTCGCGCGCCACCATGCGATCACCATCGAGCAGCAGGACGGCGCGGTAGCCGCCGGCGGCGATCGGCTCGGCGCCGCGCGTCGCGACCACGATGGCCGGCTTGGAGTCGACGGCCTGGATGCTCCGCTCGCCATCCGCCACGATGATCCGCACCCCGGGAAAGGCCCTGCCCAGCTCTTCGGCGGTGCGACTGGCTCCCACCCCCGCGGGACGCAACCGGGTCGACTGGCAATTCGGACAGCGCCACGATGCCTCCGGCGCGCCGCACCAGCTGCAGGTGGGGATGCCACCCGCGCGCTTCTGATGGAGCGGCCCCCCGCACACGCGGCACCTGGCCGGCTCGCCGCAGTCGACGCACCGCAGCCCCGGCGCATACCCCGGACGCGCCACCTGCACGAGCACGGGCCCGTTCTTGCTGCCGGCCGTCGCCTCGCGCCAGGCGATCGACGGAATGCGGGCCTGCGCGGCCAGCCGGTCCTGGGCAGCGATGTTCGCGGTCGGGATGACCCGGGGATGACGCGGTCTTGCCAAGCCGATCTCGCGCAGGTAGCCGACCTCGACCAATCGTTCGACCTCCGTGGTGCGCGTGTGGCCGGCGAACACCAGGGCACCGCCCTGCTGCTCCTGACGCACAAGCGCCGCGTCGCGCGCATGCACGTACGGGCTCAGCGGTTCGCCGAGCAGCGGGTCGCCGTCGTTCCACACCGCGATCAGGCCGAGCCGGGTGGCGGGCGCGTAGACGACCGATCGATTGCCGAGCAGCACGACGGGCGCAGGACCGAGCGCCCGCAGAAGCCCCCGGTAGCGATCCGGATTCGACTGGCGGGCGTCCAATCGGACGATCGCCTCCGCAGGCAGCAGCGTCTCCAGCGCAGCCGCGAGCTGCTCCTGATCCCGGTAGTCGGGGGCGACCAGGATCGCCGAGGCACCCGCGGCCACGGTGCGCGCGGCGGCGCGGGCCAGGGTGAGCGCCCAACGGCCGATCCAGGGGCCGTCCGGACCGAGTTGAGCGACTCCCGGCGCGACCCCCAGGGCGATGCGCTCCCCCGCCGCGATGGCGGATTCGACGGCATCGGCCGGGTACCCCTCCATCATCGGCGAATCGATCGCCTGGCGCTCAGGCTGTTCGCCGCGCGCCAGCCAGGATTTCTCGACCCGAACCTGCCGGGGCGGGATGGCGAGCCGGAGCACATCGCTCGCCGAGCCGGCCGCGCGGTCGGCCACCGCCCTGGCGAGCGCCCAGACCTCCGGCTGCAGCACCGGCACGGGAGACACCAGCGCGACGATGTCGCTCAGCGGCCCGGGAAAGTCTTGCTGAGAACTGAGCTGGACGACGAAGCCCTCTGCGATCCGGCTGGCGGCCCGCAGGGGGACCGAGACCCGAACCCCCGGGACCACGCCGGTCATCCCCTCGGGGATGCGGTAGTCGAGCAGCCGGTCCAGTTGCGGCAGCGGCGAATCGACCAGCACCCGCGCGATCGGCGTCGATCCCGATCCCGCTCCCGATCCCGCCACCGACGCGGCCTCAGAGACCGGCGGCACCGCGCAGAGCGTCGACGCGGTCGGTCTTCTCCCACGTGAAGTCGGGCAGCTCGCGCCCGAAATGACCGTAGCTCGCCGTCTGTGCGTAGATCGGACGCAGCAGGTCGAGGTCACGGATGATGGCCGCGGGCCGCAGGTCGAAGACTTCGCGAATCGCGTCGATGATCGATCCTTCAGGCACGTGGGCGGTGCCGAAGCTCTCGACATAGAGGCCCACCGGCGACGCGGTGCCGATCGCGTACGCCACCTGGACCTCGAGCCGATCCGCGAGGCCGGCCGCGACGGCGTTCTTGGCCACCCACCGCAGGGCGTACGCCGCCGAGCGGTCGACCTTCGAGGGATCCTTGCCGCTGAACGCGCCACCACCGTGCCGCGCAGCCCCGCCGTAGGTGTCGACGATGATCTTGCGCCCGGTGAGGCCTGCGTCGCCCTGCGGGCCGCCGATCTCGAACCGGCCCGTGGGGTTGATCAGCACCTTCACGTCAGTCGACGGAAGATCGATCTTGGCGAGGGTCGGGGCGATCACCAACTCCCGAACGGCCTCCCGCAGGTCGTCTGTGGCGATCTTCGGCGAGTGCTGGGTCGAGACCACCACCGTCTCGACCGTCGCCGGCCTGGTGCCGTCGTACCCGATGGTGACCTGGGTCTTGCCGTCGGGCCGCAGCCAGTCGACCACGCCCTGGTGCCGGACCTCGGCGAGCCGTTCCGACATCCGGTGCGCGAGCCAGATCGGAAGCGGCATCAGCTGGGGCGTCTCGTTGGTCGCGTACCCGAACATGATGCCCTGGTCGCCCGCGCCCTGTTTGTCGAGGTCGTCTGAACTCGTGCCCTCACGGGTCTCGAAGGCATCGTCGACCCCCTGGGCGATATCGGGCGACTGCCCGCCGATGGAGATCGAGACGCCGCAGGAGCGGCCGTCGAACCACACATCGGACGAGTCGTAGCCGATCTCGGTGATCCGCTTGCGCACGATGCCCGGGATGTCGGCATAGGCCGAGGTCGTCACCTCGCCCGCGACGTGCACCAGCCCGGTCGTCACCAGCGTCTCGACCGCGACGCGCGACCTCGGGTCTTGGGCGAGCAGCGCATCCAGGATCGAGTCGCTGATCTGGTCGCAGATCTTGTCGGGATGACCCTCGGTCACGGACTCGGAGGTGAAGAGACGGAGAGTTGAAGTCACAGTCGGCCTGTCATGAAGTGGATGCGGGGATGAGTGGCATGGCCACCACGTCGAGGATACGGTCGGCGACCGACTGCTTGTCGCCATGAGCCTCGGCCACGTTACGTCCGGTTGCGTCGAGCATGATCACGGCATTGTCATCGCTGCCGAAGGTCTCGGTCCAGCCGACCCTGTTGACGACCAGAAAGTCGACGCCTTTGCGTTCGCGCTTGGCCACGGCCAGGGCGAGGAGAGCATCGGGATCGGGCTCGGTCTCGGCCGCGAATCCCACGATCACCTGCCCGTCGTGGCGACCGGTGGTGAGCTCGTGCAGGATGTCCGGATTCCTCACCAGGCGCAGGTCGAAGGTGTCGCCCTGAGCCTCCTTCTTGATCTTCCGGTCTGCGACGGTCTCCGGTCGGTAGTCGGCGACGGCGGCGGCCATGATGATCAGCTCGGCCGTTCCCGCCGCGAGCAGGGCGGCTTCTTGCAGCTTGAGCGTGGTCGACGCGTGCTGCACCGCGACCGTCCCCGGCACCGAGCCGAGCAGACCCTCATCGAGGTTCGCCGCGATCAGGGTGACATCGGCGCCGCGTGCCGCGGCAGCACGCGCCAGCGCGACGCCCTGCTTGCCGCTCGACCGGTTGCCGATGAAGCGCACCGGGTCGAGCGGTTCTCGGGTTCCGCCCGCGGTGATCACGACACGGCGTCCGGCCAGGTCTCCGCCTGCTGCCGTCTGAGCGCCCGCGCCGGCACCCGGGCCTGCCAGCTCGAGGGCGGCGGCGATGATGTCCTCGGGCTCCGCCATCCGTCCCGGCCCCGAGTCGGAGCCGGTGAGCTGCCCGCTGGCCGGACCCACGAAGTGCACCCCGCGCGCACGCAGGGCGGCCGCATTCGCCACGGTGGCCGGGTTCTGCCACATCTCGGTGTGCATGGCCGGAGCGAGCAACAGGGGGGCACTGGAGGCGAGGATGGTGTTTCCCAGCAGGTCGTCAGCCAGGCCGACGGCGATCTTCGCGATCGAGTTCGCGGTCGCCGGAGCCACGACGATCAGATCGGCGGCCTGCCCGATCGCCACGTGGCGCACCTCGGCGACCCCCTCATAGAGCTCGCTGTGCACCGGGTTGCGACTGATCGCCTCGAGGGTCGGGCGACCGACGAAGCGAAGGGCGCCCTGCGTCGCCACCACGTGCACGTCGTGGCCGGCCAGCACGAGCCCGCGCACGACGTTGACGGCCTTATAGGCCGCGATGCCGCCGGTGATGCCGACGACGATGTTCATTCGCGCGTTCTACTCGGGAGCGTCGAACGGGGTCAGCGTGAGCTTGTCCTCGTTGATCTCGCGCAGGGCGACCGAAAGCGGCTTGTCGTCGATGGTCGAGTCGACGAGCGGCCCGACGTTGTCGAACAGCGATCCCTCGTGCAGATCGGCGTAGTAGTCGTTGATCTGACGCGCGCGCTTGCTCGCGAAGATCACGAGCTGGTACTTCGAGTCGACGCGCGACAGCAGGTCGTCGATCGGCGGGTCGATGATGCCGGAGTTCTTGTCGGCCATGGTGGTCCTCCCTGAAAGCGTTCGCACCCGAATCAGGGCACTGCGAGCAATTCTACGACCTCGGCGGCCGCTTGGCCGACCTCCCGGTTGACGACCTTCACGTCGAACTCGTCCTGGGCCCGCATTTCGACCTTGGCGGTCTCGAGCCTGCGGGCCTGTTCGAGGGCGTCCTCGGTGCCCCGCCCGACCAGGCGGCGCACCAGTTCATCCCAGCTCGGCGGCAGCAGGAAGACCAGCAGCGCCTCCGGCATCTCCCTCCGCACCGAACGCGCGCCCTGCAGATCGATCTCGAGAAGAACGCTCTTGCCGTCGGTCAGAGCGGCATCGATGGGCGGTCGTGGGGTGCCGTAGCGCCAGGCGTTGTGAACGGTCGCCCACTCCAAGAACTCGCCCCGCGCGATCATGTCGTCGAACTGCTCGTCGCTGATGAAGTAGTAGTGCTCGCCGTCGACCTCCCCCGGCCGCGGTGGCCGCGTGGTCGCCGAGATGCTGAGCAGCACGTTCGGGTAGTGCTCGCGGATGTACCGCGACACGGTGCCCTTGCCCACCGCAGTCGGCCCCGCGAGCACGACGAGCCGGCTGCTCGGCAGCTCGCTGCGGCCCTCGCGCAGCGAGAGGTACTCGCGCAATTTGACGCGCTGCCGCACGCCCAGGCCGCCGACCCGTTTGGATGCGGCGATGCCCAGCTGGTCCATCGCCTTGTCTGCGCGCGTCGGTCCGAGGCTCGGGATGCTCATCAGCAGTTCCCGCACCCGCAGGGTGGCCTCGGGGTTCGTCGGGTCGCCAGCCCACGCGGACTCCGCGACATCCAGTGCGGTGCGCTCGCGGTTCGCCACCGCCTGCTTCACGAGGGCGCGGGCGCGTCGAGCCGCGACGGCGGCCCGCGCAGCCGCCACACGGTCGACGTCCGGAGGGGCTACCCGCGGCATGCTGCCACCACTTCGGCCACCGCTTCATCGATCGCGGTCGCGATGCCGACGGGACCCGCCGACAGGATGCTGCGCGATGCACTCACCAGAACATTCTGCGCCGCCGCGCCGAAGAGTTCGGGCAGATCCGCGATCCGAGCGCCCTGATGCCCGAATCCGGGGGTGAGCACGGGCATTCCGGCGAAGGACGCATCGCTCAGGCCGAAGTCGGCACGCGCGATCGTGGCCCCGACGACGACGCCCACCGACCCGAGTACGGGCGCGCCGGAGGCCCGGTTGCGCTCCGCGACGCCGTCGACGATCCCGGCGGCGACAGACCGCCCGTCGTCGCGGGTGGCGGTCTGCGTCGCGAACGCCTCGGGATTGGAGGTCGCCGCCAGCACGAACACGCCTTTGCCGGCCGCAGCGGCCAGTTCGAGCACGCCATCGAGCGACCCGAGACCCTGATACGCCACGGCGGTCATGGCATCGACCTCGAGTGGCGAGCCTGGCGCCAACCAGGCCTCGCCGTAGGCGTCGACCGTCGTGCCCACATCGCCGCGCTTGACATCGGCGATCACCAGCAACCCGGCTGCCCGTGCGGTGGCGAGCACCTCCTCCAGAGCGGCGTAGCCGGCCGAGCCGTGCCGTTCGAAGAACGCGATCTGCGGCTTGACGATCCCCGCTCGTCCCGCGGTCGCCGCGACCACGCGCAGACCGAACTCGCGGGCCCCCCGCGCCGTGTCCGGCAGGCCCCACGCGGCAAGCAGAGCCGCGTGCGGGTCGATGCCGACGCAGAGCTGCCCGCTGGTCGCGAAGGTACTCGCCAGTCGGGCGCCGAAGGCGTCGATCATCCGCCGACTCCGGCGGCCTCGGGGAGCGCGGGCGCGGCGGTTCCTGCGACCAGCCGCGCCGCCCGATCGGCCGCGTAGTCCTGCAGGCTGCGCACCCGCATGCTTCCGCGCGGCACCTCGAACGCCGCAACGGCCGCGCCGACCTGGGCGATGGTCGTGAAAAGGGGCTTGTCTGCTGCGACCGTCGCCGTACGGATCTCGAAGCCGTCCGCGCGGGCACTGCGCCCGCTCGGGGTGTTGATCACGATGTCGATCTTGCCCTCGTTGATCAGGTCGACGATCGACGGATCCCCCTCGACGACGGTCTGGCCCATGAAGTACTTGCGCACGGTCGTGGCCGGGATCCCGTTGCGGGCGAGCACCTCGGCGGTTCCCTCGGTCGCCACGATGTCGAAGCCGAGCTGCGACATCCGCAGCATCGGCAGCACGATGGCTCGCTTGTCGCGGTCGGCCACCGAGACGAAGACCGTGCCGCTGCTGGGCAGGCCGCCGTATGCGGCATCCTGGCTCTTGGCGAACGCGCGTGGGAAGTCCGCGTCGATGCCCATCACCTCGCCCGTCGAGCGCATCTCGGGGCCGAGCACCGAGTCGACGACGTTGCCCTCCTTGGTGCGGAAGCGGTTGAACGGCAGCACCGCCTCCTTCACCGAGATCGGCGAGTCGAGCGGAACGTGCGAGCCGTCGGCCGCGGGCAGCATGCCCGACGCCACCAGATCGCGGATGCTGCGCCCCACCATGATCAGCGAGGCCGCCTTGGCCAGTGGGATACCCAGTGCCTTGGACACGAACGGCACGGTGCGCGACGCCCGCGGATTCGCCTCGAGCACGTAGAGCACCCCGGCGCCGATCGCGAACTGCACGTTGAGCAGACCCTGCACCCCGATGCCCTCGGCGATCTTGCGCGTGGCGATGACGACCTGATCGATCACATCCCTGCCGAGCGTGACCGGGGGCAGCGTGCATGCCGAGTCTCCCGAGTGCACGCCGGCCTCTTCGATGTGCTCCATGATCCCGCCGACGTAGAGCTCGTGGCCGTCGTACAGCGCGTCGACGTCGATCTCGAGGGCGTCATCCAGAAAGCGGTCGACCAGCAGCGGCGACCCGGGGCCGATGATGGCCTGCTCGCGCACCCGGTCGAAGTAGTCCTCGAGACCGGGCGTGTCGTAGACGATCTCCATGCCGCGACCGCCGAGCACATAACTCGGCCTCACCAGCACCGGGTAGCCGATCGCCTCGGCGGCAGCGACCGCAGATGGAGCGTCGGTCGCCGTGCCGTTCTTGGGTGCGAGCAGTTTCGCCTCGTCGAGGATCTTCGAGAACAGCCCGCGCTCTTCTGCCAGGTCGATCGCGCCGGGCGAGGTTCCGAGGATCGGCACGCCCGCCGCCTCGAGGCCCTTCGCCAGGCCGAGCGCGGTCTGGCCGCCGAGCTGGACGATCACGCCGACCAGCTCGCCGGACTGCGACTCGGCGTGGATGACCTCCAGCACGTCTTCGAGCGTGAGCGGCTCGAAGTACAGCCGGTCGCTGGTGTCGTAGTCGGTCGACACCGTCTCGGGATTGCAGTTGATCATGATGGTCTCGAAGCCGGCGTCGTGCAGCGCGAAGCTCGCGTGCACGCAGCTGTAGTCGAACTCGACTCCCTGGCCGATGCGGTTCGGCCCCGAGCCCAGGATGACCACCTTGCGCGCGTCGGAGGGAGCGACCTCGGTCTCGAGGTCGTAGCTCGAGTAGTGATACGGGGTGAGGGCCGGGAACTCGCCTGCGCAGGTGTCCACCGTCTTGTAGACAGGGCGCACGCCCAGCTGCCAGCGCGCGTTGCGCACCGCCTGCTCGGTGAGGCCGCGCAGTTCGGCGATCTGGACATCCGAGAAGCCGTGGTCCTTGGCGAGTTCGAATAGCTCACGGTCGAACGACCGCAACCCGGCGACCTCGGCGGCCACCTCGTTGATCAGCACGATCTGATCGAGGAACCAGGGGTCGATCTTGGTGGCCTCGAACAGCTCGGCGACGGTGGCGCCCTGGCGCAGGGCCTGCTGAACCGTGACGATCCGGCCATCGGTCGGCACCTTCGACGCCTCGATCAGCTGAGCCTTGGTGCGCCGCTCCGCGCCCCAGTGGAAGCTGCTCCCCCGCTTCTCGAGCGAACGCAGCGCCTTCTGCAGCGCGGTCGTGAAGTTGCGGCCGATGGCCATCGCCTCGCCGACGCTCTTCATCGTGGTGGTGAGCGTCGCATCCGCCGAGGGGAACTTCTCGAAGGCGAAGCGCGGCACCTTCACGACGATGTAGTCGAGCGTCGGTTCGAAGCTGGCCGGTGTCACCTTCGTGATGTCGTTCGGGATCTCGTCGAGCCGGTAGCCGATCGCCAGTTTGGCCGCGATCTTGGCGATCGGGAATCCCGTCGCCTTCGACGCGAGCGCGCTCGAGCGCGACACGCGCGGGTTCATCTCGATCACGATGATGCGACCGTTGCTCGGGTCGACCGCGAACTGGATGTTGCAGCCGCCGGTGTCCACCCCGACCGCCCGGATGATGTCGATCCCGATGTCGCGCATGCGCTGGTACTCGCGGTCGGTCAGGGTGAGCGCGGGGGCCACCGTGATCGAGTCGCCGGTGTGAACGCCGACAGGATCGACGTTCTCGATCGAGCAGACCACCACGGTGTTGTCCGCGGTGTCGCGCATCAGCTCGAGCTCGTACTCCTTCCAGCCCAGGATCGACTCCTCGAGCAGCACCTCGTGGGTCGGGCTCTGGTGCAGGCCGTCGGTGACCATGCGGATCAGGTCGTCGCGGTCGTATGCGAAGCCCGATCCCAGGCCGCCCATCGTGAAGCTGGGGCGGATCACCAACGGGTACCCGAGGTCTTCCGCCTGGTCGATCGCCTCGCCGACGGTGTGGGCGATGTGGCTGCGGGCGACCTCGGCTCCGCACTGGATCACCAGCTGCTTGAAGACCTGACGGTCTTCGCCCTTCTTGATCGCCTCGACCTTGGCGCCGATCAGCTCGACGCCGTACTTCGCCAGGATGCCCGCCTCGTCGAGCGCGATGGCCGCGTTCAGCGCGGTCTGGCCGCCCAGGGTCGGGAGCACGGCATCCGGCCGTTCGAGCTTGATGATCGCCTCGAGCGCCTCGTTGGTGATCGGCTCGATGTATGTGGCGTCGGCGAAGTCGGGGTCGGTCATGATCGTGGCCGGATTCGGGTTCACCAGGATGACGCGCACGCCCTCCTCGCGCAGAACCCGGCAGGCCTGCGTGCCGGAGTAGTCGAACTCTGCGGCCTGCCCGATGACGATCGGGCCGGAGCCGATCACGAGCACGCTCTGGATGTCTGGTCGCTTGGGCACTAGTTGCTTTCCTTGCGTGCGGACGTGGATGCGACCAGCTCGGCGAAGCGGTCGAAGAGGTAGTTGGCGTCGTGCGGGCCGGCCGCCGCCTCGGGGTGGTACTGCACCGAGAAGGCCGGGATGTCGAGCGCATTGAGCCCCTCGACCACCCCGTCGTTCAGCCCGACGTGGCTGACCTCGAGCCGGCCGTAGCCGTTCGGGCTCTCGATGATGCCCTCGAGCGGTGCGTCCACCGCGAAACCATGGTTGTGCGCGGTGATCTCGACCCGCCCTGTCGCCTTGTCGAGCACGGGCTGGTTGATCCCGCGGTGGCCGAACGGCAGCTTGTAGGTGCCGAGCCCGAGGGCGCGACCCAGCAGCTGATTGCCGAAGCAGATCCCGAAGAAGGGCAGGCCGGCATCCAGGATGCCGCGCAGCACGGCCACGTGCGCGTCCGACGCCTCCGGATCTCCCGGCCCGTTCGAGAAGAAGGCCGCGACCGGGTGGATCGCGAGCACCTGCTCGAGCGTGGAGTCCTGCGGCAGCACATGCACCTCGAAGCCGCGGACAGCGAGGTTGTCGATGGTCGACTGCTTGACCCCCAGGTCGAGCACGGCCAGAGCGCCGAGCCGCTCTCCGGTGGGTGATGCGGCGGCCGTGACCGTCTCGGCGGCGACCGAGACCTGCGCCGACAGGTTGAGGCCGGCCATCTGGGGGCTGCTGCGCACGATCGCGAGCTGCTCGTCGGGGCTGAGGGCGGCGTCCTGACCCGAGAAGATGCCGGCCCGCATGGCGCCTGAGTCGCGCAGCCGGCGGGTGACGGCGCGGGTGTCGATGCCGCTCAAGCCGACGATCCCGTTCTCGATGAGTTCGTCGTCCAGGCTCCGCTGGGCGCGCCAGTTGCTGACCACCCGCGACGGATCGCGCACGACGTAGCCGGCCACCCAGATGCGGCGGCTCTCCGGGTCTTCGTCGTTCATCCCGGTGTTGCCGATGTGCGGCGCGGTCATGATGACGATCTGGCCGGCATAGCTCGGGTCGGTCAGGGTCTCTTGATAGCCGGTCATGCCCGTGGTGAACACCGCCTCGCCGAGCGTGCGGCCCCGGGCGCCGTATGCGCGGCCCGGGTAACGGGTGCCGTCTTCGAGAACGAGAACGGCGGGGTCGGTCGAGATCACGCGGCAGCCTCACGGGGGGTCTTGATCAGGGGTTCGATGGCGGCGACGAGAGCCGCCGGGTCGGCAGAGCGGAAGTAGCTGTCGAGCGATGCAGCGGGACCCGAGTCGGCGGGACCCGAGGCGGTCGACCTCGAGGCGCCGGCCCCGGCTCCGTCGCTCCAGCGCACGAAGACCAGGCCGTCGTTCGAGATCGCCCGGTCGATGGTCCAGGTGGCGCGCCCGACGCCCTGCAGCGCGGCCGCCGGGATGAATCCCGGTTCGGCCCCCGCCAGGTCGAGCAGGATGCCGCGGCTCGTGACGGTCAGCACGGCGCGGGCCCGGAACCCGAGCCCCTTCACCGCGATGCGCTGGAGCGGTTGCTCGGCGCGGGTGGTCGCGACATAGAGAAGATCCTCGGTGAGAGCCGCCTCTCCCGGGTCGCCCGGAACGGGCCCGAGACCGCTGACGTCGGTCTGCCGTCGGCGCAGGGCGCGCCATCCCACCACCATCAGCACGCCGACGATCGCCAACGGGACGACGACCGACGCCACCGTGAGCCACTCAGTACCCGACATGAGCCGCCATCTCCTCACGAGACCGGAGCTCGCCGTCGAGCACGGTCGGCACCCCGCCGTGCACGGTCGCGACGACGCGACCCGGCAGTTCGCGGCCGAGGTACGGCGAGTTCACGCTCTTGCCGTGCAGATGCTCAACGCCGAAGCTCCGGCGCGCCGCCGGGTCGATCAATGTCAGATGGGCAGGCGCCCCGACCGTGAACGGCGCGTCATAGCCTGCGAGTCGCCCGATCTCGGCGGGTTTGCTCGACAGCACCCGCGCGATGTCGCGCCAGCCGAGCTGCCCGGTGTCGACGACGGCCGCCTGCACGACGCTGAGCGCGCTTTCGAGGCCGACCATGCCGAAGGCCGCCTCCTGCCACGCGCACTCCTTCGCCTCGATCGGATGCGGTGCGTGGTCGGTCGCGACGATGTCGATCACGCCCTCGGCCAGGGCCGCGCGCAGGGCGAGCACATCCTCCTCGCGCCGCAGCGGCGGGTTCACCTTGAATCGAGCGTCGTAGCCGGCGGCAAGCTGCTCGTCGAGCAGGAGGTGGTGCGGCGTGACCTCGGCCGTGACCTGGATGCCGCGGGCCTTCGCCCAGCGGACTACCTCGACGCTGCCCGCCGTCGACACGTGGCACACGTGCAGACGGGCCCCCACGTGCTGAGCCAGGAGCACATCGCGCGCGATGATCGCCTCCTCGGCGACGGCGGGCCAGCCCGCCAGCCCCAACTCCGAACTCAGGGTGCCCTCGTTCAACTGCGCGCCCTCGGTGAGCCGCGGCTCCTGGGCGTGCTGCGCGACCACGCCCCCGAAGGTCGTGACGTATTCCAGTGCACGCCGCATGAGCAGCGCGTCCGAGACGCACTTCCCGTCGTCGCTGAAGACCCGCACCGCGGCGCGGGACTGGGCCATGGCGCCGATCTCGCTGAGCCGCTCCCCCGCCAGGCCCATCGAGACGGCGCCGATCGGGCGCACCGTCACATAGCCGTGCTGGTCGCCCAGCGACGCCACCTGTTCGACGACCCCGGCGGTATCCGCCACCGGCGAGGTGTTCGCCATCGCGTGCACGGCCGTGAATCCCCCTGCCGCCGCCGCGCGCGATCCGCTGAGCACGGTCTCGCTCTGCTCGAATCCGGGCTCGCGCAGATGGGTGTGCAGGTCGACCAGCCCGGGAAGGGCTTGCAGTCCGTCGGCGTCGATGACGGTCGCACCCCGGTGCGACAGACCCGATCCGATCTCGGCGATGATGCCGGCGTCGACCAGCAGATCGGTCCGCGACCCATCGGGAAGCGTGGCGGCCCGAATCAACAGGCTCATACGCTCAGCCCCGACGTGTGCTCGGAGCCCGCCGTCGACCCAGACCCCGAGAGCACCAAGTACAAGACCGCCATCCGTATCGACACCCCGTTGGTGACCTGATCGAGCACGAGCGAGCGCGCAGAGTCGGCAGCGGCCGACGAGATCTCGAGCCCGCGATTCATCGGGCCGGGGTGCATCACCATCGTATCCGGGGCGAGCCGGGCCAGCCGGACGTCGTCGAGGCCCCACTGGCGCGCGTACTCGCGCTCGTTCGGGAAGTAGGCGGCCAGCATCCGCTCGCTCTGCACGCGCAGCATCATCACGACATCCGGGGCATCGTCCAGGGCCGCATCGAGGTCGGTGCCGCTCGTCACCGGCCAGCCATCGACGCCCTGCGGCAGCAGGGTCTCGGGGCCCACCAGGTGCACGGTCGCGCCGAGGGTCTGCAGCAGCCAGACATTGGATCGTGCGACCCGCGAGTGCAGGATGTCTCCGACGATCGTGACCCGAAGGCCGTCGAGGTCCGCCCCGCGCGAGCCGTCGCCGTGCTTGGCCTTGCGCATCGTGTACGCATCCAGCAGCCCCTGCGTCGGGTGCTCGTGCGTGCCGTCGCCCGCGTTGATGACGGCCGCGTCGATCCAGCCGCTGTCGGCCAGCACCCGCGCCGCTCCGCTCGCGCCGTGCCTGAGTACCACCGCATCGATGCCCATCGCGGCGATGGTCTGGCTGGTGTCCTTGAGAGACTCGCCCTTCGACACGCTCGAGCCCTTGGCGCTCACCGTGATCACGTCGGCGCCGAGCCGTTTGGCGGCCGCTTCGAAGCTCAGGCGGGTGCGGGTCGAGTCCTCGAAGAACAGGTTCGCCACGGTCCGACCGCGCAGGGTCGGAAGCTTGGGAACGGCTCGGGTCGCGACATCCGCCATGTCCTCGGCCAGGTCCAGGATGCTCACCGCGGTCTCGCGGTCGAGGTCGCGCACCGAGAGCAGGTGCCTCAGCTGCGTCATCCGTGGTCCTCCTCGTCGAAGATCGCCACCAGGTCTTGCCCGTCGGTCTCGAGCAGCTTCACGTAGATGCGCTGGCTGTGCGAGGTCGGCAGATTCTTGCCCACGAAGTCGGCGCGGATCGGGAGTTCGCGGTGCCCGCGGTCGATGAGCGTGGCCAGGCGCACGGCTCGAGGCCGCCCGAGATCGTTGAGAGCGTCGAGGGCGGCGCGAATCGTGCGGCCCGAGTAGAGCACGTCGTCGACCAGAACGACGGTCTTGCCGTCGATGCCGCCGGACGGCACGAGAGTGGGGCTCGGGGTGCGGGTGGGCTGCTTCGCCAGATCGTCGCGGTACATGGTCACATCGAGGGCGCCGACCTGGGCGGTACCGGGGGCGAGTTGCTCGAGAATGGCGCCGATGCGCTGGGCCAGCAGCACGCCACGAGTGGGGATGCCGAGGATGACGAGATCCGCTCCATGATCGGATTCGAGGATCTCGTGCGAGATGCGGGTGAGCGCCCGCGTGATGTCAGCCTGCTGCAGCACGGTTCGCGCAGCCATTCTGACCCCCTTCCCCGCCTCTCCGGACGGACTTAAAGGATGTCGATATCCCCCAGCGTAGCAGCGCCGCCCGACCCCGTCGACGCGCGGGCTCTCGGTGGCACGCGCTACTCGGCGATCGGGATCGCGCCTATCCTCGCTTCATGCCCGATACCGAGCCGTCGTCGATCGCCGAGCTGTCGCGCGAGCTGTCCTTCGCGATCGGGCGCACCAACCGCCGCATGCTCGCCGCCGGGCAGGGGCTCGGGCAGGGTCATCTCAACGCGCTGGCCACGGTCTTCCGATCCGGCCCGATCCGCCCGGGGGATCTCGCCCAGCGCGAGTTCGTCAGCGCCCCGACGATGACACGCACACTGCGCGATCTCGAGAGGCTGGGACTCGTCAGCCGCCAACCGGATGCCCGCGATGGCCGCTCGATCCTGATCAGCGTGACCGCCGAGGGCGAGCACGAGGTGTTGCGCGCCAGGTCGACTCGCGCCGAACTCCTTGCCGAGTTGCTCCAGCAGCTCGAGCCCGACCAGGTCGCTACCCTGCGCGACGCTCTGCCGGCCCTCGAGCGGCTCGCGACGATCGAGTCGGACTAGCCGTCGGCGCCGGGCACGGGGTGGTCCTTGTCGCGCGAGATCGCTCCGAGAACCCCGTTGAGGAAGCCGGCGGAATCCTCAGTGCTCAGCAGCGAGGCCGACTCGACGGCCTCGGCGATCGCCACGCCGTCCGGAACCTCGTCGTTGTAGAGGATCTCCCAGGCTCCGATGCGGGCGATCGTCCGGTCGAGCACGGGCATCCGCTCCAGCGGCCAGCCGTCTGCATGCTCTCGGATCGCGGCATCCAGTTCGGCCAGATGCGACTCGACTCCCTCGACGATGTCGCGGGCGTACGGCCACGACGAGCCGCGCTGAGGGTTGGCCTCGGCGCGCGCTGCTTCTTCGTCGAGCAGAGCGGCGATCGGAAGTTCACGCAGATCGGCCCCGAACAGGATGTCGATGGCGCGCTTGCGGGATTTGCTGCGGGCACTCACGAAACGTGCGCCGGTTACACGCGGCCGAGGTAGTCGCCCGTGCGGGTGTCCACCTTGACCTTGGTGCCGGTTTCGATGAACAGCGGGACCTGGATCTCGGCACCGGTCTCGACGGTCGCCGGCTTGGTACCCGCGCTCGACCGATCGCCCTGCAGACCGGGCTCGGTGTACGTCACCTCGAGGATCACCGACGCCGGCAGCTCGACATACAGGGGCTCGCCCTCGTTGGTGGCAATGGTCACCGTCTGGTTCTCGAGCATGTAGTCGGCGGCGTCGCCGACGACCTTGCTCGACACGGTGACCTGGTCGTAGTCGGTGGCGTCCATGAAGACGAACCCGTCACCGTCGCGGTAGAGGTAGGTGAAGTCGCGGCGGTCGACGGTGGCGAACTCGAGCTTGGTCCCGGCGTTGAAGGTGCGGTCGACGACCTTGCCGCTCATGATGTTCTTGGCCTTGGTGCGCACGAAGGCACCGCCCTTGCCCGGCTTCACGTGCTGGAACTCGATGATCGTCCAGAGCTGTCCGTCGATGTTGAGGACGGCACCGTTCTTGATATCGCTTGTGTCCGAGGCCATCGTGAATCCGTTTCGTCGTGCTGTCTGCCAGCGCGAGATGCGCCCGGACGAGTCTAGACGAGGCGTCAGGCGCCGGGCGCGACCACGCGCAGCGCCAGCAGGTACGAGTCGAAGCCGAAGCCGGCGATCACCCCGGTAGCCACACCCGAGATGACGCTGGTGTGGCGGAACTCCTCGCGGGCGTGCGGGTTGCTGATGTGCACCTCGACCAACGTCAGTCCGGCCTTGGTCACCAGCGCGACCGCGTCGCGCAGCGCGTAGCTGTAGTGGGTGAAAGCGGCGGGATTGAGGATGACGGGCGTGCTCGAATCGACGGCCTCATGGAGCCAGTGGATCAGCTCGGCCTCGTCGTCGGTCTGGCGCAGATCGATCTCGACCTCGGAGCCGGCCTGCTCGGTCAGCAGCACGCGCAGCGCGGTCAGGTCCTGTGTGCCGTAGACGTCGGGCTCGCGGCTGCCCAGCCGCCCGAGGTTCGGTCCGTTGAGCACCAGCACGCGCGACATGCTGCAACTCTAGGTGGTCGAGTAGCGGCGAAGCCGCGTATCGAGACCGGTGGACGATCACAGCGGCTTCGCCCCCCTGCTGCCATCATCGCTCCCGTGATCGCCGCCTACATACTGAGCTGCGGCGACGGCAGCTATTACGTCGGCAGCTCGCGCAACCTGGAGCATCGAATCATGCAGCACTACTCGGGCGCGGGCTCGGAGTACACCTCGAGGAGAATGCCGGTAGAACTCGTCTGGTATGAGCAGTTCGACCGTATCGATGAGGCGTACGCCCGCGAGAAACAGGTGCAGGGCTGGTCACGCGCAAAGCGCGAGGCCTTGATCGGCGGTCGAATCATGGATCTGAAGGCCTTGGCGAAGAAGGACTTCGCGTAGGCCGGGTCTCGATACGCGGCTGCGCCGCTACTCGACCGACTAGGCTTCCGCGACCTCCTGGTACGCGGCGAAGAGCAGCTGCTCCTCCGGCCCGGTCAGCGTCGTCGGGCGACCGATGTCGTCGAGCACGATGAATCGCAGCAGGTCGCCCCGCGCCTTCTTGTCGCGCTTCATGGTGGCCAGCAGGGTCGGCCACCGACCCGCCGGGTAGGTCGTGGGCAGCGACAGCAGACCGAGCACCCGGCGA
>Ga0207667_10002962_pt1 | contig 21085 bp, 16 predicted proteins | sample KBSCornC52_FD_184301 | JGI IMG/M metagenome (GOLD analysis project Ga0207667, IMG submission 184301) | Corn rhizosphere microbial communities from Kellogg Biological Station, Michigan, USA - KBS Corn C5-2 (SPAdes) (version 2) | ecosystem: Host-associated > Plants > Roots > Rhizosphere > Soil ...
GGCGAGAGAGAAGAGCCCGGCACTTCAGTGCTGAGCTATGGTCGCTAAAAGCGGCCAGTCCCGACAGGGGCGACAGAATCCGGAAGCGGCGTTGTCGATCCAGCATCCCGTCGCGAAAAATGTCTTTCGTCGCTCACGGGACTGGTCGTTCTAAAAATCACGCAGTCCAGCCCTGAAGTGCTGGGCTATTCTCTTTCGCCCTGTCGGGCTGGGAGTTACCGCGGCGCCGACGGAGCCGGTGGCTCGCCTATCACCCTTCTCCTCCACCAGTTCGGCTCCAGAGAGTCCTTTTACGCTTTCGAGACTTCCACCTTCTCCGCTTTTTCCCCCACCCGCTTGAAATGCACCTGGCCCACGCGCCGGCCGTCGGTCTGCGTAATGGTCACCTCGTAGTCCTCGATCTTCACCTGCTCGCCCTGTTTCGGCAGATGCCCGAGCAAATGCGTAACGTAACCGCCGATCGTGCTCACGTCCGGGCTCTCCAATTCCAAGCCGGCGAGATCGTGCAACTCGTAAAGCCCCAATGAACCTTCGACGGTAAATTCATCCGCATTGAGGCGGCGAAACTCCGGCTTCTCCGCATCGAACTCATCCTGAATCTCACCGACCAATTCCTCGAGCACGTTGTCGAGCGTGACGATGCCCGTGGTGCCGCCGAATTCATCGACCACCAGCGCGAGGTGCGCGTGCTTGCCGAGAAAGAAAGTGAGCAGCTTTTCCAGCGACATCATCTCGGGCACCGGCAAAAGGTCACGTTTGATGGTGTGGAGGTCGCGATTCTGGGAATTCAGCAGCTTGAGGATATCCTTGACGTGCACCAGGCCGATCGTGTGATCGAGATGACCTTCACACAGCGGGAACCGCGTGTGCCGCGACTCGAGCGCCCGCTGGATGTTTTCCTCAAACGTGTCCTCGGTATTGAGGAACACGACCTTGCCCCGCGGCGTAGTGATGTCGCGCACCACGCGGTCGCGCATGTCGAGGGCGTTGATGAGGATCTCTTTGCCCAGCGGCGTCACTTCCTCCTGCTCGGCACTCTGCGAGAGAATGACGCGCAATTCCTCCTCGCTGTGTGCGAGTTCGTTTTCGCTGGCCGGAGTGATGCGCAGCCAGCGGCGGAGGATGATGCTCGAGCCCTGATTGAGCAGCCAGATCGCCGGGCGGAACAGCGTGGAAAAGAAATCCAGCGGCCGCACCAGCTTGAGCGCCGTGCCCAGCGGATCGCGAATGGCGATGTATTTCGGCGCGAGTTCGCCGAAGAGAATGTGAAAAAAGGTGATGATGAAAAAGCCGAAGCCCACGGCCAGGCCATCGATGACCCGATGCGACTCGATGCCCAGGTGAAAGAACAACGGCTGCAGGAGGCGCGTGAAATAATCCTCACCCAGCCAGCCGAGCGCGAGGCTGGCCAGCGTCACCCCAAATTGCGTGGCCGAAAGATAGGCATCGAGATGCGCGAGCACATACCTGGCCCGCACGGCTTTCGCATTCCCTTCTTCGACCAGCGGATCGAGCTGGCTGCTCCGCACCTTGACCAGCGCGAATTCCGTGGCTACGAAAAACCCGTTGAGCAGGACGATCGAAAGAATACCGAGCAGCTTGCCAGCGATGAGATCCGGGCTGTCCCAATTCGTGGCGATGGCTCCGGCATCAGCGAGAAAGGCGGGAGTCATGGGGAAAAGAAACGAGCCGCCAGCAGATCGCCGGCGGCTCGAAGCAAGGTCGTAAAGAGCAGCTTACCAGCTCGACTTCGTGACGCCGGGGATGAGGCCCTGCGAGGCGAGTTCACGGAACGCGATACGCGAAAGCTTGAAGCGGCCAATGTAGCCACGCTTGCGGCCGCTCGCCTGGCAGCGGCGGCTCATCCGCACCGGGCTTGCATTGCGCGGAAGCTGCGAAAGGCCGACGTAGTCGCCCTTCGCCTTCAGTTCGGCGCGCACGGCGGCATACTTCGCGACAGTCGCGGCTTTGCGTTTTTCACGTTCGATCCAGCAGGTTTTGGCCATAAAAAAAGTTAAATTGGGAGCGCGGAAAATAGCGACCCTTCCGGGGATTGCAAATACTTTTTACTCTAACAATCCCTTGCCCCACCGAGCTCTACTGGAGAGTAACCCTTCCCCGGAATGCCCGCAATCCCCATCGAACAGGCTTTTCAGGTCGCTGCTGCCCTGCAGCAGGCCGGCCGGTTGGCCGAGGCGGAAACCACTTTTCGGCAAATCCTGGCCGCGGATTCCCGCTCCCTCCGGGCTTGGGTCGCGCTCGGCAGCACTCTTTCGGCCATGCACCGCTGGCCGGAGGCGATCGCCGTGCTGGAACAGGCGCTGACGCTCGACTCCCGACGGCCCGAAATCCATTTCAATCTGGGGAACAACCATGCGAAGAGTGGCCACTGGGAACCAGCGGTCGCCAGCTTTCGGAAGGCGCTGGCCTTGCGGCCGAATTGCGCGCAGACCTGCACGAATCTCGCGGCGGTCCTCATGGAACAGGAGTGTCTGGACGAGGCCGTCGCCCATTTTCAACACGCTCTCGCCCTGCATCCTGTCGCTGCCGAGATGCATTACAATCTGGGCGTGGCCTACACACGGGCGGGCAGCGGGGAGAAGGCCATCGCCTGCTTCCAACGCGCCCTCTCGCTCCGCCCGGATTACGCCCACGCCCACTGGGCCCTGGCTCCGGAGCTATTGCGGCGCGGCCAATATGAAGAAGGCTGGCAGGTGCATGCCCGGCACGGGCGCTGTCCCGAACCGGCCTGGCCTCAGCGGAAATTTGCCCTGCCGCGATGGGATGGTTCCCTCATGGAGGGGGAAACGCTGCTCGTCCATGAGGAGCAGGGGTTCGGCGACGCCATCCAGTTTCTGCGCTATCTCCCACTTTTGCGCGAACGGGCCGGGGCAGCCCGGGTGATCATCAAGTGTCCATGGCCATTGAGTCGACTATTTCAGGAGAGTCCCCTCTGCCACGGGGTGATTATCGAGCCGCGACGCGATTCCGATACGGCACCACCGGCCTGCGACCGGCACATCGCCTTTTTCGACCTCCCTTTTACGCTCAAACAATGGGCTCCGTTTTCGATGCCCCAGCCCTATTTGCAGGCTTCCAGGACAGCACGCGAGATCTGGAGTGAACGTCTCGGGGTCGACGCTGTAGCCGGATTCAGCGAATCTGGCCACGCCCGCCGTTGGCGCATCGGCCTCGTCTGGTCGGGCAACCCGCGGCAACTCGCCAATTCCCGTCGCTCGCTCCCGCCGGAGAAACTGCTCGCGCTCTTTCAGGCGCCAAACGCCGACTTCTATTCTCTGCAAATCCGGCCTGCGGGCGGAACACCGCAGCCGTTGCGCGAGGCCGGCCTCATCGACCTCACGGAATCGATCAGCGACTTTGCCGACACGGCTGGTCTTCTGGAACATCTCGATCTGATCATCACGGTGGATACGTCTGTCGCCCATCTCGCCGGCGCGCTGGGTCGTCCGGTGTGGACGTTGCTCTCGTTCGTCCCAGACTGGCGCTGGGAACTCGGTCGCGAGGACTCGCCTTGGTACCCAAGCATGCGCCTCTTTCGGCAGCCGGCTTTGGGCGATTGGGAGGCCGTCATCCGGCGCGTCGGCGAAGAATTATCCGCGCTGACCGTCGAAGCGAAGAAGCGTTTTTCTTAATCCTGATCTCACTCTTCTCCGAGGATCGCCGGAGGACATCAAGAGTAAGATCAAGACACCCTACCGCTGCACCCGCCCGCCCCCTGCCCCCGCGGCCAGCGCCTCGATTTCTGCGAGGCTCACCAGATTGTAATCCCCCGGCACAGTATGCTTCAGCGTGCTCGCCGCCACCGCGAAATCGATCGCTTTCTGCGGCCCATCTCCACGCAGCAGCGCAAAGATCAGCGCACCGGAGAAGCTGTCCCCCGCCCCCACGCGATCGACGACCGAGATCTCGTGACGCGGCGAGAAGTACGACTGCCCTTCGTGGAAAAACATCGCGCCCCAACTGGTCGCATTGGCGGTAGCCCCCTGCCGTTGAGTCAGCGCCACGCTCTCAAACCCAAACTTCTCGCAAAGCTGCCGCGCCGTTTCCGTTCCCCGCGGTCCTTCGCCTGCCGCCACATCGATCCCAAAGATCGACTGCGCCTCCTCGATACTCGTGACGCAAAGATGCACGCCTTTCATTAACGGCGAGAGCACTTCGCCGGCCTGCTCGGGATTATCCCAGAGCTTGGCGCGGTAGTTGAGATCGAAGCTCACCGCCAACCCCATGCGCCGGGCTGCGGCGATCGCTTCTTCCGTGACCTTCGCCGCCGAGGCCGAGAGCGCCGGGGTGATCCCCGACCAATGAAACCATTTCGCTCCGACAAAGATTTTGTCCCACGGAAACTCCCCCGGCTGTGCTTCCGCGATGGCACTGTGAGCCCGGTCGTAAATGACCTTCCCGGCCCGCTGGCTCGCGCCTTGTTCGAGAAAATAAATGCCGATCCGATTCCCCGCTCGAACGATGAAATTCGTGTCCACGCCGTAGCCGCGCAATTCGTTAATCGCCCGCTGCGCCACGTCGTTCGCCGGCAGTCGCGTGACGTACCCCGAACTGCCGCCGAGCTGGGCAATCATCACCGCCACATTGGCTTCGGCTCCGCCGAGGGTGATCTCGAAATGAGGAGCCTGCACCAGGCGCAGGTGCCCAGGGGATGTGAGGCGAAGCATGATTTCGCCAAAGGTGACGACGTCTGGCATTGGCTGGGAGGATGCGCAAACGCCCGCCGCAAGAAAAGCGCGAAAAGGCAATGAAGATGGCCACAAAAAGGCACAAAAACACAAAAGGGTGAGACCGAATCCCCTCTACTCTTTTATGTCTTTCGTGTCCCTTTGTGGCCACCCCTTCGGCATCATCGAAAATACCGGTGGTCGCCATTGAGTTTATCGATTTAGGGAATCGGCCGTCCCTGCGTTAAATTTGCGGCGCATCATGAGTGCGTCAACTAACTGCGGAATCTCCTTACTGTGACTGGACTGCTCTTCTTTGTCTTCATTGGCCTGCTCATCGCGTTCGCGCGGCTTTACGCGCGGGTGCACGAATCCGAAACGCGTATCGCCGATCTGCTGCAGCGGTTACGCAAGGTCGAGGGACAGCTTCGCCCTCCTACCGCACCTTCACCGGAGATGCCCAAGGCGGCAGTTGCGGCTCCGGCTCCCGTTCCCCAAACCCCGACGCCTTCGCTCATAGTAGCACCGCCGCCGTTGCCCTCGACTCCAGTTACGACTCACCAACCTCAGCCTCCACCGCCCACGCCGATCATGGAGCCGTGGCCGACGCTGGCCTCCGTCAATGCCATCAGGAGGGAAGAGGAAAAGCCTCAACCGAAAAAGGAAGAGCCGCTTTTGCCGGGCTTGACACTCGAAGCCTTCATGGGGGTGAAGCTCTTCGCCTGGCTGGGTGGCCTGGCGCTGTTTCTCGGCATCGTCTTTTTCATCCGCTACTCCTTCGAGCACAATCTCATTACACCGGAGATGCGCATCGCGATCGGCGCGATCACCGGATTGGGCTTGATCGCCGGTGGCCTGGGCACCCCGCGACCGAAATATGCGGTCACCGCGCAGACTTTGTGCGCCACCGGCGTCGTCACACTCTACGGCGTCACGTTTGGCGCGTATTCCTTTTACCATTTCATCGGCAATCTCCCGGCCTTCGCGATCATGGCCGCCATCACCAGCGCGGCCTTCCTGCTCGCGGTACGATTGAATGTCCAGGTCGTCGCCGTCCTCGGACTGCTCGGCGGCTTCCTCACGCCCATCGTGCTCTCCACCGGGCAGGATAATCCCATCGGCCTCTTCAGTTATCTTGCCGCCCTGGATCTCGGGCTCATCGCCGTGGCGCTGCGTCAGCGCTGGCACTATCTCGTGACGCTCGCCGCAGGAACGACGGGCCTCATGCAATTGGCGTGGCTCGGCGGCTTCTTCGCCGCCAGCAAAGTCGCCACCGGCGCCACCATCTTCCTCGGCTTCGAGGCGTTGTTTTTGTTGCCCTTTTGGCTGTGCCATCGCCCGGAAACGAAAGAGGGCTGGACCGCTGCCGCCTCGGCCGTCAGCGCAATCACCGCGCTCATTTTCGCCGGGCATCTCCTGACCTTCCCCACGCTCGGTGAAAGACCCTGGATCTGTCTTTCCATTCTCCTGGCCGCGGATGCCGGGTTCGCGGTGTGGCCGCTGCGCAATTCAGCACGGATGGGCGGATCGTTCCTCGGCGGCGCCGCGGCGTTTTGCATCCTGAGCGCCTGGAATCTGCGTTACCTCAGTGCCCCGCTGCTCAACTGGGGACTGGCTTACATCCTCGTCTTCGCCGCATTCCATACGGTCCTGCCCCTGGTCCTGCGCAAGCTGCGACCCACAACCAGGACGCCGGGCTGGGTGCAAATCTTTCCGCTCTTCGCGCTCGCCCTTCTGCTCTGGCCGGCCTTCCACATTGGCGCCTCGTTTGCGCTGTGGTTCGTGGTGCTGCTCATCGACCTTGCCGTGATCGCGCTCGCCCTGCTCACCGCTTCGCTACTCGGACTCGTCGGCGCGCTCGTCTTCACGCTGATCGCCGCCGGCCTGTGGCTGTTGCAGACGCCGGTGGCCGAGCCGCAACTCGGCGGTCTGCTAACCGTTATCGCCGGATTCGCCGCGCTCTTCTGCGGCGCGAGCGTCTTCCTGCAAGGACGTCTTCGCGCCCAACTCCAAGCCGAGTCCGCGGATTCGCTGGAGTCCGATGCGCTCGAACATCTGCCCGCGATCTCGGCCGCCGTGCCCTTCGTGCTGCTCATCTCCGCCGTGCTGCGGCTCAATCCCCAAAATCCCTCATCGATCTTCGGCGTGGGCTTGCTCCTCGTCGGCGTGATCCTCGGCCTGGCCCGTTGGAGCCGGACTGTAGCGCTGCCGCCGGTCGCCCTCCTCTGTGGGACGCTGCTGCAATACGCCTGGCACACCCAGGGAGCGCAGCGACTAGGTTGGATGCCGCTCGGCTGGAGCCTCGGCTTTGTCGCCGTGATCTTCGGTTTTCCCTTCCTCTTCCAATCCCGGAAAGCCGCGCCAGCAGTGCCCTGGGCGATCGCCGCGTTGGCTCCCGTGCTGAACTATCCGCTCATCCACGGCATCGTCCAGAATACGTGGCCGGATTTCTGGCATGCTGCCGGCGGCCTCGTCCCAGCCGCGATGGCCCTTCCGCCGCTCGCGGCGTGCGATTACCTGCGCCGCCACATCCCATCGGAAAATCCCGCGCGCCTGGCGATCCTGGCCTGGTTTGGCGGCGTCGCGCTGCTCTTCATCACGCTTATTTTCCCGGTCCAGTTCGGCCAGGAAATGCTCACGCTTTCATGGGCGCTGGAGGGCGCGGCGTTGCTGTGGCTGTTTCATCGGGTGCCGCATCCAGGTCTGCGCGTGGTTGGCTTTGGTTTGCTCTGCGTGGCCTTCGCCCGACTGGCGCTCAATCCCACTGTCCTCGCCTATCACGAGCGGAGCGCCATCCCGGTTTGGAATTGGTATCTCTACACCTACGGTGTCGGCGCGGCCTGCTTCTTCGCCGCCGCGCGGCTCGCCGCACCGCCGCGCGATCGCCTGGCCGAAATCTCCCTGCCGGCCGTTTTCTCCACCTGCGGCACGATCCTCTTCTTCCTCCTGCTCAACATCGAAATCGCCGATTACTTCTCCACCGGCCCCACCATCACCTTCGACTTCCACGGCAATCTGGCGCGCGACATGACCTACTCCATCGCCTGGTCGCTCTTCGGCCTCGCGCTCTTGCTCGTCGGGATGCACCGGCAAGTGGCCGGCGTGCGCTATGCGGGCATCGGCTTGCTCGCGGTGACGCTGGCCAAACTCTTCCTGCACGACCTCGCGAGTCTCGATCAACTCTACCGCATCGGCGCACTGATCGCCGTGGCGATCGTGCTCATCGGGGCATCGTATCTCTACCAGCGGTTTTTTGCCGCGGAGGAAAAGCACTCTTCGTCATAACTCCCCAGCGCGACGCGAGAGCTATGCAAATCGCAACGGCGTCTGCGCGTCGGTGATGAAACCGTGCTTCGCCAGCAACTCACGGTATTTCGCGATGCCCGCTTTTTCCGGCTCTCCGAGTTTGAAGCGAATGTGCTCCGTGAGATAGCGGCGCGTAAAGGCCGGATCGCGCGGCTCGGCCTCGATGATCTCGTCGAGATGGGCAAGGCCGTAGTCCTTGAGTGCGCGCAGGTCACCGGCGACTTCGGCAGCATGCGGCAAGTCAGGCCGCATGAGCCACGGCGCGAAGACGAAGGGCAATCCCGTACAACGTTTCCACTCCTCGCCGAGGTCAAGAATCTGGTAGCCGTCCTTGTCTTGTTGGCGGAACTCGATGGCTTGATTGCCGATGATCAGCGCGGCATCCGCTTCCTGCGGAAATGCCGACAGCGGGAGCAACTCCGGTCGCAGGCCGTGATATTCCCGCAATAGCACCTGCAGCAAATGCACCGACGTCAGCGATGCCGGATCGAGGGCCACGCGGCGCAATTCCGTGAGCGGCCCGCGATACGCGAGGAACACGCTATAAACCGCCCCGTCGCAGGCGATGCCCACGTCATTCGCCAGCGTGTAATGCGGCGTGCGCAACGCTTCGAAAGTCGGCACCAGCGCCACGTCGAGTTGCCCCGCGATGAGATCACGCGCCAGACCCGACGGGTGATCGAAAATCACCGGCCCCTCGTAGCCGTGAATGAGCGGCTTGGAATTGAGATACTGCACGCAGCCGATCCGCAGATCGGCCAAAGCGGGATATGACCTCACGCGACGGCCAGTTCGGAATCCGCGGCCGCGGCCGGCTTTTCCCAAGTGGCATCGATGCGCCGATACCACGTATCGCGCTGCATCGGCTCGCGGCCCGCTTCGCGGATGGCTTTGTCCAGAGCCGCACAAGTCTGCTGCTGCGGAGTGGTCGCCCCGGCCATGTGGAAAATCTTTTCCTCCATGATCGTGCCGTGCAAATCATCCACGCCGTAGTTCAGCGCCTGTTGAGCCAGCGGCAGCCCCATGCTTACCCAATAGCCGGTGATGTGGTCGAAATTATCGAGGTAGATGCGCGAGATGGCGAGGGTCTTGAGTTGCTCGAACGCCGTCGCGTGGCGGATCTTCGTCAGCACGGAATCCTTCCGCGCGCCCGACGCCTCAAAGGCGAACGGCACGAAGCCAGTGAAGCCACCGGTCTCATCCTGCCAGGTGCGCAGTCGGCGCAAGTGATCCACTCGCTGGGCCGCCGTCTCGATATGCCCATAGAGCATAGTGGACGTGCTGCGCATGCCCATCTGGTGCCACGTGCGATGCACCTCCCACCATTCGTCGGCGTTTTCCTTGCCGCGGCAAACCTGGTCGCGCACCGATTGCTCGAAAATCTCCGCCCCACCGCCAGTGATCGCGCACAGCCCCGCCTCGCGGAGCAGTTCCAGCGTCTCGCGGATGGGTTTCTTAAAGATGCGCGTGGCCAGATGGCGCACTTCCACCGCGGTGAAAGCCTTCACGAAGAACTTCGGGTCCAGCGCCCGCAGACTGCGCACGAGCTCCAGATACCACTCCGGCGGCAGGGTCGGATGCAGCCCACCGACCATGTGAATCTCGGTAATGCCATCCTTCAGCCCCTCGCGCGCCTTTTCCACGATCTGCTCGATGCTCATCTCGAAGGCATGCGGCTCGCGCTTCTTCGCCCCAAACGCGCAAAACTGGCACGAGAGGATGCAGACGTTCGAGTAGTTGATGTACTGGTTGTGGATGTAAGTGGCGATGTTGCCGTTCTTGCGCTCCCGGATGACGCTGGCGATGACGCCCAGCCCATTGAGGTCGTGCGTAGCGTAAAGCTGGAGCGCCTCGTCATCCGTCACCCGCTGGCCGGCGAGCACTTTGTCGTAAACAGGACGGAGTTCAGGTGAAATGAGTTTGGCGGACATGAAAGTGGTTGTCCAAGTAGTTACGTGGGGGAGGCGGCAAGTGCAAGGGGGGAAGGAAAGGCGGAACATCCAACACCCAACACCCAACACCCAACACCCAACATCCAACAATGGCGCAAGCGCGTGGAGAGGGATGGAGAGTCTGCGGGTAGGTCATTGGATGTTGGGTGTTGGACGTTGGATGTTGGATGTTACCCCCCGGATGTCGGATGTTCTGCCTTCCCTTTTCTCGCTACTTGGCTCTTGGCACTCCCCTTCCCTTCCGGCATGTTCCCGCGCCGTGGCTCCTTCCACCACGCCCCGCCGCTTCCCCATTCCATGAGTCAAGATCCGAGTCCTCAGGCCGATTCGTCGCCCGACGCCGCGGCTCAGGACCTCGCCTGGATGGCGCAAATCAAACAGGGCGACACCGACGCCTTGCGGGAGCTCATCGAAGCCCACCAGCACCGGGTCATCGGCACGGTGGCGAAGATGCTGGGGGATGATTGCGACGCGGAGGACATCGCCCAGCAGGTCTTCATCCGCGTTTGGAAGAGCGCCGCGCGGTACGAGCCCACGGCGAAGTTCACCACCTGGCTTTTCAAGATCACCCGCAACCTCGTCTTCAACGAACTGCGCCGCCGCAAACGTCACCCGGCCCATTCGCTCGACGCCGCCAACGAGGACGACCGTCCCATGCAGGCGCCCGACACCGGGACGAAGGCGCCCGACGACTCCTTGCTCAACGACGAAATGCAGGCCGCCATCCAGAAGGCCATCGAGGAGCTGCCCGAAATCCAGCGCATGGCTATCGTCCTGCGCCGTTACGATGACATTCCCTACGAAGACATCGGCGAAATCCTCGGTCTCAGCGTCCCAGCGGTGAAGAGTGTCCTCTTCCGCGCCCGCACCGAGCTGCGGGAGAAGCTGAAGCGATATCTCGACACTTAGCCGCGGTCTTGCCGTTCAGCCGGGGTTACGATAAGAAGATGGCTGGCCTTCCCCTTCAATCATCCGGCCATGCGCATCGCCCACTGCCAATTTGAATCCTGGTGCGGAGACTTTGACCATAACCTCGCGCGTTTCGAGGAAGGCTTGAAGCGGGCCGAAGATGAACGCGTGGCGATCGTCACGTTTCCGGAATGTTTCCTCACCGGATACCCGGACAACGAGCCCGAAGCACGCCGGGGTGCCTTCGCCGCGGATTCGGAGAAGATGGCGAAGCTGCTCGACATCACCAGCCGTCACGAACCGCTGGCCATCGTGGGCCTCAACGAGGTGCGCGGCGCGGATCTCTACAACACCGCGGCCATCGTCCATCGCGGCCATCTGCTCGGCACCTACAGCAAATGCTCCGCCTACATGTCATTTTACAAACAGGGCCGCGACTTCCCCGTCTTCGAGCACCAAGGCGTGAAATTCGGTGTCCTCATCTGCGCCGATGGCGGCTACATCGACCCAGCCCGCATCCTCGCCCTCAAGGGCGCGCGCATCATCTTCGCTCCGCACTTCAATGCCATCGCTCCCGGCGGCCTGCTCAGCCATTTCGAGAAAGTGCGCTCGGACCACACCGCTCGCGCGGTGGAAAACAGCATCTATTTCGTCCGCGCCAACAACGTGGTGCTTGATGCGGGCAAAAGCGGCCTCACGCACCATCCCGAAAGCGTCGGTTACGGCGACAGCTACATCGTGGATCCGGGCGGTGAAATACTCGTCCGCAGCCGGCGGCACGTGGAGGATTTCATCTTCGCCGACATCGATCTTGCGAGAGGGCCGGATAAAGCGTGGGGCGTGAGTAAATCCGCGTGGAGTCACCGCGAGTTTCACGCTCTCGTCGCGGAGGCGGCGGCCGCGAATCTCAAGGGCTCACACTGAGCAAAAGAACTCAAATCAGTCGATGGGTGCCGGAGAGTGCGCCAGCCTGGGAGCGGCGATCTCCAGGTCGCTGACCGCCCCACGCGCGCAGCGCCACTTTCTGGGGCATCGCTCCGCGACGCAGGGCGACCTGGAGATCGCCCCTCCCAGTGGCTTGCTCCTTGGCCACGCGCTCAGTTATTTTCGCCACCCATGGAGGTCGAGCCGCGTTTTCTGGATCCACACACCGAGGTCGCTCGACACTCTAATCGCCTTCCCCATTGGCAACAAGATCAGGCGACCTACTTCGTCACCTTCCGACTCGTCGACTCCGTTCCAGCCGAGCTCTTGAACAAGTGGGAAGAAGAGCGCGAGGCGTGGCTTCGATGGAATCCCGAACCTTGGTCACCAATACAGGAACGGGAACACCGGGAACGCTTTACCGGCACCATGGAGCGCTGGCTGGACGCCGGTCACGGCGAATGTCTTTTGCGCCAACCGTCCTCGGCACAAATCGTAGGAAATGCCCTCCAACATTTCGACGGTCTTCGTTATGATCAGCATGCGTGGGTCGTCATGCCGAACCATGTTCACGTTCTATTTTCCGTACGGCGCAAGACAAGGCTGCCAGATATCATGCAAAGTTGGAAAAGCTTCACCTCCCGAGCGATCAATCGTCACCTCAATCGGATTGGCCCCCTGTGGCAAAAGGACTATCGCGACCGAATGGTCCGGAACGCCCGGCATTTCTTTAATTGTGCGAGGTATATCCGTACCAATCCCACTGTGGCGTCTCTCAAACAGGTTGAGTATCTTTGCTACGAAAGCGAAAGCGTGCGAGCGCTCTTGGATGCGGAAGGCTAGCGGTTACTGGGAGGGGCAATCTCCAGGTCGCCCTGCGTCGCATAGCGACGCCCAAAAGAATGGCGCTTCGCGCGTAGGTCGGTCGGCGACCTGGAGATCGCCGCTCCCAGTGTCACTACGCCAGCTTCCAACCCGCGCGGTATTCGCGGCGCAGGAAGCGTTCGGCTTCGGGGGCGTTGGGGATGCGCAGGTTCTTTGTATCCCACTCGATCTTTTTGGCCGCGCGGTAGGCGACGTTGCCGAGGTGGTTGGCCTCGGTGAGGCGGCCACTGTAGCCGAAATGGCAGGTGGTGGGCGCACCCGTCTTGCAGGCATGCAGCCATTCCTTGTGATGGCCGAGCGAGTCGGGGATGGTCTTCGGTGGCGGGGTGAAGCTGGCGAAGTCCTTTTCCGGCAGAAGCAGGTGTTTGCTGTAATCGGAAAGGAGCATCCCTTTATCGCCGACGAAGAGGACGCCGTCGTTCCATTGCGGGATAACTTTCTCCGTCCATTGCGGCGGCTTCATCTGGCCCTGATACCACGTGAGCTTCACCGGCGGCATGGCCCCGCGCGCCCCGTAGCTGTAGGTCGCGCTCATCGTCGCGGGCGCGATTTCGGCATGCGGCGGCGGTCCGCTGGCTTCGATGGTCAGCGGGGCATCGAGATTCAGCGCCCAGAAAGGCAGGTCATTCCAATGCGAGCCGAGATCACTCATGGTGCCGTTGCCGAAATCCCACCACCGATACCATTTCGGTCCGGGAAAATAGACAGTGTTGAACGGACGCGCCGGCGCCGGTCCGAGCCATAGATCCCAATCGAGTTCCGGCGGCACGGGCATTTCTTCGGTCGGCCGTTCCTGCACGCTGACGATGTCCTTGTATTTCGCCGCATCCTCCGGCGATTGCCAGCCCCAGGTGCGGTTCACCCACACGTGCACCTCGCGCACCGGTCCAATGGCGCCGCTTTGGACGAGCTCGACGACCCGGCGGTAATTGGTCCCCGCATGAATCTGCGTGCCCATCTGCGTCGCCACACCGGCCGTCCTGGCGGCTTCGGTGATGATCCGCGCCTCGTGCACATCGCGGGTCAGCGGCTTTTCGCAATAGACGTGCTTCTTGCGCTGCAGCGCGGGCAGTGTGGCAAAGGCGTGGGTGTGTTCGGTGGTGGCAACCACGACGGCATCGAATTCCGAGTCCTTCAACTCGTCGTACATCTTGCGGAAGTCGCGGAACCGTTTCGCCCCCGGCGCTTTCGCGGCGGCAACGTCCAGGTTCTTCGCATTCACATCACAGAGCGCCACGATGTTTTCCTCGAGCATCTCCTTGAGATCCGCCCCTCCTCGCCCGCCGCATCCGATGACCACGATGTTCAGCTTCTTGCCCGGCGACTGGCTGCGCAGGATCGCGGGAAAGGCGAGCGCGCCGAGACTGGCGGCACCGGCAGTTTGCAGGAAACGACGACGAGGAATCAGGATAGGTTTCATAGGCGGAGGGAAGCGCGGTGCGCTGTGAAGCTATATGGACAAAAAGCCAGATTTCTTTGACAGAAACGGCAAAAGATTTGCCGGGCGATGGAAGGGACAAAGAGTCATCCGTATTCAGTGATTAGTGTTCAATATGATCTTCACGCCTCGCTGCCACTGATTACTGATTACCAGTATCCATCGCCAACCGCTTCCCAAACTCCATGCTCCGTTCCCTCCCCTTCCTCCTGTCCGTCGTCGTTTGCGCCACCACGTCGTTCGCCGCGGATCCCGCGCCGCTGGTCGATGAGACCTTCTCCTCGCCTGACCTTCCCGCGAAGTGGCAGCCGGGAGGCCGGCCGAATTCCTTCAGCATCGTCGATGGCGCGCTCCGTGGCGTCGCGCAGCCGGATGATGCACATGGACCAGCCATCGGCGTGCCGATCGAGGGGCACAACCTCGTGGTGCAGTTTCGAGTAAAATTCGCGCAGCCCGGCTATTTCCTCTTCCTCATCGATGGTGACAGCCAGTTCGGCGGACAGGCGCACTTGCTGCGGTTCGCCCTCGCCAAGGACATGATGCAACTGGCCCAGGATCGCGGCACGCTCGCCTCGAAACAGGAACAAAAAGTCGCCCGCGATGCCGCACAGAAAACCGGCACGAAATTGCCGCCGCCAACCAAAGAGCAACTCGCCGATCCGAAATTCTACCGCACGGAGTCCCTGGCCCGGCAGCCCGCAAAACCGACCGACGGCGAATGGCACAAGGTGAGCATCGAATTGCGCGGCAATGAGGTGGTCGCGAAGGTGGATGACCTACCGGCGATGCATGGCAGCGGCACGGTTCTCGACGTAAAGAAATCGCGCCTCGTCTTTCTCGTCGGGAACTCAGCCGATGTGCGGATCGACGACGTGAAAGCGTCGGAGATGGGAGCGAAGCCATAACCCTTGTTCCCGTCTTACCCCGAAATAAATTCATCACAAAGTTTGAAACCTTGTGTCCAAATCCTCGTGTTACCTCAAAAACCTTGTGCCACAAAAACACAAGGTTTTGCCCATGTATATAGGGCAAACCTTGTGTTTTGTGTGGCATGACCACACAAAGTTTTGAGCGAGGCGGGAAAAACTTTGTGGCAAGGGACATCGCTGATTTCCGTTCCGTGCCGAAACGCTGTCCCAATTTCCGGCCTTCGCGCTGTTCCCCTGTAATCCCCTTGGAATAGGCCTAGGGCCAACGCCCGGAAAAATTAGAAATACTAATGAACATTCCTTCTTCGACGACCCCTTTTCTCAACCCTCAGAGGCCATTCATTGAAACTGTTAATTTATCGCAACTTTCTCGCCTTCCGGCGGTTGACTAAAAGAACAGCACCCCCAACCCACACCCGCACCCGCCAAAAATTATGAACCCCGATCCGTCTCTGTTCAGTTCTGAGAAATACCGTCGTGAGCATCTCCCGACTTGGAAGGATATCATTTTCACGCGCCGGGAATTCCTGGAGCGCACTGGCATGGGCTTCGGCGCCATGAGCCTGGCCTCGATCTTTGGTTTGAACTTCGGCGGCACGGTCCAGGCTGCGACCGAAGCTGGCAAGTTGCTCGGGCCGTTGGCTCCGAAGAAAGCGCCGCTGCCGGCCAAGGCCAAGGCTGTCATTCACATTTTCGCCGAAGGCGGCCCGTCTCACGTCGATACCTGGGATCCGAAGCCAGAGCTGGCAAAGTTTGCGGACAAGACGCTGCCCGGCATGGATGGACTGGCGTTCCCCTCGCCCTTTAAGTTCGAGAAGAAGGGCAAGTCGGGCGTGGAGGTCAGCGAAGTTTTCCCGCACCTCGCGGATGTCATCGATGAGATGGCGGTCATTCGTTCCCTGTGGACGGACATTCCCGCGCACGAAGTGGCACAGCGCTTCATGCACACCGGTTCGTTGCAGATCCCGAAGCCTTCCATGGGCTCGTGGGTGGTGTATGGCCTCGGCACCGAGAACCAAAACATGCCTGGTTTCATTACCATCGGCGGCAAACCCGAATGGCGCCAGGCGTCGTTCCTGCCCGGCGTCTATCAGGGGTGCAACGTGAACTATTCGATGAACATGAAGCTGGATGAGGTGCTGCTCAATATCAGCAACCAGTTCACGCCCATGGATCGCCAGCGCCGTCAGCTCGACCTCGTGCATCAGCTCAATGAAATGCACGAAAAACAGCTGCAAAAGGACGTGCAACTCGAGGCCCGCATCGAGTCCTTCGAATTGGCTTTCAAGATGCAGACCGAGGCGACGGATGCCTTCGATATTTCCAAGGAATCCGCGGAGACCAAGGCAATGTATGGTATTGGCGCTGGCGGTGGTGGTGGCGGCGGCAAGAATGCCGGGGCCAACCCGTCCGACATGGGCGCGAAGCTGCTCGTGGCTCGCCGGCTCGTGGAACGCGGCGTCCGCTTCGTGCAAATCCAGCATGGTGGCTGGGATACACACGCCAATGTCGAGCAAGCCATCCCTCGCCAGGCGGGCGGAATGGATCAGCCGGCGGCGGCTCTCATCAAAGATCTCAAGCAACGCGGGCTGCTCGATTCCACACTCATCATTTGGGGCGGCGAATTTGGCCGCACCGTGGTGCGCGACCGCAACGGCAACGCCACCCCGGGCCGCGATCACAATGGCCGCGCCATGGTGGCCTGGATGGCTGGCGGCGGCGTCAAAGGCGGCATGACTTATGGCGCCACCGATGAATTCGGCGGCCGCTCCGCGGAGAACAAGGTGCATATCCACGACTTCCACGCCACGATCCTGGCGCTCCTCGGGTTCGATCACAAAAAGCTCACCTATCGCTACAACGGACGCGATTTCCGTTTCACCGACAACTTCGGCAACGTGATCAAAGACGTGATCGCTTAAGGAGTCCCACCATGATGCAACGTCCTCTTGCCATCACCATTCTCGCGCTCAGCGGGGCCTCCGTCTTCGCGGCGGCGACCGCCGAGCCCACCAAGGAGCAGACGGAGTTCTTCGAAAACAAGATCCGTCCGATCCTGAAGGAAAATTGTTACAAGTGCCACAGTGTCGAGGAAGGCAAGGCCAAGGGCGACCTGACGCTGGACACGAAGGCCGGCCTGCTCAAGGGCGGTGAAAACGGCGCCGTCGTCGTGCCGGGCGACGTGGAGAAGAGCCCCATCATCAAGGCGATCTCTTATCTCGACAAAGACCTGCAGATGCCGCCCAAGGGCGAGAAGCTCACCGATCAGCAGATCGCCGATCTCACCTCCTGGGTGAAGATGGGAGCGCCGGACCCGCGCAAAGACGATGCGAAGATCGCCAGCAAGCTCACCGGTCTCACCGACAAGGCGCGTTCGCACTGGTCCTTCCAGCCGGTAACGAAACCGACTCCCCCAGGCGTCAAAAATCGCTCCTGGGTCTACACTCCGGTCGATCAATTCATCCTCGCGAAGCTCGAGTCCAGCGGCATGATCCCGGCCGGCAACGCGACTCGCGAAGCGCTCCTGCGTCGCGCCAGCTATGACCTCACCGGAATGCCGCCCAGCCCGCAGGAAGTGCAGGCTTTCGTGGCGGATACTTCTCCGCAAGCCTTCACCAAGGTGGTGGATCGCCTGCTCGCCTCGCCCGCTTATGGCGAGCGTTGGGGCCGCCACTGGCTCGATACCGCCCGCTATGCGGATACCATGGGCGGCGACAAGAATCAGGCGCGCCGCGAAGATTATCGCTACGCCTACGCGTGGACATATCGCGACTGGGTGATCAAGGCGTTCAACGACGACATGCCGTACAACCAGTTCATCATGCAGCAACTGGCGGCGGATAAACTGCCGAACAATCCGGCGCCGAACCTCGCCGCGCTGGGCTTCCTCACCGTTGGCGAACGTTTCCGCAACGTGAACGACATCATCAATGACCGGATCGACACGGTGACCAAGGGCTTCCTCGGTCTTACCGTGGCGTGCGCCCGCTGCCACGACCACAAGTTCGACCCGATCCCGACCAAGGATTACTACGCGTTGCACGGCGTCTTTGCCTCGACGGTGGAACCGGCGGACAAGCCGATCATCGGCCTGCCCAGCAAGGATGAACTCGCCGACTACGAGAAGCAGGAGAACAAGATTCAGCAGGACAACCGCGACCTCTATTATCGTTTCATTGACAAGAACCAGTCGGAGTTCTTCCAAAAGATCGATGGGTACATGATGATCATGCGCATCGCCGGCGGCGGCAAGAAGAAGGGTGGCAATCCGGAAGCAGAGAAAGAGCGCATCGCCCTGCTCCAGAAATACAATCTCGACCGTGAGATCCTGCCGGCGCTGGCCCGTCACATGCGTGGCAACGACGAGACGGTCTTCTTACCGTTCCGCAAGTTCGCGGAATTGAGCGAATCCGAATTCTCGCAGAAGGCGCCGGAAATCGTCACGGAGATCACCTCCGGCGGGTTGAGCGGCAAGCGCGGTGCGGCGATCAATCCGCTCGTGGCCAATGCCTTCAAAGGCAAGAGCATCGCGACGATGGATGACGTGCTGAAGGTTTACAAAGACCTCTTCGTCAGCCTGGAGCCGCAACGGAAGGCCTTCATCGAAGCCAGCGCCAAGTCCATGGACGGCCGCGTGAGCGGTTTCGAACCGGCGCTCGTCGAGATTCTGCAGAATCCCTTCGACATCATGCCAGCTTCGCAGCTCAACACGCAGACGCTGCGCGAATTCTCCAGCAAGCTTGGCAACAAGCTGCAAGGCCAGACGCGCTTCGAATTCGCCAAGCTCAATGAGCTCGAGCTCACCCATCCCGGTGCGCCCGCTCGTGCCATGCTTGTGGCGGATTCGGCGACTCCGCGGAACTCGCCGGTGTTTATTCGCGGCCAGCAGGATGTGCGCGGTGATATCGTGCCCCGCCACTTCCTCGAGATTCTCTCGCCTGAACGCAAGCCGACCGCCTTCAAGGAAGGCAGCGGCCGCCTGGAGCTCGCCGAGGACATCGCCTCGAAGAGTAATCCGCTGACCGCGCGGGTGATCGTCAATCGCGTGTGGATGCAGCACTTCGGCGAAGGCTTTGTCCGCACGCTGGATGATCTCGGCACGCAGAGCGAGCCACCGTCGCATCCGGAGTTGCTCGACTACCTCTCGACCTACTTCATGGACCAGGGTTGGTCGCTGAAGAAGCTGCACAAGCTCATCATGCTCTCGCACGTCTACCAGGAGAGCTCGCAGACCAATCCGAAGTTCGAGACGATCGATCCGGCCAATCGCCTGCTCTGGCGTGCGAATATCCGCAAGCTCGACTTCGAGGAGTTGCGCGACTCGCTGCTCGTGATGAGCGGCAAGCTCGACCGCACCGTCGGCGGCAAGCCGGTGAACCTCACCGACGAACCCTACAGCTATCGCCGCTCGGTCTACGGCTACATCGATCGTGGCAATCTGCCCGAGCTCATGCAGCAGTTCGACTTCAGCGATCCCGACATGCCGAACAGCAAGCGCGCCAGTACCACGGTGCCGCAACAGGCGCTCTTCCTGATGAATAGCCCGATGTCTGTGGATGTCGCCCGGCACATTGTCTCGCGCTCCGAAGTGGGCCGCGCCACCGACAGTCTCTCGACGGTCGTCGCGCTCTATAACATCATCTTCCAGCGCAATCCGCAGCCGCTGGAGATTCAGATGGGCATCCAGTTCGTCGCCAAGGAGACGCAGAATCAGCCCCAGCAGTCCCCTGCCGAGCAAAAGGGCGGCAATCCCAATGCGCGCCTGGCCAAGAATGGCAAGAAGGGCGGTGGCAAGCGTTACGAAGGCACGCAGGCCATCCAAAACTCCGGCGACTACGTGAACCGCAAGCCGCTGACGCCGTGGGAAACCTACGCGCAAGCGCTGCTCTTCTCGAACGAAGCCAGCTACGTGAACTGAGGCGAGGATCCTCAGCTCTTTCCAACCGGGGCGGACAGCAATGTCCGCCCCGTTTGCTTTTCGGCGAGACGAACACCCGGAGGGACGCGCTCCCCGCGCGTTCCCACTTCTCCGGTGCAAACGAGTTGCGGTCGGGACGCCGCGCCGCCGGCGTCTTGAGATCGATGAGGCTATAACAAAGCGCCATAAAGCAGGATGACGAATTCTCCTGCGGAGGACGACGCGGCGCGCCATCCCTACCAGGCATCTCTGATGCCTCCCGCTGAATAAGTCGTAGCCTTTTCCCGCGAAACAGGGAACGCGCAGGAGCGCATCCCTCCGGGGCATCCGCTCCCCTACGACCGCCGCATCGCTTCTTTCAACTGCAACGCGTACGACGGATTCACCTCGAAGCGAGCGTCCGCGTAATTCTGCACCGTAACCGGTTCGAGCAAAGGCGTGACCTCAACGTAACCCACATCGCAAAGCCCATTCAGGATATCCGCCACGTCCTGTCCATCGATGAAGGTCTTGTCCCGAATCTCCGTTCCCATGCTGCCGCTGGCATAGTCGATGGCCCGCAACACTGCCAATTCACGCCCGCTGAGTTTGATCTGCTTCATAGCGTTATCCAATTTCAATAGGCCGAAACGGCGCGCAGCACAACTGGACAATTTCTCAGCCAGCGCAACTCGCCCTTGCTCATCCGGCAGACGGTCTTACCAGTAAGTATGAGCTCGATGAAACCGACCCCTGCGAAGATCATTCATCACTCCGAAGGCCTGGGCACGCCGACTGCCGATACCGTCCGTCGACGAGCGCGGGAATTGGCGCGCATCAATGGCCGCGAGGAGTTCAACGACGACGATTGGCGTGAGGCCAAACGCGAGTTGCACGGCGGTCATCAACCGAACGATACCAATGGCGACATGGACATGACCGCCGCCGTTTCCGAACATGACATGGTGGCCTGCTCGGTGGGGCGTCACGTGGAAAATGTCGGCCTCGACGACCAGGACAACATGATCGAGGAACTCGTGGCCGAAGGCATGGATGAAGCCGTCCACGAGCAGATGCTGGCGGCTCGCCGGGAGGAACCAACGGAAGAGGAGGCGGAGGAGGAATAAGCGCACACTCTCCCCTTTCCCGCCGCCAAT
>Ga0207667_10002963_pt1 | contig 21083 bp, 11 predicted proteins | sample KBSCornC52_FD_184301 | JGI IMG/M metagenome (GOLD analysis project Ga0207667, IMG submission 184301) | Corn rhizosphere microbial communities from Kellogg Biological Station, Michigan, USA - KBS Corn C5-2 (SPAdes) (version 2) | ecosystem: Host-associated > Plants > Roots > Rhizosphere > Soil ...
CAACGGGATGCCAAGCACTTTCTCGAGCTGCGTGCGCACATCCAGCGCCATCAGCGAATCCATGCCCATCTCGAAGAAGCCGAGGTCGCGGTCCAGCGTCGCCGCGCCGAAGCCGAGCACCTGGGCAACCGCGCGATCGATGCGGTCCGCCAGCAGGCGCTTTCGCTCGCGGGGTGATGCGTCGCTCAACGCCGGCATCGCCAGCGCGCCTGACGGGGTTGCGGCCGCCCGCACGCGATCGAGGAACGGCTTGGGTCCGCGCGCCTCGTAGGAGCCCTGGAACAGCGCCAGGTCGATATCGACGACCGCGATCTGGGGCGCGGCGGGGAGACGATCCAGCACGTCGAGCGCGCGATCCGCCGCCAGCGAGCGGATCCCGACACGCCGCAGCAGCGCTTCCGCCTCGGGGAACGTCATGCCGCCTTGCGCCCACGGCCCCCAGTTCACGCTCAGGGCCGGCAGGCCCAGGCCGCGGCGATGATGCGCGAGCGCGTCGAGGAATCGGTTCGCGGCACTGTAGTGCGCCTGGTCGCGCGAACCCCACGCGGACGCGATCGACGAAAACAGGATGAAGAAATCGAGCGGGAACGGTTCGCTGTGCTGATGAAGCAGCCAGGCGCCCGCGACCTTCGGTTGCAGGACAGCTTCCAGTTCCTCGCGCTCGACCTGCATCAGCGGCTTGTAGCCGACGATGCCGGCCGCGTGCACGATGCCCCTCAGCGGCACGCCGTCGCGCCGGAGCGCGGCGAAGAAATCGGCGACCGCCACCGGGTCGGCGATATCGAGGCGCTCGCAACGCACGGATATGTTCCGCTCGCGCAGCTCGGCGATCGCCTGCTGGCTCTCGTCGCTGCGGCCCCCTTGTCGGCCGACGAGGATCAGCGTGCCTGCGCCGCGCGCCGCCAGCCAGCGGGCGGTGTGCAGCCCGAGCGCGCCGAACCCGCCGGTGATCAGATAGGCCGCTTCCGGGTCGACCCGCAGCGCGGCCGTTTCGGCTGGCGCGAGCGGGCTCAGGCGCGCGACATGGCGCACGTCGTGCCGCAACGCCACCAGCTCTTCACGGCTTTCACCGAGGATTTCCCGAAGCAGCGCCTGCGTCTCGTCCTCCGGCGCGGCCGGATCGAGATCGATCGAGGTGCCGAACCATTCCGGATGCTCGATCATCGCCCCCCGCGCCAGGCCCGACAACGCAGCCTGTGCGAGCCCCGATACGCGGGGCGATTCGCCGGCTTCCACCGCGTCGCGCGTGACCACCCAGATCCTGGGTCGGGTCGACGGCGCCCAATCGCGCGCGCTGCCGACCAACGCGTGCACGAGATGCAGCAGCGCGGTGGACATGCGCGACGCGCCGACGGCTTCGTCCAGCGCCCATAGAAACACGATGCGCTGGCCCGGGGCGGCGGTCTCGTTCAGCAAGCGGACGAAATGATCCGGCCGCTCGGGCGCGACTTGCCAGCCCGCTTCCGCGCCGCCGCCATGGTCGGGGCCGGGGCGCACCAGCGAGCAGGATGCGCCGCGCGCGCGCAGCAGCGCCGCGAACCGCTCGCCGACACCGCTTTCGTCCGCGAAAATCAGCCACGGGGACGCGTCGGCGGCGAACCGGGCCTCCGGCAACGCGGCTTGCGGCTCCCATGCGACGTGATAGAGCGGGTGGGCGTTCGAGGCAACGGTTCCGGCGGGAGCGAACGCAGTCTGAAGCAGGTCCGGAAAGGCGTTCAGCACGTCCTCGGCGTACTTGCCCGACGTCTTGAGGTGCTGCAACGCTTCCTCGATGCTGCCGGCATCCATGCCGACGATGGGCGACGGAGTTTTCTCCAGACCGAAGCGCTGCCGCTCGAACGGGTAGTTCGGCAGGGTCGTGGCGGGCTGGGCCTGCACCGGGAACAATGCGTTCCAGTCGAACTGCGCGCCCTGCACATACAGCGCCGCGAGTGCGCGCTCCAGTGCATCGCCGGCGCATGGCGGCGGCAGCCAGCCGTCGGCGAGCCCCTCCGGCGCGGGCCGCGCCTCGGCCTGCGCCTGGGCCTGATTCGACAACGCGGCAAGCTGCAACCAGTACTGTGGATGCGTTACCTCGTCGGTCAGCTCGGCGCCGAGACAGCCGGAAATCAGACGGACCGAGGGCCGTGCGAGGGGTATGTCCTGAAGCGCGGCGCGCAAGGCGTCGGAATCCGACCGGGCTGCGACGAGGCGCAGCGCGTCGGCAACGCTCATGACCCCCGCCACGCAGGCCGCGACATATTCTCCGACGCCGTGGCCCGACACGACGGACGGGCGGATGCCCCATGCCTTCCACAGTTCCGCCCACGCGAACTGGATCGCGAAGCGGCCCTCATCGGTATCGAGTGCCGCCAGCGGCACCGAGCAACGCGCGAAGGCGTCGCGGAAAAGCGGTTCGGACGCGTGGAGTTCGCGTGCGACGCCGATGTCCGGCGCACCGAACATGAAGCCGATGCGCAACGCCTTGCCCGTGCGTGCCGATGCCGCCGACGGTTCCCTCACGCCCGACACATAGGCCGCGCGAAACGGATAATGGGTCCGCCCCGTGGCGGCGGCCCGGCAGATGGCGGCCAGTTCCCGCGGCGTCGCGCCGGCGATCGCGCGCTCGTAGCGTTGTGCGAGCGCCGTGAGCGCCGCTTCGGACCGGGCCGACAGCAGCAGCAGCGCGCGCTGCGCGGCGTGGGCCGGCGCGACGGGCGGTTCCTCGACGATCGCGTGTGCATTGGTGCCGCTGAATCCGAACGCGCTCACCCCGGCGATTCGCCTGCGTTCCCCGCGCCGCCACGCGACCGGGTCGGCCGCCACGCGAATGGGGATGTCCTGCCACGGCGTATGCGGATTGGGCTGCGTGAAATGCAGATGCGCCGGGATCCTGTCGTGCTCGAACGACAGCAGCACCTTGATCAGGCCGGCGATGCCGGAGGCCGACTCCAGATGCCCGATATTGGTCTTGACCGAACCGATCACGAGCGGCTCGGCCGCCTCGCGCCCGGGGCCGTAGACGCCGGCCAGCGCCTCGACCTCGATCGGGTCGCCGAGGGACGTCCCCGTACCGTGGGCCTCGACATAGGAGACGTCGCCGGGCACGAGGCCGGCCTGATTCAGCGCGCGACGGATCACCCGTTCCTGCGAATCGCGGCTCGGCACGGTCAGCCCGCCGCCCGCACCGCCCTGATCGACCGCCGTGCCACGGACGATACCGAGCACGCGGTCGCCGTCGGCGAGCGCGTCGGACAGGCGCTTGAGCACCACCATGCCGCAACCTTCGCCGCGCACATAGCCGTCCGCCGCCGCGTCGAAGGTCTTGCACCGGCCGTCCGGCGACAGCATGCGCGCTTGCGAGAAACTGACCATCACCTCGGGCGAAAGCATCAGGTTGACGCCGCCTGCAAGCGCCATGTTGCTTTCGCGCGAGCGCAGGCTTTCGCAAGCCAGGTGCAGACAGACCAGCGACGACGAGCAGGCGGTATCGATCGCCATGCTCGGGCCGGTGAGGCCCAGCACGAACGACAAGCGGCCCGCGGCCATGTTCAGCGCGCTGCCCGTGCCGGCGTAGCTGCTCGACGGCGTCGCCGCATTGGACACCTGGATCGCATGGTCGAAGCAGGTAATGCCGACATACACGCCCGTGGCGGACTGCCTGAAGCGTTCGGGCGGGAGATGGGCGTTTTCGAGCGCTTCCCAGGCCACTTCGAGCAGGAGCCTTTGCTGCGGGTCGAGGTAAGTGGCTTCGCGCGGCGCGATTCCGAAGAACGCCGCGTCGAATTCATCCACGCGTTCGAGAAACGCGCCGTGGCGGGTCGCCATCTTGCCGGGCGTGGACGGATCAGGGTCGTAATAGCGATCGATGTCCCAGCGTTCGCCCGGCACTTCGGCGACGGCATCGCGCGCGTGATCGAGCAATTGCCAGAACGCGGACGGCGTATCGCTGCGGCCGGGGAAGCGGCAAGCCATGCCGATGACGGCGATCGGCTCGTTGCGGTCCGAACGCAGCGCCGCGATTTCCGCGCGCCGCAGGCGCAGTTCGTCGAGCGCGGCTTTCAGTGCATGCGTGGCCTTGGCGTTCATCTGTTGCTCCGAGAAACCCCGCCATTGATGGCGGGGAGGAAGGGTGGGCTCTTGACAGGCAGCTTCTTCCACCGGTTAGGATGGCCGGCATGATCCTTGTCTACCGATACCGCGTGAAGTCGCTCAACGGACTCCTGAACAAACAGAGCCGTGCGGTGAACTACGTCTGGAACTTTTGCAATGACACGCAGAAGCACGCACTCAAGTGGAGCAAGAAGTGGCCGACGGGTTTCGACCTGAACGTGCTGACCACCGGCAGCAGCAAGGAACTCGGTATCCACTCCGGCACGGTCAACGCCACGTGCGAGCAATACGCGAAATCGCGTAGCCAGCGCCGTCGCCCTTGCCTGCGCTATCGCGGCCGAAAGTCGCTGGGCTGGGTGCCGCTGAAGGGCCGCGACCTGAAGCGCGAGGGCGACGCGTTTCGCTTTGCCGGCAACACCTTCCGCGTATTCAATGGCCGGCCGCTTCCCGAAGGCAAGATCAAGGACGGCACCAACTTTGCGCAGGATGCGCGCGGCAACTGGTTCCTGAACATCGTGATCGAGATACCCGATGTTCAGGCCCGCCCGATCCGTTCCGGCGTCGGCATCGATCTCGGCCTGAAAGACTTCGCCACACTTTCGACCGGCGAGAAGCTGCCCAATGACCGGTTCGGTCGACGAGCGGCAGAGAAGCTGGCAAAGGCGCAACGTGCGCGCAAGCACAAGCGGCATATCGCGAAGCTGCACGCCAAGGTCGCGAATGCCCGTGCCGATTTCCAGCATAAGCTCGCGCTCGATCTGGTGCGGCGCTTCGATTACATCGCGGTCGGCAACGTGTCGGCCGCCAAACTCGCCAAGACCAGGATGGCGAAGAGCGTCTACGACGCATCCTGGTCGTCCTTCCGGGACAAGCTCCGTTACAAGGCGATCGCGCACGGAGTCACGTTCGAGGAAGTGGACGAAAGCGGTTCTACCCAGTCCTGTTCGGCGTGCGGGTCGAAAGACAGCACGACGCGGCCGAAAGGTATCGCTGGATTGCGAATGAGAGAGTGGGCCTGCAGTGGCTGTAGTGTCGTGCATGATCGTGATACCAACGCTGCGTTGAACATTCTCCGATGCGGACGTGCATCGCCAGTTGTGGGAATCGCCCGTCTTTAGGCGGGGGGGACGTCAATGGGCGCCGATCTCCTGGGCGATCAGTTCGGAAAGGTCGTCCTCGTCGAGGTCGTCGGATGCTTCATCGACGACAGGCGCGGGGAGCGACGGCGACAGTTCGTTGAGAACGTACTGGGCGAGCGTTCGCAGGTTCGGATAGGAAAAGAACAGCGTCGCGCGAAACGGCCGTCCGAACACCTTGTTGAGGCGGTCGGTCAATTCGAGCGCGACCAGCGAATCCAGGCCGAGATCGAGCAGCGATTGCTCGGCATCAATGGCGTCAGGGCCGGACAGACGAAGGGTCTCGGCCAGCATCTTCGCGAGCGTGTCGGTGATGAGCTCGACCCGCTCGCGCGGCGCGCACGCATGCAGTTGGCGCAGCAATGCCGTCTCTTGCTGCGCAGGCTGCGCGGCCGGTTGCGCCAGCTCGGAAAACAGCGCCGACCCGGCGGCCGGCGCGTCGACCCGGAACAGGGTCGGCCAGTCGATCCGGGCCACGCCGGACTGGGCGACGCCGGACGCCATCAGCCGTTCCAGTGCCGCGATGGCCAGTTCGGGCGACAGCGTGCCGACGCCGAGCGCGGCCAGCTGTTCGTGCGCGCGCCGTCCATAGTCGGTGGCGGCGTGGCCGATCTCCGCCCACGGCCCCCAATTCACGCTGAGCCCCGGTTTTCCCTGCGCGCGCCGATGCTGCGCGAGGGCGTCGAGGAAGCTGTTCGCCGCCGCGTAGTTGCCCTGGCCCGGCATGGTGATCAGCGCGGCCATCGACGAGAACAGCACGAAATGATCGAGCGGCAGGTCGGCCGTCAGCTCGTGCAGATACCACGCGCCATCGGCCTTGCCGCTTCCGGCGCGATGGAAGGAATCGTCGTCCTGGCGCGTGAGCAGCGCATCGTCCAGCGCGCCGGCGAGGTGAAAGACCCCCTTGAGCGGCGGCATCGACTGCGCGATTTCACCGAGCGCTTGCGCGACGTCCTCGCGACGCGACAGGTCGGCGCGAATGAACCGCGCGTCGAGCGTGCTCAGGATTTTTTCGGCCGCGGGGGAGGGCGCGCCGCGCCCGAGCAGCACGATCTTGCCGGCGCCGTTGGCGGCAAGCCAGGACGCGAGCCGCAGACCGAGCCCGCCGAGCCCGCCGGTCACCAGATAGGTCGCGTCATGGTGGAACCTGATCGGACGGTGGCTGACGAATTCGCGATTGTCGCGGGCGATACGCGCGACGTAGCGCTGGTCGCCGCGAAACGCGATCATGTCTTCACGGCCGCCGGCCTGTACCGCCTGCACGATGTGCGCCGCCGACGGCTGCGCGGGATCGAGGTCGATGAGCCCGCCCCACAGCGCCGCATGCTCCACGGCGATCGCCCGCCCCAATCCCCACAGGGGGGACTGTGCCGCGGCGGTCGATTCGCCGTCCAGCACGTTCATCGCGCCCGACGTCACCAGCCACAGACGCGCCTGCCGGGCCGCCGGTGCGCGTGACGCAAGCGCCCTGACCAGTTGCAGCACGCTCGCGCTGGCACGCCGTCTCGCCGCGATGTCGGCCGGCGCGAGATCGAGACTCCACAGGTGAACGATGCCCTTCAGCGGCCGGTCGAGCGCGGGCAGTTCCGGCGTCGCGTCGGCGAAGCGCAGCGCGCACGTATCGCCCGCGCTTTCCAGCAGGTCGGCCAGTTGCGCGCCGACGCCGCCACGGTCCGCGAGAATCAGCCACTCGCCCTGCGCCGAAGCGCCGGTTGCCGCGTCGACGCTCGACGGTCTCCACACGCGTTGATAGAGCAGCGCGGACAAGTCGTGCCGCTCGACGGTGGGCCCGGAACGCACATGCTGCAACCGCAGCGCATCGATCTCGATCAGCAGTCGCCCGGCGAGGTCATGGACGCGGATATCGCCCTCCAGCGCGCCTTGCCCGATCGGCTTGCGCAGCGTGGCGTGACTCCATGCATCCGTTGACGACGGCGGCTGATGAACCCGTACCGCACCGATCGAACTGGGCAGGTACAGGTCGCCCGCCTCCAGCGCGTCCGGATCGATCGCGGCGGCGAGCACACGGCTGCACGCGTCGAGAAAGGCGGGGTGCACCTGGTATTGCGACGATGCCGGCGCGTCGGCCGGCAGGCTGATTTTCCCCAGCGCCTCGCCGGCCGTGCGCCAGATCTGCTGGATCGCGTCGAACACGCCGTCGATCTGCACGCCGTGCTGCCGGACTTCGCCATTGAAGTCCGCGCCTGAAGTCGTTTCGATGCAGCGGGCCTGCACCGCGGCGGCATCGAATCTCGTCGGCGCGGCGGATTGCCTCGGGGCACACAGCTCCCGCAGCCGACGCAACTGCGGAAGATTGCCGAGGATCAGCTCGACCGGCGGACCGAAATCGAGCAGGCAGGCCACTTCGTCCACGCCGATCGACTCGAGATCGCGCACCAGTTCGACGCAGGTTTCCGGCGTGCCGATGAGGCCGCGCGATTGCGCGAAGCGTTCGTAGAGAAACTCGACGAACTCGTCCAGTTCGCGCGCGCCCATCGCGCGCACGTCCACCGACTGGCCGCGGCTCTGCGCCAGCCCGTTCAACAGCCCGATATTGCTGCGGATGTAGTTGCAGAACGGCGCACGCGCCTGCTCGCGCACCCGCGCCGCATCGTCGCCGACGAACGTGTGCAGCATCACGGACACGGTGCCGGCCGCCGGATCGAAGCCATGCGTTGCGCGCGCCGTGCGGTACAGGGCGATCTTCTGCGCGAGCTGGTCCCGATCCTGGTCGAGCACGTGGGTCAGCAGGTTGGCGCCGACTTCACCGGCGCGCACGAAGGTCTGCGGATTGCTCGCGGCGGTCACCCAGACGGGCAGCTCCGGCTGCACCGGCGTCGGATAGATGCGCAACTGCACCGGCTTGCCGACGCCGTTGCGCGCATCCAGCGACCCGCCGCGCCACAGATGCTGGACGGCGCGCATCGTGGTCAGCATCTCATCCTGCCGGGTCGCATATTTGTCCGGGGCGAACACGAAGTCGTCCGGATTCCATCCGGACGCGAACGACACGCCCACGCGGCCGTTCGACAGGTTGTCCACCATGGACCACTCTTCCGCGATCCGGATCGGGTTGTGCAGCGCTGCGACCACGCTGCCCGCGACCAGCTTCACGCGCTGGGTGGCCGCGGCGAGCGCGGCGTGCAGGACAGCGGGATTCGGGTACAGCGAGCCGAATTCGGTGAAATGGCGCTCCGGCACCCAGACGCTGGAAAACCCGTTCGCATCGGCGAAACGGGCGCTTTCCATGACAAGCTGGTACTTGTTGCCGGACAACGCCTCTTCACTGCTGGCGAAGAACATCAGGCCGAATTTCATGCTTGGCTCCGATCCGATTCGTGAATTTCGGCACTCGCGCATATCTGCCATGACGCGGCGGCGCGGGTGTCCTCGATCCGGTGATAGACGGCAAACGAAAACGGTCCCCAGGACCGGCGGCTCAGTACGGTCTGCACGGTGCGCGATGCATGCGGATGCAGCGGCAACGGCGCATGCAGTGCGAGGTCCTTCAACGTGGTATGACTGGCGGCGCCGATTTCCGACGTCGCCGCCAGCGCCATTTCCACATAGGCGGAATAGGGCAGCACGGGCGATCCCTTGACGCGATGACCGCCGAGGAAGGTGGTGGCCGGCGCGTCGAGACGCGACTGCCAGATCCACGTGGCCTGCGCATGCGCGTGCTGCTCCATGAGACGCCCGAGCAACGGATGCCGAGGCGCACGTGGACTGATCCAGAAGGCGCGACGCTCGAACGGGTAGGTCGGCAGCGCGAGCCGGCGGCGCGGGGCGTCCTGCTCCACGGCATCCCAGTCGACGGACGCGCCGCTTACGTAGAGCTCGGCGAGCGTGCGCAGGATCGTGTCCCACGCGGCCGTGTGCGCGCCGATTTCGATCACGATGCCGTGGCTTCCCGCCGCAGCGCCGTCCGGCGCCTGCGGCACGTCAGCAAACGCGGCCGCGGCGCGATGCCCGTCGCCCGTGCTGCTGACGGCGCCCGGCGTGATGCCGAAGGACATCCACAGTTGCGCGAGCGCGCGCTGGAATGCCGTGAACCCGGCTTCGTCGGAATCGACCCCGGGCGCCTCGGACACCTCCGATTGCCGCTGCATCAGCGCGCCGAAAGCGGGGCTGGCCGAACGCAATTGCCGCACCGCCTCGTCGCTGCCGCCGTCGTCGGCGCAAAAGTGGAATGTCACCGCAGGCGGCGCTTCGGCGGGCTCGCCGGCCGAAACGGCGTCCAGTTGCGAACGCAACGTATCGAGACTCGATGCGACGATGGCCGCTCGCCGCGTGAAGTGGGTGCGCCCGGTATTTGCCGTGAACGCGACATCGCGCACACGGATCCCGGGATGGGCGTCGAGATGCGCCGCATAGGACGCCGCCAGTGCTTGCAACGCTTCGGGGGTGCGCGCGGAGAGCGTCACGACGCGCGCCGCGGGCGCCGCCGGGTCGGCTTCGATCTCGCCGGGCCGTGGCGCTTCGGACAGGATCATGTGCGCGTTGGTGCCGCCGAAGCCGAACGAACTCACGCCGGCCATGCGTGGCCCGTGTTCCGAAATGCCAGGCGTGACCTGCTGCGGAATACGGAACGGCGTGCCGTCGAGCGCGATTTCAGGATTGATTGACCGGAAATGGAGGTTCGGCGGAATGGCGCGATGGTGTAGCGCAAGGGCGGTCTTGATCAGGCTGGCGATGCCCGCCGCCGACTCCAGATGGCCGATGTTGGTCTTGACCGAACCGATCCAGCAGTGATCGTCCGGCCGACGGGATTCGCTCAGGACGGCCGCCAGCGCGTTCAATTCGATCGGATCTCCGAGCGGCGTTCCCGTACCGTGCGCTTCGACGAAGCCGATGTCCTGCGCGCGTACGCCGGCATCGTGCAGCGCACCGCGAATCACGGCCTGCTGGGCCGGGCCGTTCGGCGCGGTGAGGCCATTGCTGCGTCCATCCTGGTTCACCGCCGAGCCGCGGATCACGGCGAACACGGTGTCGCCGTGCTCGAGCGCATCGTCGAGACGCTTGAGCAGCACCATGCCCGCACCTTCGCCGCGCACATAGCCGTTGGCGGCCGCATCGAACGCCTTGCATCGGCCATCCGGCGAAAGCATGCCGGCTTGCGTGAAGGAGTCGCTCAATTGCGGTGCCAGAATCAGGTTGACCCCGCCGGCCAGCGCCGCATCGGCCTCGCCGCGCTGCAGCGCGCGGCACGCGTGGTGAACCGCGACGAGCGAGGACGAACACGCGGTATCGACCGCCCAGCTCGGGCCGCGCAAATCGAGCGTATAGGAAATGCGGTTGGCGGCGACGCTGAGCGCATTGCCGGTCGCGACATAAGGGCCGACATCCGCGACTTCTTCCTGCGCCAGACGGATGTAGTCCGAATTGCTGATGCCCACGATGACCGCGGTGCGTCCGCCGGCGAGACGCCGCGGCGCGATCCCCGCATGCTCGAGCGTCTCCCACGCAACCTCGAGAAGCAGGCGCTGTTGCGGATCCATCGCTTCAGCTTCGCGGGCGCTGATGCCGAAGAACGCCGCATCGAACAGATCGACCTGGTCCAGCAGTCCGGTGGGCGGAAGGTCGCCGGCGCGCCGCTGCGACGCGCCGACCGCGTCCCGGCCCTCCTGCAGAAGCTGCCAGAATGCGTCGGGATGACCGGCGCCGGGGAAACGGCATCCCATGCCGACGATGGCGATATCCGCGCGTGCTGCGGTGGAACCGGGCGTGTGGTCCGGCACGGCATTCCCGGTGCCGCTCAAATGGCGCGCCAGCAGGGAAATACTCGGAAAATCGTAGACGACGGTAGGCGAGACCGGCAGCCCGAGCCAGTCCTGCAACTCGCCCGACAGCATGATGGCGTCCTTCGAATCGAGCCCATAGATGCTGAACGGCGCGTCGGGGTCGATCTTGCCGGCATCGATTCCCGACAGACGCGAGACACGCTCGACGCACCATTGCACCAGCGCTTGCGTGTCGCGTACCGCGGCTGGGGAGGGCGCGTACTCCGCGGAGAACGAACGCCGCCATTCGCCCGCGATCGCGAGCCCCTGTTCATCCAGGAATGCTTGCCTGATTCGGCTCCGCTGGATTTTTCCGCTGGACGTGCGCAGGATCGTGGCGGGCTTCAACAGGATCGCCGCATACAGATCGACGTCATGCTCTTCGGCGAGCTTGCGCCGGATCTCCGCGGCGACGGCTTCCGCGTCCAGCGTGTTGAGCGCTTCCCGGCGCACTTCACATGCGATAACGACCCGCTCCACGTCATCGACGTTGATCGAGAAAGCCGCCGACGCGTTGGGCGCCAGCGCGGGGTGGCTGCCCTCGGCGGATTGCTCGAGATCCTGCGGGTAGTGATTGCGCCCGGCGACGATGATGAGGTCCTTGAGACGGCCGGTGACGAAGAGGTTCTCGCCATCGACGAAGCCGAGATCGCCCGTGCGCAGGTAATGCGCATCATCGCCATCCAGCTTCGCGCGAAAGGTGTGCTCCGTTTCCTCGACGCGGTTCCAGTAACCGACGCCGACGCTCGGGCCCGTCAACCAGATTTCGCCGATCCGGTCGGGCGGGCAGCGCTCACCGGTATCCGGATTCACGATCTGCAGGCGGTGCTCCGCCCAGGCCCGGCCGCATGACACCAGCGCGTGGCGCTTGCCGCGGTCGCTTCTCGTCGCCACGCCTTGTGCCAGGCCGTCGGCGTCGTAGTCCGCCACGAGCGGCAGCGAACGTGCCGGCTGACCGGAGATGAACAAGGTCGCCTCGGCCATGCCGTAGACCGGGCGCATGGTTTGCGCGTGGAAGCCACATGCGGCGAAGGCGCGCGAAAAGTGTGCCACCGACTCCGCGCGCACCGGTTCCGCGCCGTTGAATGCCACCCGCCAACTGCTCAGATCCAGTTGCGCGCGGGCTTCATCGGATATTTTGCGCGCGCACAGGTCGTACGCGAAATCCGGCGCGGCGCAATGCGTGCCGCGATACTTCGTGATTGCCTGCAGCCAGCGGATGGGTTTCTGCACGAACGCCGCAGGCGCCATCAGCACCGCCAGCACACCGAGATAGATCGGCAGCAGCACCTTCCCGAAGAAACCCATGTCGTGAAATACCGGGAGCCAACTGACGAACACCGTCGACGCATCGGCATCGCTCGCCTCGGCGATGACCGCCATATTGCTCAGGATGTTCGCGTGGCTGATCATCACGCCTTTTGGCGTACCGGTGGAGCCTGACGTGTATTGCAGAAGCGCCAGTGTCTGCGGCGTGATGTCCGGTGCGCGCCATTGTTCGGCCGGTGCGTCGAAGCCCTGGTCCGTCGCAAGGATCTTCAGTTCCAGCGTGTCGGAATAGCCATCCGCGCGATGCGCCATGCCGTCGAGCGTGGCTGCGTCGGTCAGCGCGACGACCGGCCTGGCGTCGGCGACGATGGCCTTGAGACGATCGGCGGGACGATGCCTGCGCGGAGGATAGGCCGGCACGCCGATCAGGCCGGCGTACAGGCATCCCACCCATGCGCAGATGAATTCAAGGCCGGGCGGATAGACCAGCAGGACGCGATCGCCCGGTTGCGCCATGCCCTGCAGCGTGGCGGCGATGCCGCGAGCCCGTTTGTCCAGGTCGCCGAACGTGAGTCGAGCCCGCTCCGATTCGCCGTTCTCGAGAAAAATGAATGCCGTCTTCTCCGGTTCGACCTTGCCGCGAAATATGAAAATTTCTGTAACAGTCCTGAATTTTGTATCGGGAAGCATGCTCGACCTTCGTTGTCTGCTGAACGTTGAATTCCTCAGGACCAGTTGCGGCGATCCCGCCAAGCTTGTTTCTTGAATTGGATGGCATCGAAATTAGAGCATCGCTCCAACCCGACGTCTGCCCCGTAATCCATGGACACGGCGTTTCGCGCAGCTGATCAATATGGGTTTTTATTAATTTGCGCGCGCGGCCCTGCTAACGACCGGCCATTCCTTCGATGTCGGGGGAGTGCGGGTCCAGCAGAGACACGACGACCTTGCGCTCGCCTTCGAACGGGTTACGGCCATGCGCGAAGCGCATGTTGTCGACAAGCAGGACGTCGCCTCGTTGCCATGGAAACGTGATCGCGCATTCGCGGAACGCGTTGCGGATCTGCTCGATGTCGGCAAGATCGAACGGACTCCCGTCGCCGTGGCACGCGTTGCGCGGAATTCGGTCACTGCCGAACAGGCTGACGATCGAACTGGCGAGCGATGCTTCCAGGTTCGAGATATGGAACAGGTGTGCCTGATTGAAGAACACCCTGTCGCGGGTGACCGGATGGTAAGCCACGCCCTGATTGATCTGTACGGTGCGTAACGTGTCGTCGTCGAGCCATTCGAGCGCGATGTCGTTGTCTGCGCAGAAGGCCGCAACCTGGCGGCGGTCGCAGGTCTGAAAGACGGTTTCCCACGGAATGTCGACATGCCGCCGGTAGTGCCTGACATAGCGGACCTGTTTCGCCTCGAAGCGCTCCATGATGCGCGGTCCGATCCGGCGGCTCACCTCGCGCATGTCGGCAATCGGCGTTTCGCCGCCGGTCGTGGCCGGAGTCAGGCAACAGAATGCAACTCTCAGCGGCCAGCTTCGTTGATACGCATTTTCGCAATGAAGTGCGATTGTCTCGCTCGGCGGATACTCGGTTGCGGTGAAGATGCCGTTGCCGATCGAGGTGCGCGGCGTGGAACGATAGACGTAGTCGGACTTATGGGCCGAAATCGCGTTGGCAAACGCTTCGAAGCCGCCCACGGATGAAACGTCGAAGCCACGAAACAGCAGCGCACCATGTTCCAGAAGCCGGGATTCGAGTTCCACCCGGTTGTCGTTCACCGCCAGCACGAGATCGTGCTCGTTCGCGCGTGCGTTCGACGCAGGCTCCAGCAGCCACGGAGAACTCCCCTCGGCAAGCAGCTTGCGTTCCGTCATGCCCAGCATCGTCAATAGTCCTTTTCTGAACGAGGATCGCGGCGAAACCCGGACCGGTCGGCCGGCATGGTCGCGCCGCGGTGCGGCTAGGCACGGCAGGCCGTTTCCACGGCATGCTCGAAGCGATTGAGAATTTCGTAGATGTCCGCTTCCGAAACGATCAGCGGCGGCAGGAACCTGAGCACCGCGCCGTTGCGACCGCCGGTTTCGATCACGAGTCCGTTTCGCAGGCAGTTCAGCTTGATGGCTTTTGCCCGTGCTGCATCGGTCGGGCCGGTTTGGCCATGTGTGCCGGGCATGACGACTTCAGCGCCGATCATCAGGCCGCGGCCGCGTATCTGGCCCAGACAGGGGAAACGTTCGGCCAACCCCTCGAGGCCGGCAACCAGCAGTTTGCCAACTCTGTCCGCGTGCGCCGACAGGCCGTCCCGTTCGACGATGTGCATGGTCGACAAGCCGGCCACCATCGCAATCTGGTTGCCTCTAAAGGTGCCGGCGTGCGCGCCGGGCGGCCAGGTGTCCAGGCGCTCGTCATAGACCACCACCGATAACGGATAGCCGCCGCCGAATGCCTTCGACAACACCAGTACGTCCGGCCGGATGCCGGAATGTTCGATGGCGAACAGGGCGCCGGTTCGACCGAGCCCGGTCTGCACTTCGTCGACGATCAACGGGATTTCATGCCGAAGCGTCAGGTTGCGCAATTCGATCAACCAGGCGTCGGAAGCGGGGATGCAGCCACCTTCGCCTTGCACGACTTCGACAATGATCGCCGCCGGTTTGGTTATCCCGCTCTCGGGATCGGACAGGACGGTCCGGATATAGTTGATGCTGAGTTGATCGGTCGCCGAGCCATCGGTGCCGAACGGGCAGCGAAACACATAGGGATACGGCAGGAAATGAACGTCGCGTCCATTGCCGCCGGCCGATTTGGGCGTGAGATTTCCCGATGCGGCGAGTGCGCCGGCCGTCATGCCGTGGTAGGCGCCGTGGAACGCCATGATCGTCGAGCGGCCCGTATAGTGCTTGGTCAGCTTGACAGCCGCTTCGACGCCATCCGCGCCGCTGGGACTGCAAAACTGGATCTTGCCGGATTCGGCGATCTTCCCGGGCAGGAGCGAGAAAAGCTTCTCGACGAACGCGTGCTTTGCCGGCGTTGCCAGGTCGAGTGCCTGTTGCATTTGATCGGACGACAGAAACCGCATGACGGCTTCATTGACTTCCGGGTGATTATGTCCGAGCGCGAGCGTACCTGCATTGGACAGACAGTCGATGTATTCCTGCCCGTCGGAGTCGCGCACGCGTATGCCTTTGGCATGGGTAAACAGCCGGGGGAAAGATGTCGCGTAGGTTCGTGCCTTCGATTCGACATGCTTCAGATACTCGAGTTTTTCCATGCGCGGAGATCCGGCTTGCGAGGCGGATTGATGGACACTGGCGCACGAGAATCGCTTCATCCCGGCCAATGGCGTAACGGTACGGCCTGATTGGAGCATGTCCTCCCTATCACGTCTGTCACGTAAAAATGGGACACAGGCAATGCAACGTCACTACGTCATGCCATCGCCTCCCGATCATCGACGCGTGGTTTTGGGACGCGGCGTCAAGCCGGCACGGTCGAGCGGAAATAGTCGATGGTCCGCCGCAGCCCGGCTTCGAGCCCGACCGTCGGCGCCCAGTCGAGGTGGGCGCGTGCGAGGCCGATATCGGGGCAACGTTGTGTCGGATCATCCTTCGGCAGCGGACGGAATACGAGCCGAGACTTCGAACCGGTCAGGCGCAAAATGATCTGCGCGAGTTCGCTGATCGCGATCTCGTGCGGATTGCCGAGATTGATCGGGCCGGTGAGGTCCGCGGGCGAGGCCATCATCCGGATCAAACCGTCGACCATATCGTCGACGTAGCAGAACGCCCGGGTCTGGCTGCCGTCGCCGTACAGCGTGATGTTCTCGCCGCGCAGCGCCTGCACGATGAAGTTGGAAACCACGCGGCCGTCATTGGGATGCATGCGCGGCCCGTACGTGTTGAAGATGCGTACCACCTTGATTCGCACGTTTTGCTGGCGGTGATAGTCGAAGAACAGGGTCTCCGCGCAACGCTTTCCTTCGTCGTAGCAGGCACGCGGCCCGAGCGGGTTGACGTTGCCGCGGTAACTCTCCGGTTGCGGATGCACATCGGGGTCGCCGTACACTTCGCTCGTCGAGGTTTGCAGCACGCGTGCATGCGTGCGCTTGGCGAGCCCCAGCATGTTGATCGCGCCCATCACACTGGTCTTGGTGGTCTGCACGGGATCGAATTGATAGTGGATCGGCGAAGCCGGGCAGGCGAGGTTGTAGATCTCGTCCACCTCCACGTACAACGGAAAGGTCACGTCGTGGCGCAGCGCCTCGAAGCTCGGGTTGCCGAGCAGTGCGGCCACGTTCTGCTTCGTGCCGGTGAAATAGTTGTCGACGCACAATACGTCGTGACCGAGTTCGACCAGACGCTCGCAAAGATGCGAACCGAGGAAACCCGCGCCACCTGTTACGAGGATTCGTTTTCGATTACGTTGCACAATTGCACTCCAAGTATCGCGCGCAAGGAAGCGAAGCGTGGCCTCCACGCATGCTTGACCGGCCCGCGGCGCCGGCATGGAAGCCGATAAGGCGCGAGCCTCTTCATTCGACGATCACGGCACCGGCCGGCACGCCGGTCGCGAGGATCGGCCCGTCATGCTTGCAGTGCGCTCCACGCAACGTGCTCCGTGCGCCGCAGGCGCGCCGCGATGATGCCGGCCATCGCCCGCATTTCGCTTCTCATAAAGAAATGATCTCCTTCGATGACATGAAAATCGAAGTGCCCGGTCGTCTCGGCGCCCCAGCCTGCAACGGCATCAACGGGGGCGTGTTCATCCGCCCGGCCCGCGAATGCGGTGATGTCCACCGCGAGCCTGCGCCCGGGCACGGGCCGGTAGTTTTCGATCAGCGTGAAATCCGCACGCAGCGCCGGCATCAGCAGCGCCATCAGTTCGCTGTTGTCCAGCACCGGCTTCGGTGTGCCGCCCATCTCGTGCAGTGCATCGACGAAGGCGCGGTCGTCCAGCGCCTGCATGTGTCGAACCGGTCGCTCCCTGCCCGGTGCGGCGCGCCCGCTCACGAACAGATGCCGCAGATTCGGTTGCGCCCGGTCGGGAAGCCGCAGCGCCAGTTCGACGGCGATAGCCGCGCCCATGCTGTGTCCGAGCAGTGCGAAGGGACGATCGAAGCAGTTGTCCAAGTCGCACAGCAACGCGTCGATCAGCGTCGACATGTCGCGTGCGGCAGGCTCGGACAGGCGGCTGCCCCGGCCTGCAAGTTCATGACGGCACACTTTGATGCCGGGCAACAAGGCTTGCAGGGCACGATAAACGGCGGCCGAGCCGCCGGCATAGGGAAAACAGATCAGGCGCATGCGAGCGGGTACTCGAGCGGCTCGCTTGCTACCGGCGCACCGGAGATCGCACTGCGGGAATTCACGTGTTCGGCGTTTTTCACCATTCAAGTTCCAGTCATTGTTGCCATGGCGATGCGTCGGCAAATCTTCACGTGGAGAGAAACGGGCGCGACAGCCAGGCGCGTCCCGGCTCACGCTCCGATGGCCGGTTCGTCAACGCTACAAGGGCGGGGCGTCGAGCACGTCGGAAGTCATGGAAGCATCGATTTGCGTCATGAAAATTCACGTTGCGCGCCGCTCGGATCCGGAATACGCCCGATCCGGTCTGGCATGAGTTAAACATGAGGCCGCGTGAATGTATGTCGTAGGAAAAGGGGACGCGCGTAGTCGAAAATGTCTGCCCCTGATGTCATGCGCAAATCACATGGTCGGCTTGACGACGCATCCGTATTGAGTGCTGGCGAAGACGCTGGTCTTCGCGTGACGGGAGCCCAACCGATGCAGAATGTCCTGACCGCGCCGGTTCCGATCGTCGTGCTGATCCTGGCGCGATTCGTGCGGCGGCAGCGCCGCCTGCTGCCGGACGAATTCTGGCCGCCATGCGAAACGCTGAACTACTACTACATGTTTCCCGCGCTGATGTTCAGCCAGGTCGCGAAAGCGAATTTGACGCAGTTTCCGGTCCGGCCGATTCGTCGCATATCGCAGGATCAGATATTCATCGCAAAAATAACCATTTGGTACACGCACCGGCAGGCACTAAAGTCTCGCATCCTGCTGCCGGTTGCGACGCCGGCGATTTCGACACTATTTCGGAAGCCTGCCAGATGAATCGATCGATGTCCTCCCGGGTCCGCCGCGCCGCGGCCGCGTTGTTCATGCTTGGCGTGGCGTCCGTCTACGCGGCGCAGCCGACGCTGCGCGTCGGCATCGACGCCGAGTCGTACCCGCCGTTCTTCTCGAAGGATTCGACCGGCAAGTGGAAAGGGTGGGAAATCGATGTGCTCGATGCGGCGTGCGGCAAGCTGAACGTGCGTTGCGAACTCAGCGACATCGCGTGGGACGGGCTGATCCCGGCACTGCAAAACCGGAAGATCGACGTGATCTGGTCGTCGATGACGATCACCGGCGAACGGCAGAAGGCGATCGACTTCAGTCGTGCTTATTATGAATCGCCGACGGTATTCGTCGGCGCGAAAAGCGATCGGCGCCGCATCGATTGCGCGGTGCCTGCAACCTTCAAGGATCGCGTGATCGGCGTGGAGGCCGGCACGAACTTCTCGGCGTTCCTCGATGCACGCTTCAAGCGCGATGCGCAGATCAAGGCGTTCGACAAATTCGACAACGCGCTCGCGGACCTGGTCTCCGGACGGGTCGACTACGTGCAGGAAGCGAAGGGCCTGTTCACGGCGTTCTTGTCGTCCCGCGACGGGAAGGATTTCGAGGTCAAGGCCACCTGCGGGGACAACCCGGTGCTGGGTCTCGGCATCGGTGCGGGCGTGCGGCAAGGCGATGCGCTGCGCGGCCGGTTGTCGACCGTGATCGCGCAACTTCAGCAGGACGGCACGTGGGACGCGATCACCGCGCGCTATCCGAACCTGAAGGGCACGATCGAGAAGGGCCGGTGAGCCGATGGCCGCGGATGATTCGCTGCTGGCATTGCTCGCGTTCGATGACGGCGGTTACGGCCGCCTCTTTGCGAGCGCGTTCGCGCTGACGCTTGGCGTCGCCGCGGCGTCGTTTGGCGCCGGGACGCTGCTCGGCATCGCCGGCGCGCTCGGCAAGCTGTCACGGCACGCGGCGCTCGCGTGGCTCGCACGGATTTACACGACACTCGTGCGCGCGCTGCCCGAACTATTGTGCCTGCTGCTCGCGTTCTACGCGGTCGCGCCAGCGCTCGAGGCCGTTCTGCACCGCATCGGTGTCGTGTCCGATGGTTTCGCATTCGATCCGTTCATCGTGGCCGCGTTGTCGCTCGGCTTCATCCAGGGTGCTTATCTGACCGACATCTTCCGCGCGGCGCTCATCAACGTACCAGTCGGGCAGATCGAGGCCGCGCACGCGTACGGAATGCGCCCGTGGCAAATCTTGACACGCATCCGGCTGCCGATCGCGGCGCGGCTCGCGCTGCCGGGCGTCGGCAACGTGTGGCTGAATGCGACCAAGGATGCATCGTTCATCAGCGTGCTCGGCTCGTTTACGGATCTGCTGAAGGCGAGCCAGCTCGCGGCCGGCGCCACGCGGCATTACGTGTTCTTTTATCTGGTCACTGCGGCGCTGTTCCTGTTGTTGAGCATCATGTCGACGGGTCTTTTCACCATGCTCGAGCGGTATGTGAATCGCGGCACGAGGCGTGCCTCCGCATGAGCTTCTCGCTGACGTTTCTGCTCGACACGGTGATGCCGAAGCTGCTCGCGGCGGTGCCGACAACCCTGGCGCTGTTGCTGTTGTCCGGCATCGCCAGCGTGGTGATCGGCATTCCGCTCGCGCTTGCGGCAAGCTCGCGTCACGTACCGTACCGCTGGTCCGCACGCGGCTGGATCATGCTGATTCGCGGCACGCCGCTGCTGGTGCAGCTCTATCTGCTGTATTACGGCTTCGGCCAGATCGTCCCGCGCGAATGGATGCGCGACAGCTGGGCATCGCCTCTGTTGCGGGACGCGTTCTGGTACGCCGTCGTCGCGTTGAGCGTGAACGAGGGTGCCTATGTCGCGACGATCCTGCGCGGCGCGATTGCCGGCGTGCCGGCCGGCGAGATCGAGGCCGGCTATGCATACGGAATGACGCGGGCGGGTGTACTGCGCCGGATCGTCGGTCCGCGTGCGTGGCGACTCGCGTTGCCCGCGCTCACCGGCGAAGCGATCCTGCTGCTGAAATCGACCGTCCTCGCGTCGACCGTCACGGTGTTCGACGTGATGGGGACGGCCAATACGCTGCGCTTCGAGACGTTGCGCGTATACGAACCGCTTGCCGGCGCGGCGCTCGTCTATGTCGTGCTCGTCGCGCTGCTGACGATTCCCGCCGCCCGTCTCGAGAAACACCTCAACCGCTACCTGACGCGCGAGCCCGACGATCGCGTGCCCGCACGGCGCCGCGGCGCATCGGCCGGCGCGTGGGCGGCACCCAACTGATTCCTGCTTTTGAGCTGAACACGACGATGTCCGATCCTCGCCCCTTGCTGTTTTCCCTTTATGAACAGGCCAGCGTCGGCTGCGGCGGCGCGCCGAGCCTCTGGACCCATCCCGCCGACGAACGGCTGCGCGCGAATACGCTCGCGTACTGGTCGGATCTCGCGCGCAAGGCCGAGCAGGCCGACCTCGACATGCTGTTCTTCGCGGACGTGCTCGGTCTGTATGACGTTTATGGCGGGTCGGCCGACGCGGCGCTGCAGTGGGCGGTGGAGTCGCCCGCGAACGATCCGATGATGCTGATCCCGGCGCTCGTCGCGCAGACCGAGCGGCTCGCATTCGGCGTGACCGCGAGCACGACGTATGAACATCCATTCGCGCTCGCGCGGCG
>Ga0207667_10002964_pt1 | contig 21077 bp, 15 predicted proteins | sample KBSCornC52_FD_184301 | JGI IMG/M metagenome (GOLD analysis project Ga0207667, IMG submission 184301) | Corn rhizosphere microbial communities from Kellogg Biological Station, Michigan, USA - KBS Corn C5-2 (SPAdes) (version 2) | ecosystem: Host-associated > Plants > Roots > Rhizosphere > Soil ...
GAATGTGGGGACTCCCGCCATGGCCTTTCATTACTCTCATCTGCCGCATTGCGGGGTAGGTCTGGCCAGAGAGGAGTTTATTATCAACAATTACATAGGCGTACATCCGGTGGCGCTATTGACCCACCGAACGTTGAATGATGAGGTGTTATCGGATACGATAAAGAAGAAGATACGGGGGTTTGCGGATGAGGAGGATTATTTTATCCGCAAGCTGTCGTATGGCATTGCGCGTATCGCGGCGGCGTTCTATCCGGAAAAGGTCATCGTAAGATTTTCCGACTTTAAGAGCAATGAGTATTTCAATTTGCTGGGCGGGAAATATTATGAGCCGCATGAAGAGAACCCCATGATAGGCTGGAGGGGTGCGTCGCGCTATTATTCGAAGGAATACAAGGCGGCGTTTGGAATGGAGTGTCGTGCGATCAGGCGGGTGCGTGAGGAGATGGGGCTGGACAATGTAGTGGTGATGATCCCATTCTGCCGGACGGTGGAGGAGCTGCATAAGGTGAAGCAGGTGATGAACGAGTATGGGCTGGTGCAGGGTAAAGAGAGCGGCGAGCTGGGGGCTTTGAACCATGAACAGGTCAAGGGCAACGGGCATTCCGCGATGGTGAAGCCCCTGGAAATATTTCTGATGGCGGAGCTGCCTTCGAACATCATTCTGGCCCGGCAGTTCGCGGAGCATATCGATGGGTTCTCTATTGGAAGTAACGATCTTACGCAGCTGACGCTGGGTCTCGACCGGGACAGCTCGCTGGTGGCGCATATTTATGACGAGCGTAACGAGGCGGTGAAGACGCTGTTGCGCATGCTGATCCGTACGGCGAAGGAGTGTGGGGTCAAGGTCGGCATCTGCGGGCAGGGTCCGTCGGACTTTCCGGATTTTGCCCAGTTCCTGGTGGAGGAGGGTATCGACAGCATCTCGGTGACGCCGGATTCGGTGATCAAGACGGTGCGGGCTATTCATGCCATCGAGCGGAAGGCTGTCGGGGTGGGAGAGAGCGATGAGCGATGAGCTTTCGGCAATGAGGGCGAGAACGGGGGCGGCGGGGAGGTAACTGGGGCGGCGGAAAGGGCCGGCCTGTGCTTAAGGGGGTTGTATACCAATTTGACCTGGTTTTCGTTTATTAGTATACAACCCTCATTCTAAACCATTTGCATGAAATTCCCTTCTTTATCCTCCCTGAGCGACAAGGCCGGCCGTAGTTTTTTAAGATTCCCCCTGGCTATTTTACTGGCTATCGCGGGGACGACGATATCCATTTTTCTTTTGAACGCCGAAAACCACTTCGATGATGCCCTCCTTGCGCGTTGTGGTAATGGCATCGTCAGCTGCTACCTGGGTATGTTGCTGTCGGTGGCTACAACGGTATGGGCGGAGCGCAAGGGATGGGGGCGGAAGGTCGCTGCCGGCGCCCAACTGGCGGTGCTGGGTCTGACGGTGCTGTATTTTTTTTTAATGCCGGACCATTTCGAGGAGAAGACGGTCATCCGGTGGGTGCTTTATGCCCTGGGTCTGCATTGGCTGATAGCCGTGATCGCATTTGCCGGCAGTCATCGTATCGACGCCTTCTGGCAGTATAATAAGGACCTGTTCATACGGATACTTACCAGCCTGCTGTATACGGTCGTACTATATTTGGGGCTTGCGCTGGCATTGGAAGCTATCGAGCATCTCTTCAACATAGACCTCAGCTACAAATGGTACGCGGATACATGGGCCGTGCTTGTGGGCGTTTTCAACACCTGGTTTTTTTTGTCGGGCTTCCCTTCGAACTATGGGGATATCACTACGGTGGATTATCCCAAGGGGCTGAAGATCTTTACCCAGTATGTATTGCTGCCTATACTGACGGTGTACATGGGGATATTGTACGTCTACCTTTTCAAGATCATCCTTACGGCGCACTGGCCTTCGGGCTGGGTGGCCTACCTGGTACTGGGTTTCTCGGTGGCGGGCATACTGGCGCTGCTGCTGATCTACCCGATTCGATATGTCCAAAAAACGAGCCTCCAGGGAAATATGGCTCGTTTTCCGGAAAGGGCTAATTCTGAGACCTTCGTAGGACCTGCTTCGTCACGGAGCTACGCTCATAACCTTCGTTGGTTCCAACACTGTTGGACCCGCCTCAGTTACCTCGGTCGTAACCTTCGATCCCTCGGTTACAGACAACGAGCCTCCGGCCCGTTCTGGCAATGACGAGAAGAATAAATGGATCAACGGCTATTCCCGATTCTTTTATTTTGCCTTGCTGCCGCTGCTGGTAATGCTGGGGTTTGCCATCTCGAAAAGGATAAAGGCGTATGGTATCACCGAGCTGCGCTATTTTGTATTGCTACTGGGGTTGTGGCTGCTGCTGACGGCGGTATACTTTCTCGCCAGCAGGAAGAAGAATATTCTGCTGATACCTCTGTCGCTGTGTCTCTTCGCCTTCTTCTCTTCCTTTGGTCCCTGGGGCGTATTTGGCGTCAGCAAATACAGCCAGCTGCACAGGCTGCAGGGGCTGCTGGAAAAGAACGGTCTTTTTAAAGAGGGGAAGGTGGTGAACAGACCGGCCAAACTCTCTTTTGCGGACAGAAAGGAAATCTCTTCCACTACGGAATACATCGTGGTGACGCATGGATATGAGAGTCTGCAGCCATGGTTTCGGGAGAACCTGGATTCCATGATGCGGCGCGATTCGCTGATGGGAAAATATGAGGAAAGGGAAAGGGCGGAGGCTGTGCTGCGGATAATGCATGTATCTTATGCCTCGCGTTATGAAGACTCTGTAACGGGTAGCGGTTTTTCCGTGTACACACATGGAGACAGTACGGCCCTGTCAACGGAGGGATTACCTTATCTGATACCTGATCTGGATATTGCAATAGGGAATGATGCCGGGGATCAACGGTACCATGTGGGTAAGCATTCTGTTGCCATTTCTCTGGATTCGTCCCTGAACCAGCTGCATGTCATCTTCTCCGGAGGCGCACAGGCGTCCGCGAAAGACAGCGCTGTTGTCGCGTTACAGCCTTTGTTCCAGGATTCCACCAGGACGTTTGAATATGGTACGTCTATGCCGTTGTCAAAGATGATCCTGTCATTTCACTGTCCGTGGGGAAATGGAAAGCTGGTCGTCACGTCGGCGAGCGGCATCAGGAGGGATAGGGACATGCATGTGACGGACCTGAGGGCGCACCTGTTGCTGGGACCGCTTTGATGGCTGCACGCCGGTGGCCGAAATCGACACGGTTATTGCCAATTTCAACACGCCTGTAAAGTGTAATCCCTATAAAAGTCCGGAAACTGCTATCTTATTGGGATAATTTGATAATGAATGTTTACCCATTTCCTATTAAGTGTGGGGGCAGACATGCATATTCCGGATCTGACCCATGTTAAGTACAATATTCAGAAGCACATCAATGTGTTAAGGTACTGCCATTACAAGAGAATTTCCCTGCAGGTGACCCATGATCCGGACTATGAGCCCTCGAGGATGGGGCTATGGTGGGATGACGGGAGGATAGCGGATATCCGGTGGCATGTGGATGCGCGTGTATGGCGTACAAAGGACGGCAGGCTGAACCTTCCCTCTGTCTATAAGACGATAGTGAGCGCGCTGGAGCTGTTATGGGGTCAGAAACAGTGGCCTGTTGCGGATCTGCAGGAGCTCTATCAGGCGATGGAGGGCGATGGGTGGTTTGTGAAAGCGCCTTTTGGAAAGATATCGATGTCGCCGGACAAGGAGCATAAGGCTGAATTCTTTTGTGACCTTTACCCTGACCATGCCGACTATTATGTGATCTTTTCAGCCCGGCAGAACAAGTGGAGGAAGAGGATAAAATTTTTGGAGGGGCATGAGGACCCGGAAGTTTTCTTCTGGTTCTTTGCGAACAGGCAATGGAAGGACAATGAGCAGTTTATCCTTTCGGACAAGAATGAGGAGATCCTGTTCGTATTCGATGTGAATAAAGACGATTTTTCTGTAGAATACAGGTTGCAGGGGGAGGCGGTGGAGGAGAAGAGACGGAAGTTTAAATTAATTTAAATTTAATTTCTTTTTCTTTCCTTTTATTTATTAGTTTTGATTTCATAGCAAACGATTGTTATGAAAAGATTGACCTGCGCCTTAGTTTTTGTATTATCTATTCTTTTTGCAAGCGGACAGGGGACGAAACCCCCGGACAGCACTTACCGCCCTCCTTCGTATACTTCACGACTAAATCTGTTCAAGAGCTATCCTCATTCCACGAAGGACGTTGTCTTTTTGGGCAACAGCATTACCGCCGGCGTGGATTGGAACGAGCTGCTGCAGCTGCCGGCGGCACGCAACCGGGGCATCTCGGGGGACATTACGTATGGCGTGCTGGACAGGCTGGATGAGGTTATCGAAGGGCATCCGGCGAAGGTTTTTATCCTTATCGGGATCAACGACATCGGGCGCAATATCCCCGACAGCCTGATCCACCGGAATCATGAGTGGATGATACAACGCATACAGGCGGGCTCGCCAAAGACGAAGATCTATTTTGAAACCCTGCTGCCTGTGAACAACACTTTTACCCAACATCCCACGCATTACAATAAGGACGAGCATATCAAGGCGGTGAACGAGGGCTTGCAGCAGCTGGCTGTCAAATACCATATTACCCTCATCCCACTGCACGATCATTTTCTGGACGCCCAGGGCAGGCTGAATGCCGAGTGGACCCTGGATGGATTGCATCTGAACGCCAAAGGGTACCAGGTTTGGAGGACGGTGCTCAAGCCCTACTTATAGACATTACTATCATGGATACACGGAGAGATTTCCTAAAAAAGGCCATGCTGCTATCGGGTGCGGCGGGCTGGAACGGTCTTTTTCCCGAGAGCATTCAAAAGGCGATGGCCATCGACCCCGTGGCGGGCAGCACTTATCTGGATGCGGAGCATGTGGTGATCCTGATGCAGGAGAACAGGAGCTTTGATCATTGTTTTGGAACGCTGAAGGGCGTGCGCGGCTTCAATGATCCCCGGGCTGTCAGTCTGCCGGATAGGAATAAAGTGTGGCTGCAAAGCAATGCGAAGGGCGAGACTTATGCGCCCTTCCGGCTGGATATCCGGGATACGAAGATCACCTGGATGGGATCGATACCTCATGTCCGGAGCAGCCAGGTGGATGCATTCAACGGCGGTCGGCATGACAAATGGCTGGATTCGAAGCGCAGTCACAATAAGGAGTATGCGGATATGCCGCTGACGATGGGGCATTATACCAGAGACGACCTTCCTTTCAACTATGCGCTGGCGGATGCTTTTACGGTGTGTGATCAGAACTTTTGCTCGGGGATGACGAGCACCTGGCCAAACCGTCTTTTCCTCTGGACCGGCAAGGTAAGGGCAGAGCAGAATGGAGAGGCGACGGCGCATATCCGGAATGATGTGGAAACGGGTGAGATATCGTGGACCACATTTCCGGAGCTGTTGGAAGATGCGGGCGTATCGTGGAGGGTGTATCAGAACGACCTTACGGTCGGAGGCGGGTTCAAGGGAGAGGAAAGGGCCTGGCTGGCCAATTTCGGGTGCAATCTGCTGGAGCCGTTTGCGCAGTACAATGTTCGCTATTCTTTACGATATGTACAGGGACTGCGGGCGCAGCTGGACAAATTGCCGGGGGAGATCGAAAAGCTGCAGGCAAAGGCGGCGTCCCTGAAACCGGGGAGCGCGGCGCTGGAAAAATTGAATAAAGAGATAGACAGGAAATCCGAAGTGCTGGCGAAGGTAAAGGAGGAGGCGGCAAAATGGACGCCGGAGAATTTTGACAAGCTCAGCGCACGGGAACAAAACTTATATAAAAAGGCTTTTACTATTAATGACGGCGATCCGCATTATCACGAGCTGGATACGTTGGAGTATGTCGCCGATGGGAAGAAGCGGGAGATGAGCATTCCAAAGGGGGATGTATTGCACCAGTTCCGCGAAGATGTAAACAACGGGAAGCTGCCTGCCGTGTCGTGGCTGGTGGGGCCGGAGAATTTTTCCGATCATCCCACGGCGCCCTGGTATGGGGCCTGGTATGTGTCAGAGGTGCTGGATATCCTGACAAAGAATCCGGAGGTATGGAAGAAGACGATATTTATTCTGACCTATGATGAGAACGACGGCTACTTCGATCATATTCCTCCTTTTGTAGCGCCTGATCCAAAGGACCCTGGGACGGGGAAATGTTCGGAGGGGATCGATACGACGGCGGAGTATATGCGGCGGGACAAGGAGCTGGCGGAGGGGATATCGTCGAAGGAGGCGCGTGAAGCGCCTGCGGGATTAGGTTTCCGGGTACCGATGGTGATCGCCTCGCCGTGGAGCAGGGGCGGACGGGTGTGCTCACAGGTGTTCGATCATACGTCTGTTATCCGATTTGTACAGGGATTTCTGAACCGGAAGGCCGGCAAAGAGCTGATCCGGGAGAACAATATCAGCGAATGGCGGAAGACGGTGAGCGGCGATCTGACGAGTATTTTTCAGCCTTTCGATGGTGGACATCCTGAAGCGCTGCCCTGGCTGCAGCTGCGTCCTTTTGCCGAGTCCATACACGATGCAAAGTTCAAGGATGTGCCTGCCAATTTCCATAGACTGTCTGCCGACGAGATCCGGCGGATCAATGAGGACCCGTATACCGCGCCTTATATGGCGAAGCAGGAGCCGGGTATCAAGCTTTCCTGCGCCCTGCCTTATGAGCTTTATGCGGATGGTGGGCTAAGTGCGGATAAAAAATCTGTCGTTGTCACTATGAAGGCAGGGAAGGATCTGTTCGGGGAGCGTTCTGCGGGATGCCCTTTCAATATCCATCTACCCGGGGCGGGATGCAGGTCTTATGCCGTGCGGGCTGGGGACAGGTTGGAGGACAGTTTTCCACTGGCGGACAACGGTGAGGGGTATCTGCTGCGTCTTCATGGTCCGAATGGGTTTTTCAGGGAATACGGGGGGAATGCGGCGGACCCGGGGTTGATCATCGAAGCGGGGTATGACAAGGATGCTGCACGGACAAGGAAGCTGGCGCTGACCATCCGGAATGATGGGGGCAAGGCCCTGACCGTACGGGTTCGTGACGAAGCATATGGGAATCCACCGGTGGAAAGAAATATAGCGGCGGGCGAGACTGCCCGGATCGTACTCAATACAGAGAAAAGCTATGGATGGTACGATTTTATGGTGCTGGCGGATGGATACGGGGCCTTTGGGCGGCGTTATGCGGGCAGGGTAGAGAATGGGGCAGAAAGTTATACCGATCCATACATGGGCAGGGTCACTCCGACCACTCCTGCTACTCGGCAATGATGACCTGTACGCCCTTTTCTTCCAATTGTTTTACAGTGCCGGGCGATACCTTATCGTCCGTTACGATATACTGCACCTGTTCGATGCCGCAGATGCGGCCAAGGCCGCGGCGACCGAATTTGGAGCTGTCGGCCATGATGACGATGACCTGTGCTACATCCATCATTTTCTGGTTCAGGCCGGATTCCGAAAGATTGGTAATGGAGATGCCGAAATTGAGGTCGATGCCATCGGCTCCGAGGAAAAGGATGCCGGCGGAGATCTCCTCGAGTGTCTTCTCGGCAATATTGCCTGTCGCGGAAGAAGAGCTGGAGCGGATCATGCCGCCCAGCTGAAGGACCTCTACGTTGGGACGGTGGCAAAGCTCCAGGGCTACCTTGAGGGCGGGGGTAATGACGGTGAGCCTTTTCGCCGGGTGCAGGACCCTTGCGAGGTGGAATACGGTGGTGCCGGAGCCGATGATGATGGAATCGCTCTCTCCTATCAGCGGCAGGGCTGCTTTTGCGATACGTTGTTTTTCCCGCTCATTGATCTGCTCCTTTTCATTGATGGTCCTTTCCACTGCGTAGGGATTATTGATCGAAGCGCCGCCGCGCGTGAGAAAGAGCAGATTTTTTTCTTCCAGGATCTTAAGGTCTTTCCGAATGGTGACTCCCGAGACCATCATCCAGTCGCTGAGATCCTGGATGGTGACTTTTCTATCCTCTTCCAGCTTTTTCAGGATGAGCTGGTGCCGTTCGGTTATATTTTTTACGGGGGTTCTTTTCATAAGACTGCAAAATAGGTTTAAATACCTGAATTTTTAATTTAAAAATCTTTAAAAAGATTGTTTATGTTTAAAAATGCCTTTACATTTGTTTCAATTCCTTTAATTTGATTGCAATTTATTCTCCAACCAAAACGAGCCATATGTCTTTCAAATCTCCTTTCTTACGAACCTGGTTAAAGGTCTTTACGGGCCTGATCTTATTATTCATTGTTGCTTTTGATGTATCGGCGGGTGGTCTGCGGGGCGGCCAGAAGGGCAGCCTGTGGGGCGGGCCGGTGCGTGGGACGGTGATGGATGACAAAGGCAATCCGCTGGCGGGCGTAACCATCTCCGTCAAGGGGACGCAGCAGGGAACATCCACGGGAGATAAGGGGCAGTTCGAGCTGGCGAATGTGGAGGATGGGGCCGTGCTGGTATTTTCCAGCGTCGGCTATATGCAGCAGGAGGTGAAGCTGAAGGGGCGCAGCGTATTGAATATTGTCATGAAGGACAATGCCAGCGGGCTGAACGAGGTGGTAGTTGTGGGATATGGTACGCAGAAAAAAGTAAATCTTACCGGTGCGGTTGACCAGGTGGGGAAGGAGGTGTTCGAGAACAGGCCGCTGGTCAATGTGACGCGGGGTCTGGAGGGCGTGATCCCCAATCTGAATATCAAGATGACGGATGGAAAGCCTACCCGTAGCGCCGACTATAATGTAAGGGGAACGACCTCGATAGGTGCGGGGGGCAGTGCGTTGATCCTGATCGACGGAGTGCCGGGTGATCCCAACCTGTTGAATCCCGCGGATATCGAAAATGTGTCGGTGCTGAAGGATGCCGCGTCGGCCGCCATTTACGGGGCGAGAGGTGCATTCGGCGTAATCCTCATCACCACCAGGAGCGCGAAGAAGGGGAAGACACAATTGAATTTTTCCAGCAGCCTGACCTTTAACGCACCTACTATCAAGCCAAAGTTCGTGACCAATGGCTATACATGGACGAAGAACTTCGACTCGGCCTATTATTCCTATTATGATTATAAATCTCATCCGCAGAAGGCCAACAGCGCATTCCCTTTCTCGCTGGATTACCTGGATGCGTTACAGCAGCGGAACAATGATCCTTCCCTTCCCAAGACGGATATAGACCCCACCACGGGCAACTATGTCTACTACGGCAATACGGACTGGCAGAAAGTGTTGTATGCGGATACCGATCCATCCACGGACCAGTCGCTGAGCGTCTCGGGAGGAAGCGATAAGGCGACGTATTATTTGTCCGGTCATTATGCCTATCAGAAAGGCCTCTTCCGCTACAGTCCGGACCATTACAAGATGTACAATATTCGCAGCCGCGGTACGGTGGACCCCTTCCCCTGGCTGAAGCTGGAAGATAATCTTCAGTATTCGAAGACAACGTATTTTTTTCCTTTGATCAACCACGCAGACCCTGTTACGCCTATCTGGAGAAGGATCTCGGATGAGTTCTTCCCGGTGGCGATGCTTTTCAACCCGGATGGCACTCTGACGCAGAATGCTGCCATTACGCTGGGCTCTTTTGTCTCGGGTAACAATTATTCGAACCAGGGAACGAATTATATCAGCAATACGGCTGGGTTTACGGCGAAGTTCCTTAAGGACCGATTGCATGTCCATGGCGATCTGACCCTGGCTTATACCAATTACCTGGAGACACAGCTTTTTACCCCCGTGCCTTACGAGGTGCATCCAGGCGTCGGGCTGCAGATGGGTGATAGCCGGATGAATGAGCAGAACAATACGACGAACTACACGGGGACCAATCTCTATGCCGAGTATGAGCAGCATTTCGGAAAGCATTATTTCAAGGGACTGGTGGGATATAACTATGAGCATTCTCTGTTGAAGTCCAGGTATGTTCAGCGGTATGGTTTGATCAATGACGATCTGCCGGATTTTTCCCTCATCGACGGGCAGGCTTTTACGCTGACGGGCGGGGGTAGTGAATGGAAGACGCTGGGAGGTTTCTTCCGATTGAACTACAACTATGATCAACGGTATCTGCTGGAAATAGACGGCCGTTATGATGGGTCCTCGAAGTTTCCTGAAGACCAGCAATACGGCTTTTTCCCTTCGGCGTCGGCCGGCTGGCGAGTGTCGCAGGAAAAATTCTGGAATGTATCGCCGAACCTTGTTTCCGACCTGAAGCTGCGGGCGTCTTATGGCAGCCTGGGGAACGGGAATGTATCGCCCTATCAGTTCCTGGCAACCATGCCGGTGTCCAAGCTGGGTATGATGCTGAATGGTATCGTTCCTGACGCCACGCATTCGCCGAATGTGATCCCCAACGGACTGACCTGGGAGCGGTCTAACACGGTGGATGCCGGTGTGGATGCCAGCTTCCTGAATGGCAGTCTGAGCGCGAGCTTTGACTGGTATACGCGCCGGACGACGAATATGTTTACGGTGGGGCTGCCTTTACCTGCTGTATTTGGGGCCAGCGTTCCCAAGGGTAACTATGCGGATCTGAGCACGAGGGGGTGGGAGCTGAACCTTACCTATCGTGGACAGGCGGGTGGGAGCAGCAATCCTTTCCACTATTCCGTGCGTGTGATCCTTTCGAACAATGTGTCCTATATCACGAAGTACAACAATCCCAACAGGCTGATCAATACCTATTACAAGGGTATGAAGGTGGGGGATATGTGGGGTTATGTGAATGAAGGTTATTTCGCCGATGCGGATGATATTGCCAAGCATGCCAGCCAGACGCTGATCCGTGTGTCCAGTGCGAATCTTCCGCTGCCGGGGGATATCAAGTTCAAGGACCTTAACGGCGACGGCAAGATAGGACCGGGGGATGGGACGGTGAATAATCCCGGAGATATGAAGATCATCGGCAACAGCTCGCCGCGGCTGCCGTTCGGGATCAACCTGGGCGCGGACTGGAACAACTTCTTCTTTTCCGCCTTTTTCCAGGGAATATGGAAGCGGAACTGGTGGCCTGGCACGGATGCTTCGCTGTTCTGGGGGCAATACAACCGGCCGTATAGCTGGATGCCGGAGGATGTGCTGAAGAATGAGTGGAGTCCCAGCAATCCCAACGGGTATTTCCCGAGACTGAGGGGTTATGTCGCGTTGAACTCGAATGCCGAGCTGGTGGTGCAGCAGTCGAAATATGTGCAGAATACCGGATATATACGGCTCAAGAATCTTTCGCTGGGATATAGCCTGCCGGCCAGCCTGATCCGTCGGGCGGGTATGAGCAGCGCCAAGCTGTATCTCACGGGGCAGAACCTGTGGGTATGGAGTCCCATGTACAAGATCATCCGAACGATGGACCCCGAAGTGATCGATGGCTCGGACCCCGACTTCACCGCCAATGCGGGTAACGGGATGGACTACCCCATGCTGAAATCCTATACCATTGGTCTTAACATAACTTTCTAAACTTATTCAACATGAAAAGAATATTTCTATATATGGCCGGTCTGCTAATTGCCCTTGCCGGTTGTAAGAAAAATACGCTGGACCTGCAGCCTTTTGATGTGCTGAACCCTGCGTCCGCCTTTCGTACGGCAGATGACCTGCAGCTGTATGCGAATTCCTTTTACAAGATCTTTCCGGATGCGAACACTGTCATCCGGGGGGATTATATGAGCGATATTACCGCCAGCAAGTCGGCGCCTACTTACCTGGTGCCGGGTGGTTTTGGCGCCACTATGGCCACAGGCTGGAGCTGGTCCAATCTGCGCAATATCAATTATTTTCTTCAGCATTACCAGCAGGCCAATGTATCGGCTTCTGTCAGCAATCACTTTCAGGGGCTTGCCCGGTTCTTCAGGGCCTGGTTCTATTTCAATATGGTAAAGAAGTTCGGGGATGTACCCTGGTATAACAAGCCGCTGGATGTCAATGACACCGCCCTGTATAAGCCTCGTGATCCGCGGACGCTGGTCATGGACAGTGTGCTGGCGGACCTGAACTTTGCCTGCGCCAATATCAATGCAACGAAGGACGGTACCGCCTCACAGGTGACGAAATGGACGGCGCTGGCGTTCAAGTCACGGGTTTGTCTTTACGAAGGAACTTTTAGAAAGTACCATACCGAGCTGGGGCTGGATGGTACGGCGACACAATGGCTGAGCGATGCCGTGGATGCGGCACAGCAGGTGATGGATGGCGGGCAGTACAAGATCCATGTGAATACGAGCAATGCTGCTGCGAGCTACCGGGATCTGTTCATCAATTCGACGCCATCGTCGGATGAGATCATTTTGTCGTATGTATGCAATGCCAGCCAGCAGATATTCAATGATGCCAACTGGTATTATACGAGCGCTACTTATGGGGACAGGCTGAGCCTGACGAAGAGTTTTATCGACACTTATCCGAATATAGACGGGAGCCGGTTCACCGACCAAGTGAATTTCGACACTATTACTTTTGCCAATGAAGTGCAGAACCGGGACCTGCGTCTGCAGCAGACCATCCGGATGGGGAGTTACAAGCGGAGTGATGGGACGGTGGCGCCTCCCGACTTCACGTATACTTATACTGGCTATGAGCCGCTGAAGTTCACCCTGGATTCGAAGGCTACGGACGGGATTGCGAAGAATGACAATAGCATTCCCATCATTCGGTATGCAGAGGTGCTGCTAAACTTTGCGGAGGCCAAGGCGGAGCTGGGAACTTTTACATCTTCCGACTGGGACAAGAGCGTGAAGCTTTTGCTGGTGCGGGCGGGTATTACCAATACGGCTATGCCTGTGACGGTGGATACTTATATGCAGCAGACCTATTTTCCGGCCGTATCCGACGTGGCCATTCTGGAGATCAGGAAGGAGCGGGCTATCGAGCTGGCGCTGGAGGGTTTCCGTTATGATGATCTGATGCGTTGGAAGGCGGGCAATCTGCTGCAGATGACGTATACCGGACTGTATGTGCCGGCTATGAATACATTGTATGATCTGAATGGGGATGGGAAGCCGGATGTATCCTTTGTGACTTCCATTCCTGCGAACAAGGTGGCCGGCGTGTATTATTTCCTGATCGACAATACCCAGACCCGGCTGACGGATGGGACTTCGGGGAATTTGATCTGGTTGAACAATATTACGCGGGAGTGGGATGACTATAAGTATTTTTATCCTATACCGTACAATGAGCTGGTGCTGAACAGGAACCTGGTGCAAAATGGGGGTTGGGATCATCCTTAAACGCTGCTTTATGAAAAAAATCTTTGTTGTTAGTCTTTTGCTGTTGGGTGGGGGCCTTTTGCAGGCGCAGAAGGGAGCTACTTCCAGCCGGGAAACTACTTCCAGCCGGGAAACTACTGCCAGTCGGGAAACTACTGCCAGTCGGGAAACTACTTCCAGCCGGGGAGCTACTTCCAGTCGGGGGAAGACTTCTATCCGGGACCTGACTTCTAACCGGGCGGTGATCAGCGGGCATAGGGGTGGCGCTGCTGTGGGCTACCCGGAGAATTGTATACCGACCTTTACGCATACGCTGGGGGCGGCGCCGGCGATGTTCGAGATCGATCCGCATCTGACGAAGGACAGTGGCATCGTATTATTGCATGACGAAACGCTGGACAGGATCACGACGGGTCATGGGCGGCTGAATGAGCTGACCCTGGCTGAGGCGCGGAAGCTATTTCTGAAAGATGCGCGGGGAGCGGTGACTTCTTATCATCTGAATACCTTGGAGGAGGCGATCAAATGGGCGAAGGGGCGGGCGATCCTCAACCTGGACATAAAAGATGTGCCGCCTGTGATGAAGGCGGACCTGGTGCGGCGGTATAATGCTTTCGACTATGTCATGTTCACGGTGCATACTCCACAAGAGGCGCGGTTCTTTTACGACTATGATCATCGCAGCCGGTGTTCAGCGTGGATAATGGACGAGAAAGAGATGAAAGCGTATGAGCAGGCCGGCGTGCCGTGGTCGGCTATCGCGATAGCTTATGTCGGTGCGTTGAGCAAGGTGGAGAACAAGTCATTCTATGACATGCTGCATCAGCGGGGTGTGTTGGTCATGGTGAGCGGGGCGCCCGTGTATGATAAGGAGGAGGGTGCGGAGCAGCGGGCGGCGGATTACCGGAAGATCATCCAGGATGGAGCGGATGTCATCGAGTCGGACAGGCCTATCGAGGCGGCGGCGGCCGTCGGGGTCGCGGCTACTTCTGCCGGGGTCGCGGCTGGGGCTGAATCAAGTAAACATTAAAAAAAGATACGCATGGAAAATATGCAAGCAGCGCTACCTGTTGCCGGAAGAGACATATGGGCCCGGGCGGGGATCCCCCGGCAGCTGGTCTGGGGATATCTTGGGATCATGCTGTTCATGATGGGGGATGGTATGGAGCAGGGATGGCTGAGCCCTTATCTGATCGAGCATGGCATGACCATTCAGCAGTCGGCCACTCTCTTCACCGTGTATGGAATTACGATCGCGGTGTCTTCGTGGTTTTCGGGAGTGTTGTCGGAGGGTTTTGGGGTCAAGAGAACAATGTTGATGGGACTGGTCCTTTACCTGCTGGGGACCGTGGGTTTTATCCGGTATGGGATGGTGACATTGGATTATGGGATCATGCTGCCTACCTATGCGTTGCGTGGGTTGGGTTATCCGCTGTTTGCCTATTCTTTTCTGGTGTGGATCACCTATGTGAGCCCGCGGAATCAGCTGGGCAGGGCGATGGGTTGGTTCTGGTTTGTATTTACCGGTGGATTGAACGTATGCGGGGCGTATTATTCCAGCTGGGCCATTCATCATCTGGGGTATATCAACACGTTATGGAGCGCGGTGGGGTGGGTGTTGATCGGCGCCTTCTTCGCGTTGGTGTTGAATAAAGATCAGAAGCGAGTGGCGGTACCGGAGACCGGCAAGAATGCGTCCAGCCCTGGCAAGGTGGGGGAAAACGGTGACGCGGCCAATCCCAGCAAGGATGCGTCCAGCCCTGGCAAGGTGGCGGAGTTGATAAAGGGCCTGACTATTGTGAAGGAGGAGCCAAAAGTGCTGCTGGGCGGTATCGTGCGTATCATCAATACCACGGCGCAATTCGCCTTCCCGGTGTTCCTGCCTACCTATATGGCTTCGCATGGCATTTCGACGACGGAATGGCTGGAGGTCTGGGGCACCATTTTTACGAGCAATATTTTATTCAACCTGATATTCGGATTTGTAGGGGACAGAGTGGGCTGGCGGAATACGGTGATGTGGTTCGGGGGAGTGGGCTGTGGCATCACCACGCTGCTGTTCTATTATGCCCCGCAGTTCGTGGGTGATCATTTCTGGCTCATCCTTTTGCCGGGTGTGTTATGGGGAGCGTTATTGGCGGGATACGTGCCCTTGTCGGCCCTGGTGCCTTCCCTCGTGAAAAAGGACAAGGGGGCGGCCATGGCGATCCTGAACCTGGGAGCGGGTCTTCCTGTATTTGTCGGGCCGGCCATCGTCGGTCTCTTTATCGGATCGATAGGCAATGCGGGGGTCATCTGGATACTGGCGATACTTTACTTTATCAGCGCGCTGCTGACGAAATTCATTACCCTGCCGGATACATCAGGAACCTTGTCCGGCACAGGGTCAACTTCCAAAAAAATTCAATAACAGAAACAGATAGCATGAGAGTACTTATTACAGCACCGTACTATGAGAAGGCGCAACAGGCATTGGCAGCGGTGGCCGGAGAGATCATTTACAAACCCTGGAAGGGCCAGGGAAGAGCTTACAATGAGGAGGAAGTGATAGCACTATTAGCATCAACGGGAGCAGATGCTTATATTACGGAACATGACCAGGTGACGGCGGAGGTGATACGGCGTAATCCGCACCTGAAGTTTATCGGAGTATGTCGCGGGACACCGTCCAATGTGGCGATCGATGTAGCGTCGTCGTTGAACATACCGGTGTTCTATACACCCGCCCGCAATGCGCAGGCCGTGGCGGAGATGTTTATTGCCAATGTGATCACGCTGATGCGGAACACGATACCGGCACGGCAATGGCTGCTCGATGAGCAGTGGGAAGCGGGGGCGCATACCTCCTATCTGCAGTTCAAGGGACAGGAGCTGGCCGGCAAGACGGTGGGCATGGTAGGCTTTGGGGCCATCGGGCAGCGGATCGCGCATATGATCAAGGACTATCCCTGCGAGATCCTGTACTATGATCCCTTTGTCGAACCTTTACAGGAATTTTCCAAAGTATCTTTGGAGGAGGTGTTCGCGAACAGTGATGTGGTAGGCGTACATTTGCCTGCCAATAAGGATACGGAGGGGATGATCGACAGCAGGCTGTTCGCGCGGATGAAGCGCGGGGCCATCTTTGTCAACACTTCACGCGCCATGGTGGTTCGGCGGGCTGATCTGCTGGCGGCGCTGGAGAAGGGCACGATCCGGGGCGCCGTGCTGGACGTGTTCGATCATGAACCTCCGGATGAGATGGACTATAAGATCATTCATCATCCCCATGTGCTGGCGACGCCGCATATCGCGGGAGCCACTTTTGAAGTGGAGGATCATCATGCGGACATCATGAACCGGGCGGTATACAGCTGGTTTGCCCGCGAAGAGAAAGACACGCGGCTGCTGGTCAATAAAGAGATATTAATGGTGAAACGATAATCGTACTGTTATGGAAGCATACCTGATCATAGACATTGGAACGGGCAATGCCCGGGTGGCGGTGACGGACAGAGGAGGAAATGTGCTGAGCGTTGCACGGGAAGATGTGCATTATGAAAAAGACATTCACTATCCCGACTCCATCTACTTTGATGCAGATGAGCTATGGGAGCAGATCTTACGACTGGCAGGGCGGGCATTGTCGGAAGTACCGGGTGTGCGGGTGGTGGCTTTTACGGCGACCAGCCAGCGGGAGGGGATCGTGCTGCTAGGCCGGAATGGGGAGTCACTGATAGGGCTGCCCAATATCGACCATCGGGGACGGCAATGGGAGGGTGTTCTGACGGACAAGCAACGGGTATATCTTTTGACGGGGCGTTATCCCACTTCCTTGTTCTCTGCCCTTAAGCTGGTGGGTGTCCGTGAGGGGCGTCCGGCCGTCTGGGAGCGTGTGGCGGGGTTCCTCAGCATCAGCGACTGGGTGCAGTATAAATTAAGCGGAGTGCGGGGGTATGAGCATTCGCAGGCATCGGAGACCCTGCTGTACGATGTGGCTGGGAAGAAATGGTCTCCCGAATTGTGTGCGCTATTTGGGTTGGACACATCGCTGCTGCCCGGTCTGGTGTCTTCGGGTACTGTATTGGGTTCGCTGCTGCCCGGGTTGACGGCGGCCTTTGCTGCTGCGGCGGGTGCGGTAGTTGTCGTGGGTGGCGCTGATACACAGCTGGCCATCGAAGGGACGCAGCCGGGGGCGGGGGATATGGTGATCGTGTCGGGAACGACTACGCCTATTATCCGGCTATTAGACAAATATATCACCGACGAGGCTGCCCGCACCTGGACGAGCCGGCATACCGATGAGCATTCTTTTATCCTGGAGGCGAATGCGGGGGTTACGGGTCTGAATTACCAACGTCTGAAAGAGATATTTTATCCCAATGAGGGCTACCCGGTCATCGAACAGGAGCTGGCGGCGATGGACTGCCGGCAATGTGTAGCCGTATTGGGAAGCCTGATCGCGGATGAGCCTTCTCCCGTGACGAGGGGCGGGTTCCTTTTCAATGTACCTGTTTCCCATGAGCTGAACAGGGCGAGCTTTGTATGGGCTACGCTTTGGGATATTGCGTGCAGCATCCGGGAGAATTTTTTCACGTTGTGCTCTGTTGCTAGTTATTCCTCCGACCATGTCTGGGCGTGTGGGGGCGGTATGCAAAGCCGGACATTGCGGGAGCTGATCGCGGGGCTATTGGGCAAGAAGGTCCTGATGCGAAGCAATTACAAGGATTCTACCGTGGTAGGCGGCGCGTATATCTGTCACCGCGCTTTGAACGGGGGCGCGATCGTTCCTCCTGATGTGGAGGCGGTTGCTCCTGCCGGGCAGCCATATTTTGCCGGACAGTATGAATCCTGGAAGCAGACACGTGCGGGTCTTCGGAAAATTGTTTAGACTATGGAAACTTATTTTATTGGAATAGATATCGGTACGCAGGGCGCAAGAGTGGTGATGATGGATGCGGTGGGGGAGCTGATGGGGAGCAGGGAAGAAGCTTTTCCTTTGAGCGCCTCTTCGCGGGAAGAGCAGTCGCCGCAACAGTGGTGGGAGGTGTGCAGCCATCTGCTGCGGAAGGTGGTGGAAGATGTGCAGGGTAGCGTCGATGTGCGGCAGGTGCGCGCCGTGGCGGTGACTTCCACTTCCGGCACTGTTATACCCCTGGATGAGCGGCATGAACCATTGTATCCTGCCATTATGTATAGTGACCCTCGCTCGGCCGAGGCGGGGGCGCGTTGCAAGGCTGCTGCGTTGCGCTGGCATCCCGGTGGATATTCGGGATTCAATGCGTCCAGCGGATTGTCGAAGATGGTCTGGTTTGTGGAGCAATTCCCCGACAAGGCGCGGCTGATCGGTGCGTGGGTGCATGCGGCCGACTATATCACGGGTAAGCTTTGCGGACGATGGGGCGTCACGGACTATACGAATGCGTTGAAGTCGGGGTTCGATGTGCGGGAGGGGATCTGGCCTGCCTATATATATGAGCAGCTGCCGGTGCGGCGGGAGTGGCTGCCGGAGGTGCTGCCTTCGGGAGAGCCGATAGGGGTCCTGCGTGAGGACCTGGCTGCTTCTCTTGGGCTAGGTGCTGATGTGCAGGTAGTGACGGGCATGACGGATGGCTGTGCGTCGCAGGTAGCGTCGGGGGCGGTGAATGTAGGGGATTGGAATACGACGATCGGTACGACGATGGTGATAAAGGGAGTGACGGGGAAGGAGTTGATCGATGCGGGGGACAGGCTGTATAGCCATCGCCATCCGGAGGGATATTGGATGCCGGGTGGTGCAAGCAATACGGGTGGGGACTGGGTGAGCCGTGACTTCGCGGCGGATATGCCGGCCCCGGATAAGCAGGCGGCCCTGTCGGCCTTGAATAAACAGGCGTCGCTGTTGATGCCCACGGGCAGGATAGCATGGCCGTTGTTGCAGGAGGGGGAGCGGTTTCCCTTTATCGCTCCGCAGGCACGGGGTTTTGCGCCTTCGGGGCTGTCGGAGGCGGAGCTGTTTACGGCCAATATGGAAGGGGTGGCGTATGTGGAGCGGTATGCTTATGAGCTGATACGCCGGCTGTCCGGTGAGGAGGTGAAAGCCGTGTTCACGGCGGGAGGCGGCAGTCAGAGTGAGCCCTGGCTGTTGATCCGGAGCAGCGTATTGAATCGGCCCATCTATAAAATGAAACATGTATCGGGTGCGGTGGGGGCTGCGATCCTGGCGGCATCGCGGACTTTTTATCATACGCTGACGGAGGCGGGCCGGGCTATGACGCAGGCGGAGAAAAAGATATTTCCCGTGACGGAGATCGTGGGGGCTTATGAGGAGGGATATCGGAAATTTTTAAAGATATTGCGGGATAAAGGATATATTTCAAACGAGATCTATGCTTAATGTTTATTTTCTCCGGCATGGAGAGACGCCTTTTAATGTGGATGGGAACCGGTATTGTGGACGGACGGATGCGCCGTTGACGGAAAAAGGGGTGGAGCAGGCGCGTCTGGTGAGCGGGCAGCTGCGCGGGGTGTCGTTGGATGGCGTTTATTCGTCGCCGTTGCAGCGGGCTTATCGTACCGCCCGGATGGCGGGTGGCGCGCGTGAAGTGGTGAAGGACATGCGGCTCATCGAAGTGGATTTTGGGAAATGGGAGGGGCTGCGGCGGGAGGAGTTTGTAGCGCAGGACCCGGTGACCTGGGAGGTGTGGGACCGTGACCCTGGGCCGGCCAGGGCTGGTGGTACGGGGGAGACGGGTATGGAGGTGGTGCAGCGGGTGGATGATTTTTTCAACGAGATGATCCGGCGGCATCCGTCGGGGACTATACTGGTAGCGGCGCACAATGGAGTGAACAGGTTGTATCTGGCGTATAAGCTGGGGATGCCGCTGCGGAATTACCGGAGGATCGTTCAGGAGAATTCTGCTATTACGCTGTTTACGTTGGATGAAGGGGGTGAGCTGGTGCTGAAGATGCTGAATGCGAGGGGGGGCTGAGTTTTTATGTATGAAAATTCAGGCAAGTATATTATTAATCTTTTTAACAGCTTGTCTTAATCGGAATGCTCAGAATGCTCGGCGTCTGGATTCCGTCGAGGTGCGGTTTATGCAATTGGGGAATATAAGCGATTCGGGCGGACTGTTTTTGAAAGTTGTATATACGAATCTGACATACAGACCGATAAAAATCTATCGCAGACTGGAAGAAGGAAATACCAGTGATAGATTCTCCAACATAAGTATTCGCCTGCAAATGAAAGACTCTACGGGCAAGTATTCAAATAAAGTGCTGTATCACGATAGGGTATCCGATTTTTCACCTGGACATCGTCATTTCGACATCCAGAAAAAGCCATTGGCGCCATTGGCTAGTGACACGCTATTGTTGAACCTCCTGGAAACCACCGGTGTGTTTTGGGAAGGCGAGTACAGGATCAAAGTATATTTAAGAGTAAAAACTATCTTCAACAACGAGAAGTATGACTACAATGACCAGTCGAGGCTGCCTCCCGACGATGAAATTAAATATATTGAAAGTGATTGGATCTATTTTAGGGTGAATAAATATATTCAATATCCCATCCTGGATGATAAGGGGCGGCGAAGAGCATAAAGATTTTCTATTGTAAAGCTTCTTCCATTTTTGTGCTTCTTGAGCCTTTGATCAGGATATATGCGTTGCTGATGCCTGCCTGTTTGAACCATTCCCCAGCCTGCCGGCTGTTGTCGAATTTTTTGTAGGGGTGGTTTAGCTTTTGAAAATCTCCTCCTACCAGGACCACTTCCTTCCAGGGATATTGCCCGATGAGGTCGACGATGCCCTGGTGTTCGGCGAGGCTCTCTTTGCCGAGCTCGGCCATGGCGCCCAGGATGAGGACCTTGTTATTGGTTGGT
>Ga0207667_10002967_pt1 | contig 21074 bp, 16 predicted proteins | sample KBSCornC52_FD_184301 | JGI IMG/M metagenome (GOLD analysis project Ga0207667, IMG submission 184301) | Corn rhizosphere microbial communities from Kellogg Biological Station, Michigan, USA - KBS Corn C5-2 (SPAdes) (version 2) | ecosystem: Host-associated > Plants > Roots > Rhizosphere > Soil ...
TCCGCATTTCGCCCCTGTCACCAGGTGCGGGGTCGACTCTATCCGATCCTCCCGATGCTGGCCAATCGTGTGACGGCGCGTTCCTGGCGCTGTGGCAAGATGGATGCCGCGGGCGATTGGCGCAGTTGGTAGCGCGCTTCCTTCACACGGAAGAGGTCATCGGTTCGAGTCCGGTATCGCCCACCACTCACATTCGTTCTTCTGCTCCGGATGCCGCATCTGCCCGGATCGCCGACGGGATCCGCTCCCGGCTCGCGTGGCGCCTCAGCAGCACCCAGGCCGGGGCCGACACCACCAGCGACAGCAGCGACACCCCGAGGAACGACAGCACGGGCACCGAGAGCACGTCCAGGTGCGCCGAGAACAGGATGCCGACCGTGTCGCCCGAGATGGCCGGCGCCAAGAAGCCGACGGCCGACGCGACCAGCAGAACGAGTCCCCAGCGTGTCGCGATCCCCGCCGCCGCCGAGGGGCGACCCGAGTAGGCCAGCGACCCGAAGCAGCCGGCGATGGCACCCACTGCGAGATTCCACGGGAATCCCACCGCCACCGCCCCCGGCAGAGTGGCGGCGATCCCGGCGACGAGACCGAGCACGAGCGAGCGGGGCGCCGGTCGACTCACGTTGCGCACGCGGTCGACCAGCAGCCACACGAGTGCGCTGGCCGCGGGGCCGACCACCGCCGCCAGCGCGATCCGCGGGGTGAACTCGTCGATCGCTCCCTCGAGGTGAGCCAGCCACACCACGAAGGCCAGCCAGAACACCAGCAGGGCGAGCATCGCGCGGCGATTGTCGTGCGGGTCGGGATCTGCCCGCTCGATCACTCCCGCCGGCAACCAGGCCAGCAGCACGAAGGCGCTGGACGACACCAGGAGGGGCAGGCCTCCCCCGAAGTCCTCCAGCTCGCAGTCGGTTCCCGCGCATCCCGCGGTGAGCCAGAGCGGCACCAGGGCGGCCAGGGGGAAGACGATGCCGCCCCAGGCCAGCATCAGGATCCAGGGGCCGGCGCGGTCGGCGCCGGAGCCGATCGCCGCCGCCTCGAGCAGCACCAGCACCGGGACGGCGAAGGCGCAGATCCCGATCAGGTAGTCCCACGAGGCGATGGCGAACAGGCGGCCCAGGCCGATGGTCAGGACCGCACCGACGGCGGCGGCGCCGAGCGCGGGCCACAGCATCCTGCCGTCGAGAAGGGGACGCGCCAGAAACAGGAGTGCGCCCGTCGCGAGCGCCGCCGAAGCGAGTCCCACCACCACCAGCCAGGTCACGGTCTCACGATAGGGCCGTCATGACGTCGGCCCGCTGAACGGAAGCGGGGCGCCGGCTCAGAGAGACGACGCCCCATTCCGAGCGATGGCCGACTATGCGGTCTCGAGTGCGTACGCCTCTTCGCCGTGAACCACGGTGTCGACGCCTGCGACCTCGTCTTCGTTCTTGATCCGGAAGCCCATCGTCTTCTCGATGACCCAGCCGATGGCGAATGCGAGCACGAAGGAGTAGATCGCGACGCCGAAGGCGCCGACGAACTGCGCGAACAGCTGGTACCACGATCCCGAGTCGACCAGGCCGATGCCGATTCCGAAGAAGCCGATGTAGAGCGTTCCGACGATTCCGCCGACCAGGTGGATGCCGACCACGTCGAGCGAGTCATCGAAGCCGAGCTTGAACTTCAGCTCGATCGCCAGAGCGCAGATGGCGCCGACGATCAGGCCCAGGACGATGCCCCACCCGGGAGACAGGATGTTGCAGGCCGGGGTGATGGCAACGAGGCCCGCGACGGCACCCGACGCGGCGCCGATCGAGGTCGGCTTGCCGTCCTTGATCTTCTCGACGATCAACCAGCCCAGAGTCGCTGCGGCCGGCGCGGCCAGCGTGTTGATCCAGGCCAGGGCAGAGATACCGTCGACGGCACCCTCCGATCCTGCGTTGAACCCGAACCAGCCGAACCACAGCAGCGCAGCACCCAGAAGGGTCAGGGGCACGTTGTGCGCCGCCGCCATCCCCTTCTTGAAACCGACCCGCTTGCCGAGTACGAGCGCCAGGGCCAGGCCCGCGGCACCGGCATTGATGTGGACCGCGGTCCCACCGGCGAAGTCGTTCACGCCCAGGCCCCAGACCGACCAGCCGCCGTCGGAGTAGCCGTGCTGGCCGAATCCGCCTGCCGTGTTCTTCGCGTCGGCCGTGAAGTTGAACACCCAGCTGGCGACCGGGAAGTAGACCAGGGTGACCCAGACTCCGGCGAAGACCATCCAGGCGCCGAACTTGGCACGGTCGGCAATAGCGCCCGAGATCAGGGCGACGGTGATGATGGCGAAGGTGGCCTGGAAGCCCGCGAATGCCAGCCCGTGGACGTCGAGGGTGTCGAGGGTGCCCTTGCCGAACTCCTTCTGCAGGAACAGGTCCGCGAACGGATTCGCGAGGATGTGCGGCCAGATCCAGTCGCCGCCCGACGAGAACGACATCGAGTAGCCGTAGATCACCCACAGCACGCCGACGAGGGCGATCGCGCCGAAGCTCATCATCATCATCGAAATGACGGACTTCGCCTTGACCATGCCGCCGTAGAAGAAGGCGACGCCGGGGGTCATCAGCAGCACGAGGGCTGCAGCGACCATCAACCACAGGGAGTTGTCGAATATTGAAGGTGAAGCTGCCAGATGGAGCATGGGTGAGTTCCTCATTTTTCTCGTAGCCCAGGGAGGGGAACCGTCAACCGGCCTGCGCGGCAGAGCTTTCGGCGTCGAGGCTCGGGTTCACCGCCCAGTGTGGCGAGGGCACGTTTCGGCCCTGGTGTCCTGACTGTTTCGAGTCGGTTACACGGTGCGATCGGATGTAAACATCGTGTTTCGACGCGGGCAGAACGAGCGCTGGAGAAGGTCTCGGCTATTCCGGCTGACCAGAGGTGAGCGCGATCAACCGCGAAACGGCGCGCAGGTACTTCTTGCGGTAGCCGCCCGCCAGCATTTCGTCGCCGAAAACGGCGTCGAGCGGGGTGCCGGTCGCGAGCACGCGCACCTGGTCGTCGTAGAGGCGGTCGACCAGCGCGACGAAGCGCAGGGCATCCGATTGATCGGTCAGGGTGTGCACGCCGCGCAGCCCCACTGCGTCGAGGCCGTCGACGAGCTTGACGTAGCGCGAGGGGTGAACGGTCGCCAGATGCTTCAGCACCCGATCGAAGTCGTCGGCCGTCGCCGAGCCGTTCGCCGCCGCCTCGGCCACTGCGGCCTCGAACTCCGCGTCATCGAGGGGAACGGCGTGCCCCTCGATCTCGCGTCGCCGGTAGTCGAGCCCGTCGATCCGCACGATCTCGAAGCGGTTCGCCAGCGCGTGGATCTCTCGCAAGAAGTCGGAGGCGGCGAAGCGCCCCTCCCCCAGCGCGTTCGGCGGCGTGTTGGAGGTGGCCGCGATCCGGGTGCCCGAGGCGGTCAGCTCGCCGAGCAGTCGGCTCATGATCATGGTGTCGCCGGGATCGTCGAGCTCGAACTCATCGATGGCGAGCAGGCTCGCGCCCTTCAACAGCTTGACGGTGGCCGCGTATCCGAGGGCGCCGACCAGGGCGGTGTACTCGATGAACGTGCCGAAGTACTTGCGGCCGGGGGCGAGCTTCCACAGGGCGGCGAGCAGGTGGGTCTTGCCGACGCCGAATCCGCCGTCCAGGTAGAGACCGGGCTTGGGCTCGGGGCCCTTGCGGCGCGAGAACAGGCCGCCGGATCCACTTCCGCGTCTGTTCCACACCGCGACGAACGCGCGCACCTTGGCGACCGCCTCGGCCTGCGAAGGGTAAGCGGGATCTGGCCGGTAGTTCTCGAGCGTCGCGCCGGCGAACTGGCGCGGGGGCACGAGGGATGCCGCGATCTCGGCTCCGCTCATCTGCGGGGCGCGCGTGACGAGCGACGGAACGGACAACTGCTGCATGTGTGTGCCTCGGGACTAGAGAACCGTGTCGAACTCTTACGGCACGTCAGCGGGCTCGGCAGTCGACTGTCTACCCTGAGGGTGACGCAACGAGCTTACTCGCTCGAGCCGTACCGCCCAGGAGGCACAGATGCCCATCGAAACAGACCCGTCGACCGCGTTCGCCGCTTTCGCGCATCCCGAACGTCTGGTGAGTTCCAGCTGGCTCGCCGACCACCTCGGTCAGCCCGGCCTGGTGGTGGTGGAGTCGGATGAGGATGTGCTGCTCTACGAGACCGGCCACATCGAGGGCGCGGTCAAGATCGACTGGCACACCGACCTCAACGACCCGGTCACCCGCGACTACCTGGATGGCGCCGGCTTCGCCAAGCTCGTCGGATCGAAGGGCATCGCCCGTGACACCACGGTCGTCATCTACGGCGACAAGAACAACTGGTGGGCGGCGTACGCGCTGTGGGTGTTCACGCTGTTCGGCCACGAGGATGTGCGCCTGCTTGACGGCGCACATCCCAAGTGGGAGGCAGAGGGCCGCCCGTACACCACCGAGGTGCCCACCCCGACCGCCGTCGACTACCCGGTCGTCGAGCGCGACGACGTGACGTACCGCGCCTTCAAGGAGCAGGTGCTCGAGCACCTCGGCAAGCCCCTGATCGATGTCCGCTCCCCCGAGGAGTACAGCGGTGAGCGCACCCACATGCCCGCATACCCCGAAGAGGGTGCGCTGCGCGGCGGGCACATCCCGACCGCCAAGAGCGTGCCGTGGGCGCGTGCCGTGGCCGAGGATGGCAGCTTCAAGTCGCGTCCCGAACTCGAGGCCATCTACCTGGGCGAGGCGGGCCTCAAGCCGGGCGACGACGTGATCGCCTACTGCCGGATCGGCGAGCGCTCGAGCCACACCTGGTTCGCCCTGACCTACCTGCTCGGCTTCGAAGGCGTTCGCAACTACGACGGCTCGTGGACGGAGTGGGGCAGCGCCGTGCGCGTCCCGATCGTCAAGGGCACCGAGCCGGGCACGCTCTGAGCGAGCGGCGCCGCCGAGCGACTGGCACACTGAAGACGTGACAGACACCGCGCTCCCGGCGGCACTGGCCGAGATCCAGGAGGAGTTCCTGGCGCTCGAGCAGCGCGACCGGCTGCAACTGCTGCTGGAGTTCTCGCACGAGCTTCCGGCGCTGCCCGAGCGCTATGCCGACCATCCCGATCTGCTCGAACGGGTCGTGGAATGCCAGTCGCCGGTGTTCCTCTTCGTCGAGGTGGATGACGACCGGATCGTGCACGTGTTCGTCACGGCCCCGAAAGAGGCGCCCACGACCCGCGGCTTCGCATCGATCCTCGTGCAGGGCCTCGCCGGGCTGACCGTCGACGAGGTGCTCGCCGTTCCGCAGGACTACCCGCTCGAGATCGGTTTGACCGAGGCGGTCAGCCCGCTGCGCATCCGCGGGATGATGGCGCTGCTCGGGCGCATCCAGCGGCAGGTCGTCGAGAAGTCGACCGAGGTCAGTCAGCCGGGAGGCTCCTGATCCACCGCCGGATCGCGCCCTCCCATTTCTCGCGGTCGTAGTTCCAGAGCTTGGTGTGCCGCGCGATCTCGAAGGCCTCGTAGCTGACGATGTCGGGACGCGCGACCGCCAGCTCGCGCGACGCCGTCGACGGCACGAATCCGTCGTCGTCGCTGTGCAGGATCAGGATGGGCGCGTCGAGCTCTTGAGCGCGCCGCACGAAGTCCAGGCGGTCCAGGTCGAGCGGTTCGGCGAGACCGGTGAACAGCCCGCCCCAGCGGTGCTTGAGCAGGGTCAGCACGCCCACCCGCACCGCGGCAGGCAGCCGACGCAACTCCGATTGGAAGTCGAGGGTCGCGATCCAGTCCACGACCGGGGACTCGAGCACGACGCCGATCACGCGCTCGCCCTCTGCCGCCCGGGTCAGGGCCTGCAACACGGTCGCGCCGCCCATCGACCACCCCATCAGCACGAGCTCTTCGGCCCCGTGCGCGAGGGCGTAGCGCATGGCGGCCTGGATATCGAGCCACTCCCGGTCGCCGAGCGCGTAGCGGTAGTCGTCGCTGCGCGGCGCCTCGCCGTCGTTGCGGTAGCTCACGATCAGCGAGGCGAACCCCTCCGCCCGGAACGGGAGGACCCCGCGCAGCGCCTCGGGGCGCCGGACAGCACGCCCGTGCACCCCGATCATCCAGCGCGTCGCGTTCGGCTTCTCGGCCGGGATCAGCCAGGCCGGGGCGTCGCCGAGGGGCGTGCGAATCCGGACATCCTGATACGGGACGTGCAGATCATCGGGCGTCAGATAGAACCAGCCGTTGAACCGACCGCGCCGGGCGGCAGCCAGGTCGCCGAAGTCTGGCACCTCCACGGACCGCGTGACGGTGCGCGGGTCCTGAGCGATGATGTCGCCCACCCGCACGTGACCGGTGTCTCCCGAGAACCAGAAGCTGTACTCCCCCGGCAGCCGCGAGTCGGGAGTCGATGACAGCACGATGGTCGAATCGGCCTGATCGAAAGACAGGATCTGGATGTCATCCTTGCGCCGAGAGGGCGGGATGATCACCGTGCGAGCCACGATCACGCTCAGCACGGCGGCAGCGCCGGCCACGGCGCCTGCCAGCGCCAGCACGCTCACGGCGGAGCCGACGAGCACCCTCGCGGTACTGCCGGAGGGGGCTCGACTGGCCATGGTGGGTCCCCTTGCTCCGGGCTGCGAGCGGCGTGGCACCTGACGCCGCCTCGGTGAAAACCCTAGTCTGCAAGCGTGCCCGAAACTGCATCCACACCCCCGGTGCCCGCCGCATTCGGCGCGGCCATCGAGGCGGTGCGGGCAGCCGTCGCGCGTCCCGAGTTGGAGTTGGCCGAGATCACGGCACCGACTGGGCTCGCGCCGTATGCGATCGCGCTCGCGGGCGACGTCCGTCCCGCTCGCCACGGTGTCGACTCGGTGCTGGGAACGGGTCGTTTCGTGCTGCTCTACGACGCCGAAGAACCCGAAGCGTGGGGCGGCGCGTTCCGCGTGGTGTGCTTCGCCCAGGCGCCGCTCGAGACCGATATCGGCCTCGATCCGTTCATAGCCGATGTCGCCTGGTCGTGGTTGATCGACGCGCTCGAGCTGCGCGGCGCGCACCATCACTCCTCATCGGGCACGGCGACCAAGGTGCTGTCGACGGGCTTCGGCGAGTTGGCGGGGCAGAGCGACGGCGCTCAACTCGAGGTGCGGGCATCCTGGACTCCCGCCGATCTCGACTTCGCCGCTCACGTCGAGGGCTGGAGCGACCTGGTCTGCCAGCTCGCCGGCCTTCCACCGACCGCAGATGCGGTGAGCCTGCTGCCCGACCTTCGAGCGACGCGTGACTGACGGGCCGATCTTTCTCGAGCCGAGCGAGCCCATCGGATCGGCCCGCCGTGCCGACGACGCCGAGCCTGCTGAGGCTGAGGCCGATGAGGCCGCGCGCGAACCGGAGCCGCACGCCGCCCTGCACGTCATCGACACCCGGGCGGAGTACGAGTTCGCCGTCGGGCGCCTGGCCGCCGGCGAAGGACCGTTCGCGGTCGACGCGGAGCGCGCCTCCGGCTTCCGCTATTCGCAACGCGCCTACCTGATCCAGATCTTCCGGCGCGGGTCGGGCGCGTTCCTCTTCGATCCGCCGGCCATCGGCGACTTCTCGGCGCTTGCCGAGCTGATGGCCGATGAGGAGTGGATCCTGCACGCCGCGAGCCAAGACCTGGCGTGCTTGCGCGAGGTGGGCCTCGATCCCACTCGCATCTTCGACACGGAGCTCGGCGCCCGACTCGCGGGGCTGCCGCGCGTGGGGCTCGGACCGGTCGTCGAGCAGCTGCTCGGCATCCATCTGGCCAAGGAGCATTCGGCCGCCGACTGGTCGACGCGTCCACTGCCGCAGAGCTGGCTGGTGTACGCCGCGCTCGACGTCGAGCTCCTGCCCGATCTGCGCGACAAGATCGCCGAGATCCTGGATGCCTCTGGCAAGACCCGCATCGCCGAGGAGGAGTTCGACGCGGTCCTGCGCCGAGAGACGCCCGTGCGCGAGGAGCCGTGGCGCCGTCTCTCGGGCATCCACTCGCTGCGCCAGGCACGCAATCTCGCCGTCGCCCGCGCGCTCTGGACGGCTCGCGACGATTACGCCCGCGAGATCGACACGGCACCGGGGCGGCTGATCCCCGACGGCTCGCTGGTCGCCGCCGCCCGGGTGCTGCCGTCGACCAAGCGCGAGCTCGCCGCGATCAAGGAGTTCACCGGCCGAGCGAGCCGCAGCCAGATCGATCGCTGGGTGGCCGCCATTCAAGAGGGGATGGCCACCACCGACCTGCCGCAGGTCCGGCCGCCGAGTGACGCGTTGCCTCCGCCCCGCGTCTGGTCGGACAAGAACCCGGAAGCGGATGCCCGCCTGAAGCGCGCCCGCGCCGCCGTGACCGAGATCTCGACCGAGCTCGACATCCCGGTCGAGAACCTGCTCACCCCCGACTTCTTGCGCCGGGTCGCCTGGACTCCCCCGGTTCCGCCGACGGCGGAGACCATCGGAGAGGCCCTGTCGGCACTCGGAGCACGCCGGTGGCAGCTTGACGCAACCGCACAGGCCATCGCCGATGCCTTTGTCGAACCCATCCAAAGCCCGGAGACCCCCTCCGAGTCGGCTTCGTCGGAATGATCAAAGGATTCTGACCCTCTTCTGAGCCTGCCTAGGCTGGCAAGCACCCCGGGTTCTCAGCGCGTAACGTGCTGCCCGGACGTGTTCGAGAAGCGTCGTTCAAGCAAAGGTGGAGGCATCGTGGCCGAGAGAGCGGAAGTCGTGTTCGTGGATGGGGTTCGCACCCCGTTCGGACGGGCGGGCGAGAAGGGCCAGTACTGGAACACCCGGGCCGACGACCTGATCGTGAAGGCGATGATCGGCCTGCTCGAGCGCAACCCCAACCTGCCCAAGGAGCGGGTGGATGACGTCGGCATCGCCGCCACCACCCAGACCGGCGACCAGGGCCTGACCCTCGGTCGCACCGCGTCGATCCTCGCCGGGATGCCGCTCAGCGTCCCGGGCTATGCCCTCGACCGCATGTGCGCAGGCGCCATGACGACGGTGTCGACGATCGGCGCCGCGATCGGCTACGGCGCATACGACATCGGGATCGCGGGCGGCGTCGAGCACATGGGCCGCCACCCGATGGGATTCGGCGCCGACGTGAACCCGCGTTTCGTCGCCGAGAAGCTGGTGGACCCCGACGCGCTCGCCATGGGAGCCACCGCCGAGAACCTGCACGACCGCTTCCCGTCGCTGACCAAGGAGCGTGCGGACCGCTACGGCATGCTCAGCCAGCAGAAGGTGGCCGCCGCGTACGCCGCGGGCAAGATCCAGCCCGACCTCATCCCGGTCGCCATCAAGAGCGAGGCCGGGTGGGGTCTTGCGACCCAGGACGAGGGCATGCGGCCCGAGACCACCATGGAGGGGCTCGCCGCGCTGAAGACGCCGTTCCGCGCCCATGGCCGCGTCACCGCAGGCAACTCGTCGCCGCTGACCGACGGCGCCGCGGTGTCACTGCTCGCGAGCGAGGCTGCGGCCAAGGAGCTCAACCTGCCCACCAAGATGCGCATGGTGAGCTTCGCGTTCGCCGGTGTCGAGCCGGAGGTCATGGGGCTCGGGCCGGTGCCGAGCACCGAGAAGGCACTGCGCAAGGCCGGCCTGTCGATCACCGACATCGGACTGTTCGAGCTCAACGAGGCGTTCTCGGTGCAGGTGCTGTCGTTCCTCGATCATTTCGGCATCGACGACGAGGACCCGCGGGTCAACCCCTGGGGCGGCGCGATCGCGATCGGCCACCCCCTCGCCTCCTCGGGCGTGCGGCTGATGATCCAGCTCGCTCGCCAGTTCGAAGAGCACCCCGAGGTGCAGTACGGCCTCACCGCGATGTGCGTCGGTCTCGGCCAGGGCGGCTCCATCATCTGGGAGAACCCGCACTTCGCCGGCTCGAAGAAGAACGGCGGCAAGTGATGGCGGCCGCCTCCTCGGCGATCGCCCAGTACGAAGGCATCGACTTCGGCAAGCTGGTCGCCCTCGACCCGGACGAGGTGATCACGCACTCCTTCGTACGCGACATCACCCTGCCGAGCGGCAAGCGCCTCGCGCTCATCACGCTCGACAACGGACGCGATTACACCCGGCCGAACACGCTCGGGCCTGCGACCCTGCTCGAGCTGGCCGGCGTGCTCGACGAGCTGAAGGCGCGCGCCGCTGCAGGCGAGCTGGATGCGGTCGCCGTCACGGGCAAGCAGTTCATCCTGGCCGCGGGCGCAGATCTGTCGCGCGCGGGCGAGCTGCCCAGCCGTGAGGTCGGACTGCTGATGGCCCAACTCGGCCACGCGACCCTCGGCCGCCTCGGCGAGCTCGGCGTCCCCTCGTTCGTCTACACCAACGGGCTCGCACTCGGCGGCGGGGTCGAGATCGGGCTGAACGCGACGTATCGCACCATCGACGCCACCGTGCCCGCGTTCGCGCTGCCCGAGGTCTTTCTCGGCATCATCCCGGGATGGGGCGGCGCCTACCTGCTGCCGAACCTGATCGGCATCGAGAACGCGCTCGAGGTCGTGGTCAGCAACCCGCTGAAGACCAACACGATGCTCAACGGACAGAAGGCCTTCGACCTCGGCATCGCCGACGCGATCTTCCCCTCTGTCAACTTCCTCGAAGACTCGCTGAAGTGGACGGACGGCGTGCTGACCGGCGCGATCAAGGTCAAGCGGGCGAACGAGCCCGGCAAGCTGGAGCGCGCGGTCAAGTGGGATGTCGCGATCGGCATCGCCGACAAGACCATCGCGAGCCGCCTGGGCCGTGTGGCGCAGAGCCCATACCGCGCCCTCGCGTTGCTCAAAGCGGCGAAGAACACCGACAAGAAGACGGGATTCGCCGCAGAAGACGAGGCGCTGGCCGACCTCATTTCTGGCGACCAGTTCCGCGCCAGCATCTACGCATTCGACCTGGTGCAGAAGCGCGCCAAGCGCCCGGCCGGTGCGCCCGATAAGGGTCTGGCGAAGAAGATCACCAAGGTCGGCGTGATCGGCGCCGGCCTGATGGCGAGCCAGTTCGCGCTGCTCTTCGTGCGCCGCCTCAAGGTGCCCGTCGTGATCACCGACCTCGATCAGTCGCGCGTCGACAAGGGGCTCGACTACATCAACGGCGAGATCGACAAGCTGGCCGCCAAGGGCCGCATCGGCGCCGACGAGACCAACCGCCTGAAGGCCCTGATCAGCGGCACCACCGACAAGAAGGATTTCGCCGACGCCGACTGGGTGATCGAGGCGGTCTTCGAAGAGCTGGGCGTCAAGCAGCAGGTCTTCGCCGATGTCGAGCAGTACGTCGCCGACGACGCGATCTTCGCCACGAACACGTCATCGCTGTCGGTCGAGCAGATCGGCTCGAAGCTCAAGCACCCGGAGCGCGTGGTCGGATTCCACTTCTTCAACCCGGTCGCCGTGATGCCTCTGATCGAGGTCGTCAAGACCGCCAAGACCACCGACGAGGCGCTCAGCACCGCGATGGTGACGGCGGCCGCGCTGCGCAAGAACGCCGTGATCACGACCGACACGCCCGGATTCGTGGTCAACCGCATCCTGGCCAAGCTTCTCGGTGAGGCGATGAACGCGGTCGAGAACGGCACCGCTCCTGATGTCGTGGTCGAGGCCGTGCGTCCCTTCGGTCTGCCGATGGACCCGTTCGCCCTGCTCGAACTGGTCGGGCTGCAGATCGGCGCGCACGTGCTGCACACCCACCACGACGCCTTCCCCGACCGCTTCTTCCAGAGCGATGCCCTCGACGAACTGGCCGAATACGGGCACCTGCTCGAGAAGGACGCCAAGGGCAAGGTCAAGGGCTATGACCCGAAGGCACTCGCCATCGTGAAGAAGCACCAGGCAGCCGACGCGAAGCCGCTGACGGCCGAGCAACTGCGCACGCGCGTCGAAGACGGCTTGGCTGACGAGATCCACCGGATGCTGGAGGATCACGTCGTCGCGGCGGCCGAGGACATCGACCTCTGCCTCATCCTCGGCGCCGGATGGCCCTTCCAGATGGGCGGAGTGACCCCGTACCTCGACCGGGTCGGCGCGAGTGAGCGCGTCTTCGGCGACACCTTCCACCACCCCAAGATCGTGGGCACGCTGGAGCTTTAGGCGGAGGCCATTTCTGGCCTCCGCGCGACGCCAGTGCCGATGGCCGTCTCGGCCATCGGGTCACACGTGGGTTCTAGTGAGTCGGCGCCGACACCTCGCCGCTGTCCACGAGGTCGCTCTCCGCGACCTCAGGAGCGGGCGGCTTGCGCACGAAGAACGCGAGCGCCAGCGCGACGAGCGACACGATCGCTCCGACCAGGAAGGCGAGGCGGACACCGTCAGCGACACGTCCGATATCGATCGTGCCTGGTGCCGCGCTGCCGAGAGCGGCCGCCGCCCCGCCGGAGCCGATCGCCAGGAACGCGATGAAGATCGCGGTGCCCGCGGCGCCGGCCACCTGCTGGATGGTCGCCAACGTCGCACTGCCGTATGAGTAAAGGTGAGGCGGCAGGGCTCCCAACGCCGAGGTGAACAGCGGCGTGAACAGGAATGCCAGCCCGAGGCAGAGCACCAGGTACGCCACGATGATCAGCCACACCGGAGTCGTTGTGGTCAGGAACGAGAACCCCCAGAACACGCTGCTCACGACTGCGGCTCCCGGCACGACCAACGGGGTCGGACCGAACCGGTCGTAGAGCCGGCCGACGAGCGGACCCATCAGGCCCATCAGGAGGCCGCCGGGCAGCAGCGTCAACCCGATGACGATCGTGCTCTGCTGCAGCACGTTCTGCATGTACAGCGGCAGCACGATCACGGTGCCGAACAGGGCGACCATGCTGACGGCGAGCATGGTCAGCGACATGGTGAAGGTTCGCGCCTTGAAGGTGCGAAGGTCGAGCAACGCCGAATCGGTGCGCTGCAGGCGCAACTGCCTGAGAACGAAGAGCAGCAGGAACGCCGAACCGACCGCGATGGGGATCCACGACGGCAGCGCCGCATCACCCTGGGCCGCCTGACCGAGGCTGCTGAGGCCGTAGACCAGGCCGCTGAAGGCGATCGCCGACAGAATGACCGAGAGCACGTCGAGGGGCGCTCTGCGCGGCTCGGAGACGTTCGGCACCCGGAGGATGCCCACGACGAGCATGGTCGCCGCGATGGGCAGCATCACCCAGAACAGGCCGCGCCAGTGCACGATCGGCAGCAGGAAGCCCGAGATGGTCGGGCCGACGGCCGGAGCGACCGACATGACGATCGAGATCCTGCCCATCATGCGACCCAGGGACTGCGGCGGAACGAGGGTCATGATCGTCGTCATCATGAGCGGCATCATCATCGCCGTGCCCGAGGCCTGCACGATGCGGCCGAGCAGCAGCAGCGGGAATCCTGCTGCGGTCGCCGCGATCAGGGTGCCCGCGGTGAACAGGCTCATCGCGGTGATGAAGACCGGGCGCGTGTTCATGCGCTGCAGCATCCATCCGGTGATCGGGATGATGACGGCCATCGTGAGCGCGAAGCCGGTCGACAGCCACTGGCCGAGTGTCGGCGAGATCTGCAGGTCGGTGTCGATGTCGGTCAGCGCGACGCTCAGGAACGTCTCGTTGAGGAACACGACGAACACCGCCGCGAGCAGCAGGATGATCGCCACGCGTGATCGTGAGTCGAGTCGGCCCTCGGCATATGCCGTGGCGTCGGATGAAGCGGTCTGGGTCATGGATTGGTCCTCCGGTGGGTGTCACGCCTCGCGCACGACATCGGATCAGAAGCGGAGAACGGACCTCGGCTGCCGGCAGCCGCGCCCGTTGTTCACACTGTCCACATACTAGCCCCGACCACCGACATCAGAGACCGCCATGTGTCTGCTGAGAGTGAAATGCCGATGACCGTCTTGAGTATTCCCCGCGCTAGCGATTCACTGCGGACATGTCCGCATAGCGGTCGCCCGCGGGCGCAGGCAGAGCCGAGAGCCTCGCGAGCTGCTCGGAGGTGAGCACGAGGGAATCGGCGGCCAGGTTCTCTTCGAGCCGCGCGACGCGCTTCGTGCCCGGGATCGGCGCGATGCCCTCGCCCTGCGCCAGGATCCACGCCAGGGCCACCTGAGCAGGGGTCGCGCCCGCCTCGGCGGCGACTGACGCGACGGCATCCACGATCTTCAGGTTCTCGGCCAGGTTGTCGCTCGCGAACCGAGGATTGTTGCGGCGGAAGTCGTTCGCGTCCAACGACTCGGTCGAGCGGATCGCGCCCGTCAGAAAGCCGCGGCCGAGCGGCGAGTAGGGAACGAAGCCGATCCCGAGCTCGCGCAGCAGCGGGAGCAACTCGCCCTCGGGGTCGCGGCTCCAGAGCGAGTACTCGGTCTGGATCGCCGTGATCGGGTGGATGGCGTGCGCCGTGCGGATGCGCTCGGGGGCCGCCTCCGAGAGGCCGTATCCGCCGATCTTGCCCTCGGCGACGAACTCGGCCATGGCGCCGACGGTGTCTTCGATCGGTGTGGCCGGGTCCATCCGGTGCTGGTAGTAGAGGTCGATGTGATCGGTGCCCAGCCGCTTCAGCGACCCTTCGAGAGCGAGCCGCATGTTCTCGGGGCGGCCGTCGTAGCCGTATGAGTCGTCATCGAGGTGCTTGAGCGTGCCGCCCTTGCTGGCCACCACGACGGAGTCGCGGTCGGCGCCCAGGGCCGCGCCCAGCAGCTCCTCGTTGATGTACGGGCCGTACATCTCGGCGGTGTCGAAGAAGGTGACCCCGAGTTCGAGGGCGCGCCGGATGGTGCGCGTCGACTCGGCGTCGTCGGTGCCGGCGCCCGAGTAGAAGGCCGACATGCCCATCGTGCCGAGTCCCAGCCGGGACACGTCGAGGGCGCCGAGTGCGGTGTGCTTCATTTGGTTTCGAACCTTTCGTATGCGGCGATCTTGAAGTCGATGGCGTCGAGGCTGCGCTGAACCTCGGCGAGCTGCTCGAGCACGCGATCGCGATGCTCGACGAGCAGCGCGAGCCGCTGCGGCGTGGTGCGGTCGCCCTGCCGCGCCAACTCGGCATAGCGCCGGATGTCGCGGATCGGCATCCCAGTCGAGCGCAGCCTGGTCACGAACGTCACCCAGTTGACCATCGCAGGCGGATAGCGCCGATGACTGCTCGACGCGCGATCGGGATGCTCGAGCAGGAGCCCCTCCTGCTCGTAGTAGCGAAGAGCCGAGGTGGTCAGCCCGGTCTCGGCGGCCATGTCCGAGATGGACATGCCGGCGTCGGTGATGGTCATGACTTCACGCTAGAACTTCAAGCGCGCGTGAAGTCAAATCCCTCGCTTGAGCTTCTTCTGCTCTTCGCGCTCGACCGCCTCTTCTGGCAGCGGGCGGGCCACCGGGATGCGGGTGCCGAGCACCTGCGACACGATGTCGCGGGCGATCTGCTGGTCGGTGAGCCCGGCGTCGGCGAGGATCTCATCGCGCGTGCCCTGCGGCAGGAACTCGTCGGGAAGTCCGAGCTCGTCGACGGCGGTGTCCACGCCGGCTGCACGCAGATCTTGACGGATGCGCGTGCCCACTCCCCCGACCCGGATGCCGTCTTCGATGCTCACCACCAGGCGGTGCTGGCTGGCGAGTTCGATCAGGCTCGACGGAACGGGGATGACCCACCGCGGGTCGACGACCGTGGCGCCGATCCCCTGAGCCGCCAGCCGGTCGGCGACCCTGAGGGCGAGATCGGCCATCGGGCCGACCGCGACCAGCAGCACATCCCGGTGCGGCGCCTCGCGCAGCACGTCGACGCCGTCGGCCGTGCGGCGCTGCGCATCGACCTCGTTGCCCACGTTGCCGCGCGAGAAGCGGACGACGGTCGGAGCGTCATCCACGGCGACCGCCTCGCCGAGCTCCTCCCGCAGGCGCGTCGCGTCTCGCGGCGCCGCGATGCGGATGTGCGGAACGGCCTGCAGGATGGCCAGATCCCACATGCCGTGGTGGCTCGGCCCGTCGGGGCCGGTGACCCCGGCCCGGTCGAGCACGAAGGTGACGCCCGCCTTGTGCAGCGCGACATCCATCAGCACCTGGTCGAATGCCCGGTTGATGAAGGTCGCATAGATCGCGACGACGGGATGCAGGCCGCCGAAGGCCAGGCCCGCGGCGCTGGTCACGGCGTGCTGCTCGGCGATGCCGACGTCGAAGACGCGCTCCGGATATTTCTCGGCCATCTTGTAGAGCCCGGTCGGACGCAGCATCGCCCCGGTGATCCCGACGATCTTCGGATCGCGATCGGCCAGCGCCACCATCTCGTCGGCGAAGACCGACGTCCACGATGGCCGGCTGGCGTGCTCGACGGGCTCGCCCGTCTCGGGGTCGATCTGGCCGACGGCGTGGAACTGGTCGGCGACATCCGCGACGGCGGGCTCGAATCCGTGACCCTTTTCGGTGATCACGTGCACGATCACCGGCGCCTCGTAGTTCTTGGCCTGCTTCAGCGCCTCTTCGAGGGCGGGCAGGTCGTGGCCGTGCACCGGACCGATGTACTTGATGTCGAGGTTGGAGTAGAGCGCCTCGTTGTTGCTGAAGCGAGCGAGAAAGCCATGCATGGCGCCGCGTGTTCCGCGGTAGATCGCCCGGCCGGGTGCGCCGAACTTGCCGAACAGCCGTTCCGACTTGCGGTACAGATCGCGATAGGCGCGGCGGGTGCGCACGGTGTTGAGGAACCGCGCCATGCCGCCGATGGTCGGAGCATACGAGCGGCCGTTGTCGTTCACGACGATCACCAGGCGCCGGCTGTTGTCGTCGCTGATGTTGTTGAGGGCCTCCCACGTCATGCCGCCGGTGAGGGCGCCGTCGCCCACGACCGCGACCACGTAGCGGTCGCCCTGGCCGGTCATCGCGAAGGCGCGCGAGATCCCGTCTGCCCAACTCAGCGAGCTGGAGGCGTGCGAGCTCTCGACGATGTCGTGCACAGACTCCGACCGCTGCGGGTAGCCGGCCAGCCCGCCCTTCATGCGGAGCCGCGAGAAGTCATGGCGGCCGGTCAGCAGCTTGTGCACGTAGCTCTGGTGCCCGGTGTCGAACACGATCGCGTCGTGCGGCGAGTCGAACACCCGGTGGATGGCCATCGTCAACTCGACGACGCCCAGGTTCGGCCCGAGGTGCCCGCCGGTCTTCGAGACCGCGGTGATCAGAAAGGTCCGGATCTCGTCGGCAAGCCGAGTCAGTTCCTCACGGCTCAGCGAATCGAGGTCGCGAGGCGACTGGATCCCCTCGAGCAACGACATGCTTTCAGCCTAGACGAGGCTCCTGAGCACGTATTGGAGGATGCCGCCATTGCGGTAGTAGTCGGCCTCACCGGGTGTGTCGATCCGCACGACCGCATCGAACTCGATCGGTGCCTTGCCGCTCGCCGAATGCTCGCTCGGCGTCGCGGTGACGTGAACCGTCTTCGGCGTCGACCCGTCGTTGAGCGCCGTGATGCCCGAAATGCTCACCACCTCGGTGCCGTCGAGCCCCAGCTGGTCGGCGGTGGTGCCCGCCGGGAACTGCAACGGGATGACCCCCATTCCGATCAGGTTGGACCGGTGGATGCGTTCGAAGCTCTCGGCGATGACCGCCTTCACCCCGAGCAGGTTGGTGCCCTTGGCGGCCCAGTCGCGGCTGGAGCCGGAGCCGTACTCCTTGCCCGCGAAGATCACCAACGGGGTGCCGGCCGCCTGGTAGTTGACGCTGGCGTCGTAGATGAAGGCCTGTGGCCCGTCGGCGGCTGTGAAGTCGCGGGTGTAGCCGCCCTCGACGCCGTCCAGAAGCTGGTTGCGCAGTCGGATGTTCGCGAAGGTCCCGCGGATCATCACCTCGTGATTGCCGCGCCGCGATCCGTAGGAGTTGAAGTCCTTGCGGTCGACGCCGTGCTCCTGCAGGTACTTTCCCGCAGGGCTGTCTGCCTTGATGCTGCCGGCCGGGCTGATGTGGTCGGTGGTGACCGAGTCGCCGAGCTTCGCGAGCACGCGGGCTCCTGTGATGTCGACCACCGGGCTGGTCTCGAGGGTCATGCCGTCGAAGTACGGGGGCTTGCGCACGTAGGTCGAGTTGGCATCCCACTCGAAGACCTCGCTGTCGGGCGTCGGCAGGCTGCGCCAGCGCTCGTCGCCGTCGAACACGGCTCCGTACTCCTTGGTGAACATCCCCGTGTTGATCGACTCGTCGATGGCCTGCTGCACTTCGGCGGCGTCGGGCCAGATGTCTTTCAGGAACACGTCGTTGCCGTCGGAGTCCTGACCGAGCGGGTCGGTCTCGAAGTCGAAGTTCATCGACCCGGCCAGCGCGTAGGCAATCACCAGGGGCGGGCTCGCCAGGTAGTTCATCTTCACGTCGGGACTGATGCGCCCCTCGAAGTTGCGGTTGCCCGACAGCACGGCCGTCACCGCGAGGTCGTTGTTGTTGATCGCGGCCGAGACCTCGTCGATCAGCGGACCGGTGTTGCCGATGCACACGGTGCAGCCGTAGCCGACGGTGTAGAAGCCGAGCTTCTCGAGCTCGGTGGTCAGGCCGGATTTGTCGTAGTAGTCGGTGACCACCTTCGATCCCGGCGCCAGCGTGGTCTTCACCCACGGCTTGGACGTCAGGCCCTTGCGGTTCGCGTTGCGCGCCAGGATGCCCGCGGCCATCATCACGCTCGGGTTCGAGGTGTTCGTGCACGAGGTGATCGCCGCGACCGCGACGGCCCCGTGGTCGAGCGTGTACTCGGTGCCGTCGGCGAGCCGGATGTCGACCGGCTTCGACACGCTCTGCGGCGCCGCCGAGACGTGGTGGTGGTGGATCGCGTGCGCCGAGTCCTCGTCCTGCGGCGTGAAGCCGATCGGGTCGGAGGCCGGGAAGCTGCCTTCGATGGCCATGTCGACATCCGACAGGTCGGAATCCGCGTAGTCGACCAGGTCCTTCTCGAACTGCGACTTGGCCTCGGTCAGGATGACGCGGTCCTGCGGGCGCTTCGGGCCGGCGATCGAGGGGACGACCGTCGAGAGGTCGAGCTCGAGGTACTCGCTGTAGATGGGCTCCAGCTCGGGGTCGTGCCACAGCTTCTGCAGCTTCGAGTACGCCTCGACCAGCTCGATCTGCTTCTCGTCGCGCCCGGTCTGACGCAGATAATCGAGCGTCACCTGGTCGATCGGGAACATCGCGGCGGTCGAGCCGAACTCGGGGCTCATGTTGCCGATCGTTGCGCGGTTGGCGAGCGGGACCTCGGCGACTCCCGCGCCGTAGAACTCGACGAACTTGCCGACCACGCCGTGCTTGCGCAGCATCTGGGTGATGGTGAGCACGACATCGGTCGCCGTCACGCCGGTCGGGATGGCGCCGCTCAGCTTGAAGCCCACCACCTTCGGGATGAGCATCGACACCGGCTGCCCGAGCATGGCCGCCTCGGCCTCGATGCCGCCGACGCCCCAGCCCAGCACCCCCAGGCCGTTGACCATCGTGGTGTGCGAGTCGGTGCCGACCAGGGTGTCCGGGTAGGCGCGCAGCACTCCCCCGACCTCGCGGGTGAACGTGACGCGGGCCAGGTACTCGATGTTCACCTGGTGCACGATGCCGGTTCCGGGCGGCACGACCTTGAAGTCGTCGAACGCGGTCTGGCCCCAGCGCAGGAACTGGTAGCGCTCGCCGTTGCGCTCGTACTCGATGTCGACGTTGCGCTCGAGCGAGTCCTCTGTGCCGAAGAGGTCGGCGATCACCGAATGGTCGATGACCAGCTCGGCAGGGGCGAGCGGATTGATCTTGTTCGCGTCTCCGCCGAGCGCGCCGACCGCCTCGCGCATGGTGGCGAGATCGACGATGCAGGGAACGCCGGTGAAGTCCTGCATGATGACGCGGGCCGGCGTGAACTGGATCTCGGTGTCGGGGTCGGCGGTCGGCTCCCAGGATCCGAGCGCCTGGATCTGCGCCTTGGTGACGTTTGCGCCGTCTTCGGTGCGCAGCTGGTTCTCGAGCAGCACCTTGAGGCTGAACGGGAGCTTCTCGTAGCCGGGAACGGTGTCGACACGGAAGATCTCGTAGTCCGTCCCGCCCACCGTCAGCGTGCTTCTCGCCCCGAAACTGTCAACAGCCGACATGGCGTCTCCCTTGCTCGTCTTCGACCATAGTACGTGTCGATTTATCTTGACATCAAGATACTTTACGCGCTCAGTCGTCCGAGCGCGGCGGCCGACGGGTTACTGTTCTGCGCCGTCTTCGATGCGCTCGGGCGCGGTCCACGCGGTGCGCATCACCAGCCAGGTCAACCACAGGATCACGGCATACAGCGGCACGCCGGTGATCAACCGCGCGGCGGCAAGGGCGGACGTCGCGCCCGCGAAATACAGCGGCAGCTCCACGCCCAGTCGGATCACGGCCAGGGCGACCCAGAACCAGGTGGCGATGTAGGCGACACGCAGTTGGGCGGGGTCACGGCGCCACTCGGGGTCGCTGAGCAGCAGCGAGGCGACCAAGCCGATCAAGGGCCGGCGGATCGCCAGGGTGATGAGGGTCACCAGCAGGATGCCCGCATTGATGAAGAAGCCGGGGATGAAGTTCGCCTCGGGCTTGTTCAACAGCAGGGCGATGGCCGCCGACAGGACGATGCCGATCAGGCCGGCGATCGAGGTGGTGAGAGGCTGCCGTCTGACGATCCGGATCACCACGAAGATGACCGCGATGATGACGGGTGCCGCCACCGACCACCACAGGTTGCGTGTGACCGTGTAGGTCACCAGAAAGAGCAGTCCGGGCAGGATCGACTCCACGATGCCGCGCACGCCGCCCATGGCGGTGAGCAGAGTGGCGGCCGATGGCGCCTGGTCCGGCGCCACGCGCCCGAGCCCCGATCGGCGCATGGCCTGGGCCATCGCGTCGCGGAAGTCCGGCGTCTCGGACGGATCGGCGGCCATCAGACGCTCTGCGGCGCGCCGCCACCCATCGACGCGGGCACCTGCAGCGGGATCAGATCGCGCGGCGGCATCGGGGTGGTGCCTCGCACCACGACGATGCTGCGGAACAGCTCCTCGATGCGGGCGGCCGCATCCGGATCGACGAGCGCCTGGCCGCTGATCACCCCGCGCAGGAACCACCGCGGCCCGTCGACGCCGATGAACCGCGCGATCCGGGTGCCGGCGGGCTCCGATCC
>Ga0207667_10002969_pt1 | contig 21071 bp, 17 predicted proteins | sample KBSCornC52_FD_184301 | JGI IMG/M metagenome (GOLD analysis project Ga0207667, IMG submission 184301) | Corn rhizosphere microbial communities from Kellogg Biological Station, Michigan, USA - KBS Corn C5-2 (SPAdes) (version 2) | ecosystem: Host-associated > Plants > Roots > Rhizosphere > Soil ...
TGACGGTTCGCGGACACAAGTCCGCGGAGCGCAAGGAGGGCGACGGTACGGAGTATCACCTGGTGGAGCGGACCTACGGCTCGTTCACACGGTCGTTCCGCCTGCCCAAGGGAGTGGACGACTCCAAGATCACCGCGAACTTCACCAACGGCGTGTTGAACGTTCGCGTCCCCAAGACCGCACTTCCGCAGCCCAAGAAGATTGCCATCAGCAACGGCGAGGGCAATGCGACCGCTAACACCGGCGCCAGAGTCGAGGGCAAGGGCTCGCAGAAAACGAATCAGCAGCAAGCGGTTCCAGTCGAGCACAAGTAGGCGGGAACACCCAGGCCGAAAAGCGAACAGCCCCGATCCGTTGATCGGGGCTGCTTGATCGAGCGTGGCGGCCAGGCGAAAAGCTGGCAGCGAGTTTTACCGCGTCGAGAATACGGTCCGTAACTGACCGAGAGCCCACTCGAGATCCTCGCGTGATGTAACGAGCGGCGGGGACAGTCTGATGACGTGGTCGTGCGTCTCCTTGCACAGCATACCAAGTCCCATCAACGCCTCGCAGTAGGACCGCGCCGGTACGTGCAGCTCGATGCCCACCATCAGACCTCGGCCGCGCACGGACTTGATGTCAGGATGCCTGATCGACGCCACCTCACCCTTGAACCAGGCGCCGAGGTCCGCCGAGCGCTGGACCAAGTTCTCATCTTCGAGAACGTGCAGCGCGGTGCGCGCGACTGCACAGCCGAGCGGGTTGCCGCCGAAGGTGCTTCCGTGCGTACCTGCGCGGAGAACGCCCAGGACTTCGCGGCTCGAAACAACCGCGGAAACCGGATAGAAACCACCTGCCAGCGCCTTTCCGAGGATGTACACGTCGGGCTTCACGCCTTCGTGATCGCACGCGAACATGCGACCGGTGCGGCCCAGTCCCGTCTGGATCTCGTCGGCCATGAAGAGGACTTTGTTGGCGCGACAGAGATCGGAGGCTGCGCGAAGATATCCGTCCGGCGGAATCAGGATTCCCGCCTCGCACTGGATCGGCTCCATGAGCACCGCGCACGTGTTCGGCGTGATCGCCGCCTTAAGAGCGTCGATGTCGCCGTAGGGGATCAGCCTGAAGCCCGGCGCGAAGGGTCCGAAGCCGGCACGATAGGATGGCTCCGACGAAAAGCCGACTATTGTAGTGGTCCGACCGTGGAAGTTGTTCTCGAACACGATGATTTCCGCGCGATCGGCGGGAATCCCCTTGACTTCGTATCCCCAGCGCCGCGCCGCCTTGATCGCGCTTTCGACGGCCTCGGCGCCGGTGTTCATCGGGAGCACCATTTCCATCCCGCACATCCGCGCGACTTCTTCGCAGAAGAGCGGCAACTGCTCGTTGCGGAATGCGCGCGAGGTGAGCGTGACGCGGTGTGCCTGTTCCACCAGCGTCGCGAGGATGCGCGGATGACAGTGCCCCTGGTTGACGGCGGAATACGCGCTCAGACAGTCGAGGTAGCGCTTGCCATCCACATCGTACACCCACGCGCCAGCAGCGCGCTCGATGACGATATCCAGCGGATGGTAGTTGTGCGCGCCCCACTCGTCCTCGATGGCGATGTAATCGGCAGATGTAGCGTGACCGGATTCGGTATTGTTGGCGACGGCTGTCATGCGAAGTGCGGCTGAGGTTGGTCCTTCACATGAAATGTCGCACTGTCACCGTCGTTATTTAACCCCCGGTGCAATGGTGGTTTTACATGCTGCATCCGCGCATAAGTATGCATGTTGTCATGACCGCGACATTCGCTCGCGCGGACAGGTGACGCGGCGGCGCAACTGCGAGTGTATCAGCGCGACATTTTCGACGCACTTTTCAACGCGCTTTTCAACGCACCGGAAGCGGTGGCGCTGCTGCCGGAACGGCGGCGGAGTAATTCTCGCCGAGCAGGCTTGCAATGGTTGCGGCAATCTGGGACTGGGTTACGCGACTGATGTGCATGCGTTCACCGCGGGCCGGCGTGTCCGGACCGATTACCGCAATCCAGATTGCTTCCGCACCGGCGACGTCCGCGCCGTGATCGGTCCACGCAGTGAGTCCGCTTCCGCGACCATGGTCTGCCGTGATGATGAACGTCGTCGAGTCGTGATACTGCGGCATCCGTTGCATGGCGTTCCACAGATCGCCGACGAACTGATCGAACTGATGCGCGGACTTGAGTACCATGTCGTAGCGGCCCATGTGAGCCCACTCGTCGGTCTCGCCATAGCCGACGAACATGACACGCGGATGCGAACGTGCGACGTACTCGCGCACTTCAGCCTGCATGAACGAATCGTACGCGAGATCGCTCCAGAGGCGGGTAGTGGTGCTATACAGGTTGACGAGTAGCGAATCGCGCGCCGTGGGTGGTGTTGCCGTCGGCGGCGCGTCAAATGCCGCCCAGATCGGAAGATGACTACGGCCGCGATTGAAGATGTCTGGGAACTCGTTCCACGTTCCAAATACGGCTACGCGCCCGGCGAAGCCGGGTCGCGTGTCGAGCCATTCGAATACGGTGCGGTTGGGATTCGGTCCGGCGTTGTTGCTGTCGATGCGCGGATCGGGATGCCCGCTGATCATCTCGTTGTAGCCCGGATAGGAGAACTTGAATCCGTTAGTGACATCCGCTTCGCTCTGCATCGTGCGATTCCCGAAGATCTCACCCTGTTTCGCGACCACGTTCCATATGAATGGAAAGAGCGCGGCGCGTGCCGAGCTCGCATCGTCGCGCGAAAACTCGCGGCGGAGCGCGGCCGTATCCTCGACGTGGCCGAACTTGCGATTCATCAACTGGCTGTCGGCACCCTCGAAGATTTCCTGCCAGCGGAGACCGTCGGATACGACAAGGACGACGTTGCGGGTGTGGTGCGGAGTTTGAGCGAGTGCGCTGGGCGAGGTCGCAACCGTCAGCAGCGTCGCGAACGAAATTGCAGCGCGGATAGGATGGTATCTCATGGCACTATAAAGTAGCGTGCATCCGGCGTGGTTGAATCGAGCGGGAGATCCCCGCCGAGCGTTTCATCATCAACGCGTAATGATTTGTTGTTCGCGTCGTAATGTGGCCGATACGGTTGGATAATCCGACGAACGTAGCTTCGCGATAGACACTCAACTCGCGAGGTGGTCCATGGTGACGCATCTGCTGGAATCCGGAACGCGCAAGCACCGGTCAATTGGCGGCGCGATCCCAAGTATCGCACTTCACAGCGTGCTCATTCTCGCCGCGATCGACGCGACGGCCCATGCCGCGCTGCGGGCTCCCGATAGGCCTCACGTTGTTCCGGTTCCGCTTGCGGTTCCCAAGGCACCGATACGACCGATGGACCACGGAGTGGCACGCAGCGCACGATCCAGGGATCGCGATCGGTTCGAGGTTCCGGCAGTGACCGGCATTTCCGTTCTGCCGCGGTTCGCGGGTCCCGCGTTCACGTTCGATCCTGGCAGCGTGGTCACACCAGTTATCCACGGCAGCGACTTCGGCGGCGGCGTGACTGCACGAAACAGCATCGATGGCGCGGGCTCCAGCCCGGCGACGGTTATGTCGTCGGACCAGGTTGACCGCCAGGCGGCGGCATTGCCGGGGACGCTTGCGCCGCACTACCCCGAGGCGCTACGCACGGAGGGCGTGGAGGGGACAGTAGTTGCGAGGTTCGTCGTGGACACCGCCGGGCGTGCGGAGCCAGCTTCGTTTGTCGTAGTCGGGTCGGCAAACCCACTGTTCGCCTCGGCCGTCGAGACAGCGCTCCTACGGGCACGATTCCGGGCGGCCGAGTCGAACGGAGTACGTGTCAGACAACTCGTCGAACAATCGTTCGTATTTACGCTGCGATGAGCTTGCTGCCCTTGTCGAGTTCCGCGCCCATCCCGCCAGCCCCGACACCATACGGTCCTTGACGTCATGACTTGATAATTGTACTATGGCGATAGTACTAGACTCTTAGTAGGAGGATGTCCGGATGCAGCGGCTGACCCCACGGGAGATCGAGCTCATGACCGTGCTCTGGGAGCGCGGGCCGAGTACTGTCGCGGAAGTGCGAGACGCACTCGGCGACGGATCCGCGTATACGACGATCCTTACGCTGTTGCGCGTGCTGGAGGAAAAGGGGCACGTCGCGCGAGAAGTCGAGGGGCGCGCACATCGTTATGCCGCGCTGATCGATCGCGATGACGCGAGTTCGAGCGCGATAGACAGAGTGCTGGGGCAGTTCTTCCGCGGGTCACCCGAGAGACTACTCACGCAGCTCGTATCCGATCGCGGACTGGACGACGCAACTCTTCGGCGGTTGCGCGCGCTTCTGGACGAGCGGCTGGCGGAGGACTCGAAATGACTCCCACCGTATTCGCATACATGGTTCTGTTCACGCTGTTGCTTGTTGGCGCTGCGGCAGCGATGGAATGGGGGACCCGGGGACGCGGCGCGGCGCGGCATTTCTGGACGGCGGCGATCGTACTTGCGGTGTTGGCGCCGAGCGGAGCGCTGACGTTGCACGCGTTCGACGCCCGCACCGCACCGGGAGTGGCTGCGGCTGACGGGCCTCCTGTGTTGACGAGAATCATCATAAGCTCCGGGCGCGCTGCAGCGCGGCGCGGCTACAGTTACATCGCACGCGACTTTGCCGCAACGGCGCTGGTTGTCTGGATCGTGCTGTCGGCATCGCTGGTCGTGTGGCTTGCGGTTGGCGTGTTCCACTGGCGCAGAGCGCAGCGATCGTGGGAACGGACGGTTGTGGATGGCGTAAGTGTGGACGTGTCGGCGATGACCGGACCCGCGGTGGTCGGCTTTCTGTCACATCGGATCGTGTTGCCATCCTGGGCGACAACGATGCTGCCGGAACATCGAAAACTGGTTCTCGCGCACGAGTCGGAACACATTGCGGCGCGTGACCCCGAGCGATTGATGCTCGCGGCAGTCGCATTGGTTTTTATGCCGTGGAACATCGGGTTGTGGTGGTGCGCGGCCAGGCTTCGGCGCGCGATCGAGCTCGATTGCGATATGCGGGTGCTGACTCGATATCCGAGTGCGACGGATTACGGTCACGTACTGTTGGAGGTAGCTGCACGCGGGCGGAACAGCGGTCCGCTCGCCGTTCCGATGGTTACGCTGCCGAGGCTGCCATCGGAGTTGGAATTGCGGTTGCGCGCGATGACCAGTGTGCGGCGCATCGGAATGCAGAGCGTAGTCACCGGTGGCGTAGTCGCGCTCATAGCCGTTGCGGCGGCATTCACGACGCCAGTGCCGACAATTATGTCTCGTACCGCCGCACCATTGCCGATTGCGCCAGCGTGGTCCGTCCGAGTCGATACCGGATCAAAGCGGCGGATCGACAGTCTCGCCATACTGCGGCGACAGAACGACAGCCTGCGCACACGCGAGCGGATGATGGCAACGCGGATGCGCGCGCTGCAGCGCGCGACGACCGAGCGCGATTCCGTGGAGGCAATACTCAATGCAGCACGGAAGAACACGCGTGCGCTACGCGCTGTGGAATTCCGCCCCACGGGCACCGCGAGTCGCACCATGACGTATTTCAGCTTCCAGGTCGACAAGCCCGCGAGAATGCTGCCCACGACGGTGACGCCGCTATATCCCGATAGTTTACGCCGCGCGCGAATCGGTGGTGAAGTCGATGCGGAATTCACCGTTGATACCACGGGCCGCGTCGATCGGGCCGCCGGCATCAAGATCACCAACGCGACAGATCCGCTCCTGGAGCAGGCGGTCCGCACGGCACTCCCCAAAATGACCTTCGCACCCGCTGAAATCCGCGGCAAGCACATCAGACAATTGGTACAGCAGCCGTTCACGTTCGCGATCACCAAAGATCCACAATGATGGATCACCCATCGGGAATCACGCGAACGTTCACTTGGGGCAGGTGCATATCGGGTCTGATAATCGCGACACTGTGGGCCGTCCCCTGCACTGCCCAGACGCATCACGACACGATTCGCGGCACCGTGACGACCGATAGCAGCAGGGTGCTTCCCGCGGCGGACATCATCATCACCATGGCGCCGGATCGTCTCTCGCGAGCGACGACGACCGACAGTGCCGGCCGCTACTCGATGGAGTTTGCGAGTGGCACGGGCGACTATCTGGTACACATCTCCGCCGTCGGATACAGTACGTATCGCAAGCGCGTGACACGAGTTGGGTCGGACTCGATGTTCACCGTGGACGCCAGGCTCACGCGGACCGGAGTTCAACAGCTTGCAGCGGTGAAAATCAACGCACAGGAGAAACAGATCCCGTCGCGCGCGCCGTTATTCGGAGTCGAGACCGGCGCGTCGGAGCAGATCGCAGGCGGCGTGAACGGTGCAGTGTCGCCAGACGACGCGGGCGATCTTGCAGCGATCGGTGCCACGATTCCGGGAATTGCGTCCACACCGGGCGGCCTTTCGGTTGGGGGCATCGGTGGACAAAACTCGACGACGATCAACGGAATGGCGTTCGCCGGCGCCGATGTACCGCGCGATGCGCGAACGAGCGTGCGCGTATCAAGTTCTACCTACGATCCGTCGCGCGGCTGGTTCGGGGGGCTCAATGAGAACGTCGAGTTGTCCCGCGGCAACCTGTTCGCGAGCCGACGAGGGCACGTCACGCTGGACGCGCCTGCGCTGCAATATACCGATCCAGTGTCGGCGCGGATGGGACAGCGTTTCGGCAACGTCATCGCGAGCTTTGGGGGCGACGGAGCCATGGACGACGATAAGTTCGTGTACAACTATGGCGCGCAGGCCGGGCGTCGGACATCGGATGCTGTATCTCTCTCCAACGCGGCACCCGACCTGCTGCAACGCGCCGGCGTATCGTCTGACTCCGCGGATCGACTGTTCAATCTGCTATCCGCTGCGGGGATACCGCTGCGTACCGGCGCAGTGCGATCGTCACACGTAATGCAGAACGCGTCGTTCATAGCGCGCGTCGATCACGCGCCGTACAACTGGGACAGCTTCCAGCCAGCGCGAACAACCTGGGGGCTTCTGGCGTACGGGAAACTGTCAAGTGACAACGCTGCGGCGATCAGCCCCACCGCTATCGCAGCTCACGGCGCCTCGACATCGCAGGGCATCGGCATGCTGCAGGCGCTGTTCTCGACATATCTGCACGGCGACTATTTGAACGAGGAGCGCAGTGGATTCACCTTCTCGCGAAACCGGTCGACTCCATATCTCACGCTTCCGGGCGGGAGTGTGCTCGTGGGCTCCTCGTTTCCGGACGGTACCGGCGGCCTGACCTCGCTGGCCTTCGGTGGAAACGGCGCCAGACTCAGCGACACACGCCAGTGGACCTGGGAGACGACGAGCATGACCCAATTCTATGCGCATGGACGCGATACGCATCGCGTCAAACTGGACGCCGATTCGCGCGTCGACGGGATCCGCCAGGAGACGAATTCGAATTCCTTCGGATCGTTTGCCTTCAACTCGCTCGGGGACCTTGCCAGCAATCAACCGTCGAGTTTCACACGCGAACTCAATGCGGCGACGCTCCACGGCTCTGTCTGGAACGGATACGTCGCGCTCGGCGATCTCTGGCGCAAGTCTTCCGCCTTTCAGGTGATGTACGGTGCACGCCTCGAGGCCAATCACTACATGTCGGCGCCGGAGTTCAATCCTGCCGTGGAGTCCACATTCGGGCTGCGGACCGATCATGCGCCAAACACTGTTCACATCAGTCCGCGAATCGGATTTACGTGGATCCGAAAGCCAGAAGGCGATGGAATCAGATTCAACCAGATCGGTCAATTCCGCATTGGACCTGTCAGCTACGTGCGCGGTGGAATCGGTGAGTTCCGGAATATTCTTCCGGCGAATCTCCTGACCAACGCGTCGATCGCAACCGGCCTGCCGAGCGGCTTGCAATCGCTCACCTGCGTCGGAGCCGCAACGCCGGTCCCGAGCTGGGGCCAGTACCTAACCGATCCGGCGTCCATACCCACGCAATGCCTCGGCGGAGCAACACCCGTGTTCACCGACGCTGCGCCAACGGTGCAGCTGTTCGATCCGGGATATACGGCGCCACGAAGCTGGCGCGGCAACCTGGCGTATTCCTCGAGCTACAGGTTGCTGACGTACTCGATAGAAGGCCTGTACTCGCTCAACCTGAATCAACCCGGACGCACCGACGTCAACTTCGCGAACGTACCGAGATTCACACTTGCCGATGAAGGACGACCGGTATTCGTCGATCCCAACAGCATCGTTTCGACGTCGGGGGTGTTATCGTCCGTGCAAGCGCGCGTATCTCCGCTATTTGGCCACGTTATCGACAACGTATCCACGCTGACGTCACGGAGCAAACAGGTCACGGTGTCGTTGTCACCGGAGCTGGATGGAATCTCCAACTGGTTCCTGGGCGTCAATTACACTCTTGCGGATACACGCGCACGCCAGAGTGGCTTCGACGGCGCGACGTTCGGCAGCCCCGTCACGCGCGAATGGGCGCGTGGCGATCTGGATGTGCGCCACCAGATCCTGCTACAGGGCGGTTACACCTTCCGGCGGGTGGCGCTCACCTTCTTCGGGCGCATGCAATCCGGCTTTCCCTTCACTCCAATGGTCGGCGGTGACGTGAACGGTGATGGGCTCGCCAACGATCGCGCGTTCATCTTCAACCCCGCGACGAGCGCGGATGCTTGGCTGGCGAGCGCGACGCGCACGCTGCTCTCCAATTCGTCGCGAAGTGTTCGCGAGTGTCTGACGACACAGATGGGCCACGCCGCTGGCAGGAACAGCTGCGAGGGACCATGGACCACTTCGCTCAACGCACAGCTGTCCTATAGTGGCAAGATGCCGATCACCAAGCAGTACGGCAGTATCTCACTCGCACTGTCCAATCCGCTCGGTGGACTCGATCAACTGCTGCATGGCGCGAACCACCTGCGCGGATGGGGTACTCCCGCATTTCCGGATCCCGTTCTCTACAGACCCACCGCGTTCGATCCCGGCACGGATCGATTCAGCTATACTGTCAATCCGCGATTCGGAAATACGCGGCCGAGTAACACACTGCTGCGTGTACCATTCCGTATATCCATCGATGTTTCGCTCGGCCTGGGCCGTCCGCTGCCGCAGCAGATGCTCAACCGCTGGCTCAAACCGGGACGCAACGGGCGAAAGGGGCCACGGCTTTCGGTAACGGAACTGAAGCGCCGCTACGCGCGCAACGTGCCGGATCCGTACTCGTCGATCCTCGAGGAGTCGGACTCGCTACTGCTTAGCCGGGATCAGGCCGAATCGCTTCAGAAAGCCGATACGGCCTACAGGCGGCACATCGACAGCGTGTGGACGGAGCTCAGCGAATATCTTGCGGGACTGGGGGATGACTACGACCCCGCGGAAGCGTTGAAGAAACAGGAAGCCGCTGTCGACGAAGGCTGGGAAATATCACGCCTCGACGTCCAGCGTACGTTGCCAAAGATACTCAGCCCGATTCAACTCAAACTGTTGCCTGGGATACCGGCATTGCTGTTCAAGGCGAAGGAAAAAGTCAGCATCAGGATGTTCACAATGGGCAGCTGATCCGCGCGAACTGGAAGGGCGCGTCGGACGAGTATCGTCGTCAGCACCTAGAGCTTCGCGATCTCCGCCAGTATCTCCGCGTTGCTCCGCTTGCCGCTCGGCGTTTCCTCGATATGCTCCCACCGTACCACGCCGCCCTTGTCGATGAGAAAGTACGCGCGATTGGTAAAGAACGCGTCCTGCCACATCACACCGTACGCCTGCCCTGCATCACGCTTGAAGTCCGACAGCAGATCCGTCTTCATGTTGTGCTTCGCCTTGAACTCCTTCAACGTCGGTACGGAATCGACCGAAATCGGCAGCACAACAACCCCTGCGCGCACGAACTCGTCGTAGTCGTCCGAGAACTCGCACAACTCGGCCGTACACGTGCTCGTGAATGCCAGCGGAAAGAAAGCGATGAGCACGGCGTTCTTTCCACGAAACGATGACAGGCTTACCTGTTGCCCCGATGTTGACCCGAGTGTGAAGTCGGGAGCGGGGGATCCAACGGCTGGTACCGGCTGATTCTGGATTTGCATGGGTTTGGAGATCACATGATGTAACGGATGTACACCACCAGCACGATGCAGAAGATGATGGAGTACAGGATGACGATATTGTCGCTCTTTCGCTTCGGTCCCTTTCCGGACGCTTGCCGCCGACTCATTTTCTCTCAGTCTCCTCGTTCGGGCCCCACCGGTGCCTCGACGTAGTTTTACGAACGCGGGGTCGATACGAACATTAAATAGCCGAAGGTCAAAGCGAGTAGCCAGTAGACCCCGGCAAACATCTGCAGAAGCGGCGCGGCGCCGGCCTCCAGCGCGGGCCTGGCCAGTGTGAACGCCCCGACAAATGCGTGGGCAGCGTTCCCCACCACGTAGGAGCGGCCAAAGATCCCGCCGACGATCGCCCCGCGGACCATCCATCCGGTCATGGCAAGTCCGAACAGCGCGGCTCCGTACAGCTGTAACAGTATGGTTATTACCCTCGCGTGCGGCGTCCCGATCGCGGCGGCGAGCTCGGTCGGAGCGAAGATGAGCACGACGGCAGCGATGCCCAGAATCAGGCTGGTCGCGAGGATTACGCGGCGAGACGCGGAATTGGAAATGCGGGTACGATCGGCCATCGTGCGAAATAAGCCGTACCAGCACCGGGCGCAACCCGCCGCGGAGCGCCTGTAGCGTAAATCGACACGTCGTTTTGCATCTCGCTGTCACGTCCCGGTCGGGAAGACAGTATCATTGGGTTGGGGAACGATTGAATGCCGCCAAGACTCGACTGGGATGCCAACACCGACGGTGCACAGCGCGCAGCCCGCGTCGTGGCGCTTGGCGCGCTCGACGCTGCCGCCGATGCGTACGACAGGATGCGCAGTCGCGATGCGGACTCGATTCATGACTTCCGTGTGGCCCTCAGGCGCCTCAGGTCCTGGATACGTCTGTATCGGCCTTCCCTCGACGACACGGTTCGGGCGCGCACCCGTCGACGACTGAACACGATCGCCGATGCAACAAGGGACCTTCGCGATCTCGATGTCCAGACTACGTGGCTGAAGTCGGAGCGAAGTGCGCTGGGTGACTCCCGCCTCGAGGCAGCGACGTGGGTCATCGCGGAGCTCAAGCGCGACCGCAAGCCGGCATGGCGAAAATTGCGGAAATTGCTGCGGCGCGATTTCCTGAAAACGGAGCGAGCGCTCCGCAAGGAACTGAGCCGTTACGTAACCGTGCACGACGTTCGCGACGATGACGGTGTTGCGTCGATGCGAACAGTGACGGCATCGGTGCTCGGCGATCAGGTTTCCGCTCTTGCAGCCGCATTCGATCGTATTCGATCTGCGGACGACGCGAGGCGCTTGCATCGCGCGCGCATTCTGGCGAAGCGTGCGCGCTATGTGCTCGAGGCATTATCGGCTCAGATACCCGAGCTCACACCCGTGGCGGATGAGCTTGCGCGATTCCAGGATGTGGTCGGAGAGTTGAGGGATGCGCAGCTGCTCGCGCATCGCGTTGCTCGCGAAGTGACATCGGTCGCCGCCGAGCGTACGGCGCTCGTGGCGAGCGAGCTGGTGTATCGGCCGAGTGGCGCGATGGACTTCACGCGCGTTACCGCTGACTCGCCGTTCGACGCGTCACTGTCGTTGCTGTTTGCCCGTCTGCACGACAGGATCTCGGCCGCCGAGCGGGGAGTGACTGCGTCGCTGACTCCCGACGCGCGCGGGCGCTTGGTCGCCTCGCTGGAGAAGAGCGCGAAGCGCTTCGGAAGCGATACCTGGTGAAGTAGTGGAGGCTAAGGGAATCGAACCCTTATTCTCGCCTTGCAAAGGCGATGTCCTACCGTTGAACGAAGCCCCCTGTAGCTCGCGCCCTTGGACACGAACGACATAATTTAATCGATGACGGCGCTCCGAGGCGCCGATGCATCTGCGCCTCTGGCCCGTCCATCACGCACGATACGCCGGTCCCGACGCGGGCACGGCGTATCTGCAGGGGCAGACGCTTGGGTCTGCCCCTATGAGATCATTCGTGCGCGGGGAGCGCGTCCATCGTCTTGGGATTCACCGGCACCTGCACCTCGTCGCGGAACGGCGACGTCATCAGCACCACGCGCATGCGCGGGAACGCGTCCATGAACGCGATGTAGCAGAGGCCCCAGATTCCGAGGAACCCGGCGGTGATTGCGATTTCCCAGAGACCAAACGGCAGTGTACCATCCACTCTTACACCATAGATGGACGGATAGATCTCGTCGTACCGATGCAGATATAGTCCGACGACGAGACACGCGGCGAAGAACGCCATGGTCGGGAGATACACCTTGGCTGCGCGTGACAACAGGCCGAAGAATGGCAGCACGAACATGAGTGCCACGACAGTCATCGTGACCCAGCTCCACGGTGCGATGAGCCGCAGGCGAGCCCAGTGAGTTTCCTCGCCGAGGTTGCCGTACCAGATAACCAGGTACTGGCCGAACGTCAGATAGCCCCAGAACGCTGTGAACGCGAAGCACAGCTTGCCGAGGTCGTGGAAGTGAACGTCGGTGATCATGTCCTGGCGACGCAGGTGACTCCGCCACGCCATCGTGATGAGCGTCCACGCTGCGATGGCTGCGACCCACGCGCCCATGAAGAACCAGTAGCCGTACAGCGTGCTCTGGAAGTGTGGGTCGAGTGACATCGACAGATCCCACGACATGATGATCCAGAACAGCGCAAATGCGAAGACCATCGCCACCGCCAGCTTGCCCTGACGCGAATGCGTCGAGTGAAGCTCCCTGCGCTCCTCACCGAAGCCATTCCGCATACGGTCGCGGATTCCGCGCGCCCACGATGCACCGCTCTCCGGAACGACGCCGACGTCGAGCCGCACGGAGGTGTAGATGTACCACACGCTCAGTATCGTCTGGATTCCGAACATCACCAGATCGCGCGTGACGAAGAACGGAACGTTGAGATACTGGCGCTTCTCCTCGATCATCAGAGGATGCGTTGCCCAGGGGAAGATGTGGTCTCGTCCGATCGTCAGCGACAGACAGAGAATCACGAACGCGACGGGCAGGAAGGCGACGTAGCCCTCCATGAACCGGACCACGGGTCGCGACCAGCGTGCAGTGGTGATGCGCTGCACGGCGACCACCGTCACACCAGCGGACGATACCGTGCTGAAGAACAGCCAGTTGAAGTGCAGTGCCTGCCACGCGCGATCGGCGCCGACGAATGCGCCGAAGATGAACGTAACGGTTCCGACGATTGCGAGAATCGCGCACGCCATCTTGAGCCAGCTCGCGATCGGAGTCTGGCTGCCGGCGATTACCTCTTCCCGCGTGAAGATGTGCGGTCCATGATCGCTCATCGCTTCACCTCCTGCGGAATACCTGTCTTGTACACGTTGGAATCAAGCGGTGGTGGACCGACCCGCGGCGACCTCATGTCGAGCGCGGGCGGCGCTTCGCCTGCGTGGTACCACGCCTTGGCGCTTCCCTCATACGGCGGTACGAACGGCGCCGGTCTGTCGGGTGCTGTCTTGGTGTAACCGGGCACCCAGCGTCCTGTGACGCCAGGCGCAGCCAGCGGTCCCGTCGGAACCGTCACGCCAAGCTTGCCCTGAAGCGCGCGAACGTAATTGACGACGTCCCAGCGATCCATCTCCTCGATCCTGTTGTACGACGGCATTGCGCCGCGTCCATTGCGGATCATTCCGAAGATGTAGCCATCGGTCCGGTTCTTGGTGATGTCCATCGTGAGATTGATGCCGATCATTCCGTACTTCGTAGCCGGACCGTCACCCAATCCCTTCTCACCATGACAGACTTCGCAGTTGACGGCGAAGTACTTGTGACCGTTGGCGAGTGACGCCGCGGTGGGCGGTGTCGGATTGACAAGATTCGACATGGAGTCGATCGTGCCCGGCAGCGCAGCATACGACGTTTCAAAGCCGGCGCGCTCGGTTCCGTAGATCGAGACGGAATTCTGCGGATTGCCGCGCGACGGAATGGTCTCGTCGCAGACGTCGCGACGAGCATCGCAGTGAATCGGCTGCCACGGGTGCAGCGCAGGCTGGCGGCGGAAGTCGCTGAACCACTCGCACGCAGAAAGACTCAGAGTAAGGGGCGCAATGGCGAGCAGCGCGCGAATGGCTCTAGCGTTCAACGCGCACCTCCACCGCACCGGCATCACGTAGCAACTGCTCTGCCTCCTGCAACTTGTCTGGCGACGGCTCGATCCAGACGCCGAAATCGCCGTAGCTGAACCGTGAATCGTATCCCACCGTGTGCGTGATACGAGGGAATCTCGCTGTCGCGAACAGACCGGCCACGGTCGCGAGAGCTCCGATGAGCACCATCACCTCGAAGCCGAACACCGTGTACGGTATCCACGTCGCGATCGCCTTGCCGCCCACTACGATCGGCCAGTAGTCCGAAATCCAGATTGCGATCCAGTAACCGAACGTTACGCCGCACAATCCGCCGATGAGCGTGAAGACGCGCACCGCACTCGGTCCCCTGTCGATCGCGTGCTCGATCTCGTGACGAGGCGTTGGAGAATACACCGTGAATTCTCCAAACTTCTTCTTCTTGAGAATCGCTATCGCGTCGCAGGTGGTGTCCAGCTCGCGAAACAGCCCGATAACGCCGCGCATCAGTCGAACTCCCCTGGTGTGTCAGGCATGAACGGCAACGGATGAGCCGTGGAGTCCACGCCCTGAGCGTGCCGGAACTTCAGTCGCGGCTTCACGATCTCCTTGATCTCCGTCAACGCTATGACGGGGAACTGCTTGATGAAGAGGAGGAACCACATCGAGAACCAGCCGAACGACCCGCACAGAATGGCGTAGTCGACCCAGGTCGGGCGATAGCCTGCCCACTGCCAGGGCTCGTACTCGTGCGACAGAGATGGCACCACGATCACGAAGCGCTCGAACCACATGCCGATGTTGATGAAGATCGACAGGATGAAGAGCCACGTCGTGTTGCGGCGGCACCACTGCGAGAAGAGCGACAGCGGCAGACAGATGTTGCAGGTGTACAGCAATGCCGACGCCCACCACCACTGACCCCACAGGCGGTTCGCGAAGAACTGCTTCTCGGCAGGGCTTCCGCTGTACCATGCGACGAACCACTCGCAGGCGTACGATACGCCGACGACGAGCGACGTGAACAGTGCAAGCTTGGCCGCAGCGTCGAGATCGTTGATGGTGACGTAATGCTTGAGATTGAACCACTTGCGCAGCGGAATCACGATCGTGAAGACCATTCCGATGCCCGAGTAGATCGCGCCTGCGACGAAGTACGGCGGGAACACCGTCGTGTGCCATCCTGGCACGTCCGACATGGCAAAGTCGAACGACACCACCGAGTGCACTGAAAGAACGAGCGGTGTGGAGAAGGCTGCGAGGAAGAGATAGGCGCGAACGAAGTGGCGCCACTCGCGATCGGTGTTACGCCACCCCAGTGCCAGCTGCGCGAACAGCCGCTTGCGCACCGGATTCTTTTCCCGGTCGCGCAGAATCGCGAAGTCGGGAACGAGTCCGATGTAGAGGAATGTCGCTGAAACCGTGAGGTACGTAAGGATCGCGAACACGTCCCACACCAGCGGGCTCTTCATCTGCGGCCAGATGTAGCGCCAGTTCGGATACGGAATGAGCCAGAAGAACTTCCACGGACGGCCGAGGTGCAGGATCGGGAACAGACCGGCGGTCATGACCGCGAACACCGTCATCGCTTCGGCGCATCGGTAGATCGTCGTTCGGAATCCGGCTCGGAACAGGTAAAGGATCGCCGAGATGAGCGTTCCTGCGTGTCCGATACCGACCCAGAATACGAAGGTGACGATGTACACACCCCACATCACCGGTGGGTTGTATCCGGCGACTCCGAGTCCGGTGTAGATCTGATAAGTCCACGCGAGCGCGCCGATTACGAGGAAGAGGATCGCCACACCAAGCCCGATGAACCACTGGGCCGTGGGGTGCAGCGTCGCTGTTATTTCGTCATCGACCTGCTCGTAATCCTTTACGGCGGGAAGTCGTACCTCGGCGCTCGGGATGTTCGGCCGGCGCAGCAGCTCGACGTCCTCTACCGGTTTAGTGGCTGTTGCCATCCGCGGACTCCTACGCGTGCGCCGGCTCGGTAGCCGGCGACGGGTGATTGACTTTCTTCAAGTAGACTACCGCGGTGAATGTGTTGAGCTCTTCGAATACATGATACGCACGCTCGTCCTTGATCAATCGCGTCACCGACCATGACTCGTCCGCCGCGTCGCCGAATGTGATGGCGCGCGAGGGGCACGCTTCCGCGCACGCAGTCGTGAATTCGTCGGGACGCAACGGCCGGTTGTTCTCGAGCTTGGCGCGATGCTCCGCGCCGCGAATGCGCTGGACGCACATGGAGCACTTCTCCATGACACCCTTGCCGCGCACCGTGACGTCGGGATTGAGCTGCCAGTTGAGCGGCTCGGGGAACGCGTACTGCGGCCGATGCGGCTCGCCGTAACCGAACCAGTTGAAGTAGCGAACCTTGTACGGGCAGTTGTTGGAGCAGTAACGCGTTCCGACGCACCGGTTGTAGACCTGAACGTTGAGTCCGTCCGGCGCGTGATACGTCGCGTACACCGGGCAGACGGGCTCGCACGGCGCGTTACCGCAGTGCTGGCACATCATGGGGATGAAGCGCGTCTCGAAATCGGCGCTGCCATCTTCCCCGCCCTCGTAATAGCGCTCGAGTCGGATCCACGCCATCTCGCGACTGCGCGTGATGTTCGCACCGAAGCCCGTGCGGTCCGGAAGTATCTGCGGCGTCTGCCAGTCGGCACCGACCGTCGGAATGTTGTTCTCGGCGTAGCACGCGGTTACGCATGCAGCGCATCCGGTGCATCGCGCCAGGTCGATCGTCATGGCCCAGCGTCGCTTGGCCATGTTGCTCCAGTGATTGGGATTGTACATCCCGAGATCCTTGGAGGCCGGATCGCCGAAATCACCCTGCGCATCGTTCGCGACGGGCGACCGGAGTCCAGGCAGAAATTCGTGCGATGCGTCGCCGGGCAGATGCTCCTCTCCCGGCTCCTTGTGCTTCTCAGCACCAGCGCCGAGTTCACCGACAGGAATCGCGCGCGCGATGTCACGAAGATGCTGTCTTGCAGAGCCTTCGGTAGTTGCCAGCAGCATGCTCCCGCCGGCCTTCACGACCTTGGCTCTGGTGCTTACGAGTGCGATGCCGCCAGCTGCATTTTCGGCGAGTGGGACGAGGTCGTACGCATTCTCGCCAGCCTTCGCATAGCGGCCGGCGTTGATGTGGCCGCGTCCAGTCGCGATCGCGATGGTGTCCTGACGAATGCCGAGATACAGGTAAACCGGAGCTGTAAGCGAGCCCGCACTCGTCGTGACGGTGACGAGATCGCTGTTGTCCAGTCCCATCTTCGCTGCCGTGAGCGGATGCATCTCGACCACCGTCTGCCAGGTGAGCTTGGTGACGGGATCGGGAAGCTCCTGCAGCCACGGCTTGTTGGCGCCACGACCATCACCGAGCACCGGGTGATGGTAGATGAACAGGAACATGTCGCCGGACGTGGATGCAAGCGCAGGGGCCGCGGGAATGGCGGGAAGCGCAGGACGCGGAGCGGTGCGCGCGAGCGCGCTGCCAGCTACGATCGCAGTCGGGAGGCCTGCACGCATGCCTTCCTCACCACCCGGAACGCGCGCGATGAGCCACGTGCGATAGTCGGGCTCCGGATACTTCGCCGCCGTCGCCGGATCGCCCTTCGCAATCCTGATGAGCACGTCCGAAGTCGCGAGCGAATCGAACACGGGATCCATCGTCGGCTGCTGCAGCGAGAGCGTTCCCTTAACCGGCTCGGCATCGCCCCACTGCTCGAGCGAGTGATGATCTGGAAGAATCAGATCGCACATCTCGCTCGTGTCGTTCATGATGCTCGCGAACGACACCTTGAACGGAACCTTCTTCATCGCCGCTGCGAAGCCAGTGCTCCGGGGCATCGTGTACGCCGGATTGGCACCGCGAACCATGAGCAGCGGTACGGCTCCGGAATTCATCCGCTCGCCGATCGCGCGGAGTTGAGCCTCCGGCGCGATTCCTTCGTAGCCCAGAAACGCCTGATCGGGGCGAATCGTCGTACCGACCGCACCGTTGGCGCGATTGAGCGCCGTGACTGCCGCGAACAACTCAGCGGAGTTCGCAACGTGGCCGCCAGCGAGTACCAGCGCCGGCTTCGCTGCGCGATATTCGTCGACCACGGCCTGCAACCGCTTCGCGTCGACGCCGCTCTGCTGTGCTGCGTCCGCCACAGGCATCTGGCCCGCGAGAGCGCGAGCGATCATCACTTCAGTGCCAGGCTTGCAGTCGAGCCACGTGTCGGCGTTCAGACCCGTGAGCGAGCGTCGTGCGCCGACTGTTACCAGTCGCGGTGCACCAACCAGCTTGGCACGCGCATCGGCCCAGTCGAGCTGCTGTGGAACCGAGGGTCCCCAGCCATCCAGGAAGTCGGCGCCGAACGAAATTATGAGTGCTGCAGCATTGAAATCAAAACGCGGCCACGCCACACCATACGCAGCGGTGTGCGCCGCGATCGCTTCGGTATCGACGCCAGCGTCGTAGCTCACATGCGCCGGCATGCCGAAATCGGCGAGCCACTGGTCCAGAAACGCGGGAAACGAACCGGACTCGTGCTGATTGATGAACACGGCGTTGGCCGCGCCACCGCGCGAGCGCGTCTCGCCAAGCTTCTGCGCAAACAGCTTGAGCGCCTCGTCCCACTTGGCCGCGACCAGCTTGCCGTTCTTGCGAATCATCGGCGAGCGGTAGCGATCGGGATTGTACAGCGCCTGCACTTCCGCCTGACCCGTGGAGCAGAGCGCACCGCGGTTCACCGGGTGCGCTGGATTTCCTTCGAGCTTGGTGGTGCGTCCGTCGCGTGTCTCCGCGATCACGCCGCAGCCCGCCGCGCAGCCTCTGCACGTCGTCGCGTAGTAGGTCGATACGCCCGGAACTGTGTTGTCGGGAGATACCAGGTACGGGATGAGCTTCTCGACTCTATCGGATTCACAGCCAATGGACGCCGCTACCGCGGCGCCACCGCCAATGACCTTGAGAAAGTCTCTGCGCTTGATCCCCTTCGATTCTGTCTCGGTGCTCATACGGGGCTCAGTAGTGGCAGGCGGCGCAGTCGTAGCGCGCCTTGAAAGGCGGGTTCGACTGTCCGATGTGGCAGCTGACACACCAACCCATGTTCAGTGAGGAATACTGGTAAACCTGCTTCATGTTCTGAACCGGCCCGTGACAGGTCTGGCATGAAACGCCAGCGTTCACGTGGCTCATGTGCGGGAAATGGACGTATTCCGGAACCTTGTGCATCCGAACCCATGGCACTGGCTGCTTCTTGTTCCAGTAAGCCGCGAGCTTCTTGATTTCCGGCTTGTTCGTAGCAACGAGTGCGTGACAGCCCATGCACGTGGCGACTGCCGGCAGTCCCGGATCTGGCGATTTGTTCGCGGAGAAGTGGCAGTACAGGCAGTTCATCTTAAGCGTCTGTACGTGCAGGGGATGTGGGAAATGAATCGGCTGTTCAGGGCTGAAGCCCTGCGACGTCGAAGCGCCGCTGAATGCCGAGAGCATAGTGGCCGCTGCGGCGATCGCGATGAATCCCGATACCGTGAGCCACTTCCTTCGCAACGCCATCCGCGAATTGTGGTTAAAGGCGAGTTAAACGTTCGGCTATGTGAAAATGTTCACAAGCCAAGTTGTCGTCCAATAATCACCCGTGTGGGCTTATGATGCAAGGCCGCGCTTGATGCGATCTATCGTGCGCAAAACCTCGATCGACATGGCGCGAAGCAGCGCGATCTCGCGCTTGTCCGGTGACGCACGGAATGCCAGCGACCTTATAGAACGCATGATTCGCTCATGGTGACGCGTCTTGAAGAACTGGACCTGCTCCAGCGCCTTCTCTGCATCGCTGAACATCAGCTCGTACTCGGCCGCGAGAGCCGCCGGCGCATCGCGCTTGGGCGGAGCGATGTACCGGGTGGCGTCGGCTGCCGCCAGATGCAACTCGTACAACGAGAGAAGAACCGCCTGCGCCAGGTTGAGCGAACTGTGCTCCGTCGTGGAGATCGTCACCACCAGATGGCCGCGATCCATCGCTTCATTGGGAAGTCCGCTGTCTTCCCGCCCGAACAGAAGCGCCACTGGGCCCTCGTGAGCCGCCGCCTGAATGATCGGAGCCGCCTCACGCGCGTCGGTAAGCAGCCGTTTGGCCGCGCGCCGACGGGCCGTGAACGCCGCCACCTTCACGCAATCGGCAAGCGCGTCATCGAGCGTATCGAAATGCCTGATCCGCTCGATGATGTCGGCGGTCCCGTGCGCAATTCCGGCCAGCCGTACGTCCGTGTATTCGCACGGCCGGACCAGTCGCAGCTCCCTGGCACCCATGTTCTTCATGGCTCGCACGGTCCCGCCAATGTTGACGGGGTCCTGCGGCTCGTACAGTACGACGACTACGCGTGAGAGGATGGTTTCCGGCACGGCGTAAAGTACTACGTCACACAACGAAAACGGGAACCACGGCGTGCCCGATCCAACAGGCCGCCGTGATTCCCGCGTTTCGAGCTGCGTGGTTCAACCGACCTAAAGCACAGGACGGCGTCCGGTAATCAGGCGATAAAGAACGACAATGATCGCCAGGACGAGCAGAATGTGGATAAGCCCCCCGGCAATCGGAAACACCAGAAAGCCAAGCAGCCATAGCACAAACAGGATCAGAGCAATGGTCCAGAGCATCGTATAGCCTCGTCCGAAAAAATGTGAGCCGTCTGGTGCTCACTAAGCGCAACAGTCATACCGGCGCATCCTACTCACCCACCGGCCGCGACATTCCAGGGTCGATTTGCCCGTGATGCTCATCCATCGTATGAGCCAGTTGCCGCCCGATGAGGATGCGCGTGGCCCGAAGATCGTGACCCATGTCGATGAGCAGAATGGCGAGATCGCCGCTCCCCCACAGAAGGCCGGCAAACACCACCAGACGGCTCACTTCGCCCAACAGCGTC
>Ga0207667_10002973_pt1 | contig 21066 bp, 25 predicted proteins | sample KBSCornC52_FD_184301 | JGI IMG/M metagenome (GOLD analysis project Ga0207667, IMG submission 184301) | Corn rhizosphere microbial communities from Kellogg Biological Station, Michigan, USA - KBS Corn C5-2 (SPAdes) (version 2) | ecosystem: Host-associated > Plants > Roots > Rhizosphere > Soil ...
TGGTTTTGCCGGGTGGACGCTGCGCGTGTAAGCGGAGAAAGCCGAGGTCAGCTTGCCCAGAGGCGCGAAGACTTTCTGTTGGAGATTGTCGTGGTAGCCGGGCAGCGATTTTGCCAGGTCGACGGCTTGCGCGCCGACTATGTAGAGCACTGACGCGAGAACGGTGAAGGAGATGATCGTAACGATACCCACGGAGGGACCGCGCCCACATCCGAGGGATTCAACCCGGGCGGTTAACGGCGCAAGCAGGAACGCCAGAAGGATGGCCAACGCCAGCGGCATGAGGAAGGGGTGGCCAAGATAGAGGACAGCAGTGACGAGGCAGACACTGAGGAGGAGGGACAAGGCGTTGGACCGAGGGAAGAACATCACTTGTTTATCGTTCCTCACGACAGCGACGAGCGTGCTCTGCCTGCAGTCGAGGGCACCGGCGTAAGGCCATCCCGCTTCGTTGGCACGAAGAAGCGGTAGGTAGTACTGTCTTTAACCATTCTGCGCACGCTATGAGAACCACGACCCTGACCTTTCCCGAATTGATCCTGATCGCGGCGACGCGTGGCATGCTCGGCGCCGGGGTGGCGTTGTTGCTGGCCAAACGGTTGAGTGATCAGCAGCGTGAAACGGCCGGCACGATCCTTACGGCGATCGGATTGCTCACGACGGTTCCGCTGGCGCTCGAGGCCTTCGGGAAGAGCGAGCGGCGCTGAGGATTCGAGCGATTAACGAGTGCGCAGGATTTCATCGGCCGCACGCCGACCACTCGCGATGGCGCCGTGCACGGTGCCGTGGTGGCCCCGAAAATCCGTCGCTTCTCCGGAGAAGAATAGCGTCGCCGCCACGGGTTCCGCGAGCGTTCGCGCGGCTTCGATTCCCCCGACGCCGGGATAGCTGTACGCACAACGCGCGAAGGGATCGGTGCTCCAGTTGTGAAAGTGCCACGATTCGAGCTGATGGTCGATTTCGCCCTCGGCGATGTCAAAGGTCATGGCGAGCGATGCAACAGCAGCAGCGAGAATTTCGTGACGTCCGCGAGGGATCAGCGCTTCGGCGGCGGAACCGCCGGCCCAACCGGTGAGCACATGAGGGGCTACGGGCAGGTTGTCCCACCATACCGGAAAGACGGCGTCCGGGCAGAGGGCGAAGCCCACCTCCCGGCAACCTTCGGGGAGGTGTGAGTGCCAGAACGGCTCGCGGAAATGGGCGACGAATTTCAGGACGTGACCGGGCTCGATGTGTTCCAGCGCGCCTTGCTTTTCGGGAAGTGGAGGATGGAAAGAAATTGCGCCCGTTTCGCCGTCGGCCGCACGTAAGACGCCGATCGGCACGGTGATGATGACGCAATCTGCGGAGAAACTATTTAGGCCCGTCGCGCTGAGAGTCTCGACGTTCACTGAGCCACGTTTCCAACGAATGGCCCGGACGACCTGCCGGGTGTGGATTAGCCCGGCCGGCAGATTCTCCGCCAATTTCTGAAGGAGGATGTGGTAACCCTCCATGAAACGGTACTGATGTTTGCCGTGGATCCGCTTCGCCGCCGCCTCTTCGAGCACAATGCTCGATGCGCTGATCCGATCCGCGCGCGCGGCGTTGAAACCTTCCACATAGGCTTTCGCGATTTCCTTTTCGAAGGCGGTGCCGTCGGCGCGATCGAGAAATTGCTGATACGTCTCCGTGGAGGTCGGCGTGATCTGCGAGTCCATTCGTTCGATGATCGACCAGAAATCGTCGAAAGACGCCAGGTGACCGTCACGTTGGATGAGTCGTTGCTCGGCGCATTCCGCGACGTGTAAGCGCGCGGCCTTGACGTAGTCGAACGTGGCGGGCGGCCGGCCGTGAATGAATTCAGCACCCAATTCCAACGGCGCTTCGTAGGACGCGGTATGCGTGGTGTAAATCCGCCCGCCGATGCGGTCGCGCGCTTCGAGTATGAGCACTTCCACACCGCCCTTGCGCAGGAGTTCCGCGGCGGTCAATCCGGCGGCTCCGGCGCCGATGATGATCACCTTGGGCATACTCAGCCCGCCACGGCCGCGCCGCGCAGCCAGTATTCCCGATGCAGCCACGCCATGGCCTCGGGGTCGGACGCCAATTGCAGGCGCTCAGCCGCGCTCAAACCAGCAGGACCTTTGTCCAGCAACTGGCGCGTGAGCGTTTCGGCCTGACCGTTGAGCTTCTGCGGAGAAAGCTTTTCCTCACGCAGGAGCGAGACATGGATGGCATTGAGATAAGGATCACGGATGGCGGCCAGCAACGCGTCATCGCCGCCGGCAAATCTGCGCTGCTTTCCTTCGAGTCGCGCGCGCATTTGGACGAGTTGGGGAGCCGGTACCGTTTCCTCCGGAGTGAGGAGCAATCCGGCGCGGCGTAGCGCGCATCCCAAGCGATCGGAACTGGTGAAGACGGAGAGAGGAATCGACAACATCAAGCCGAGACAAATCGGCAGAAACCACCAAAAGACCGTGGGATCGATCCACCAAATGAAGGCGCCCCAACCGAAGCCGATAAACGTGTGCCTCCAGTGCTGACGCCACGCCTCCCCCCATGAGGTGCCGCTGGCGGCGCGTTGCTGGGTGTTCCATCGCACCTCCAGGCCCAACAAAGTCGCGGCAACGAATCGGGTATGAAAGAGCATCTGAATCGGTGCGTGCAGCGTGGAGAAGATCGTTTCGACGAGGGCACTGCAGGTGGTGCGGATCACCCCTCCGAAGGCGCGCCGCCGTTCGCGGTCGCAGGCGAGATCGAGCACGCTGAGGAATTTCGGCAGGAGCAGCGTGACCATACAGAAGAGGAAAACGAGCAGCGCATGATGCGCGGCGTTGAGATGCAGGTAGGGCGTGAAAGCACCGACGACGACCGTTGAGAGTCCCGTATCCTTGCGAAACCAAATGAGATACGTGGAGGTGATGAGGAAGAGCAGCCAGAGCGGCCCGGAGAGGTAGCCGAGAATGCCGAGGGAAAGATGCATACGACTCACCCCACGCAGGCCCCGAGCGAAGAGCACCATGAAGTGCTGCAGATTCCCCTGGGACCAGCGCCGGTCGCGTTGCGCGTTTTCGATGATCCCCGGCGGGTTTTCCTCGTAGCTGCCGGCCAGATCGCCAGCGAACCAGACCTCCCAGTTTTCCTTGCGCAGAAGTGCCGCCTCCACGAAATCGTGACTGAGAATCTGTCCGCCGAAGGGTTTGCGTCCGGGCAATTCGGGGAGATCGCAGAGTTGCATGAAGGGTTCGGTGCGGATGATCGCATTATGTCCCCAGTAGTTGCCGCCGTCCTGCATCCAGTAGCCGAGCGCGGCATTGAAGATCGGGCCGTAAAGCCGATTCGCGAATTGTTGGAGCCGGGCAAAAGCGGAATGCGCATTGACGATGCGGGGCGCGGTCTGGATGAGCCCGACGGTCGGATGCGTTTCCATGAGTCGCACCAGGTCGAGCACGGTCGTGCCGCTCATCACGCTGTCCGCATCGAAGACGATGAAGTAACGATAGCGCCGTCCCCACGCCTTGAGAAAATCGCGGATGTTGCCACTCTTGCGACCGATATTCTCCGCTCGCCGACGATAGAAGATGCGGCCGAAGGCGTTCAATTGCCGAGTGAGGGCGAACCAGCATTCCTCTTCTTCAATCCATGTGGCCAATTGGCGCGAATCGCTGAGGATGAAAAAGTCGAAGCGCTCCAGTTCGCCGGTTTCGGCGATGGCTTCATAGACCGAGCGCAAGCTTTCGCAGACTCGATGCGGATCTTCATCATAGACCGGAAAGACCAGAGCGGTGCTCGTGCCGGCGATACTCCGATTCCGATAGGCCGGCGATGCGGTGATGTTATGGCGGTCTCCGAAGCGCCGAAGGACAAACCCATAAATGCCGTGCACGCAACCGATGGAGGAAAGGAAGAGCAGAATCGTAAACAGCACGAGGAGCACGATGCGCGCGGGCGACCAACCGACGCGCCAAAGCAGATCGGCAAAGAGCACCGCACCGATACTCGTGATGAGGACGGCGAAGGAGTAAAAGACGAAAACCCGTGCGGTCCCCGCGCGCGGCGCGGTGCTCTCGGCCGCGGGCGAGAACGAAAAAACGGCAGTCGGCGGTGACAATGGGGTCTCCGGGTTCATGCTCAGTGGGTCATGCGGAAAATGATGACCAGCAGCAGCCCAAACCCGAGCCACGCGATGAGCATGCGGAAGTAGGGGATATTGCCCAGGTTGGTGAGGGAGGTGATCGGGCCGAGGTCGATCGGGCGGGGATTCATTTGCGAGAATTGGAAATCGGGTCCAGCGCGGAAGAAGCTCTCTCGCATGGCGCGGACGAATTCTTCCGGCCAGGGAGCGGGTCGCAGAAATTGATCCTGCCATTTGCCCGGCATATCCGCGAGGAGCAGCGCGAGGCGTCCGCGGCTCGAGAGCAGGGTGTTTCCGGGATCGAGCGGTTCATCAAGGACGGCGGCAAACCATTCGGTGACCAGGCGGTCTAGTTCCTCGCAGGCGAGCGCGACCGTCGAGTGCTGCGACTCCACCTCTGCGCGCTGGATGGCGCGATCGAGAATTTGCGAGACGAGTTGTCCGCGAAGCAGCCGGTTGCGCACGCGCAACGCTTCCAGATAACGGTCGACCACGGCATAGGCGGAATTCCAGTCTTCCAGCGAGTGGCCGGCGATGACGCCCGGTTGAGAGGCGGCCGCGCTCATGGCGGACTCCACAGAAAGGCCCACGTCTCGCTCACGGGTGCACCGTTGCGTTGCAACGTGCAGCGGAGGTCCACGGGATCCTTGTTACCGGCTTTCGGTTCAAATTTCAGGATCACGCGCCAGGTGTGGGTGAAGGGATTGGGAATGACCTGTGTCTCGTAGATCTTCGCGTTTTCGGAGCAATTCACCACGGCGGCCGGCGGTTCTTTCTCGGGAATCGCCTCGAGCGCCGGGCCGGAGAAATCGAGATGCACCTGGCGTTTCGTTTGATCGTTGTTGTCGAGGCCGATGCGGGTGGCGATGACCTTGTTTTCCGAAAGCTGAAAATCCGTCTCTCGTGTCCAGAGCAGCTGATAGCCGAGGCGGAATGGTTGCAGAGGCGCTGGCTTTACCTTGGGATTCCAGAACGCGACGACGTTATCCAGACCTTCGTAATTGGTCGGCAGTTCGACCAGATGAACTTCCCCGTCGCCCCAATCGCCTTTCGGTTTGACCCAGATGCTGGGAACTTTGTGATAGAGATTAAAGAGTTCCTCGTAGTGAGAGTAGTCGCGATCGCGTTGCAAGAGGCCGAACCCGCGGATGTGGTGGGCAGCAAAGACCGAGTGGCGCATTACGGATGCATTGTTGAGCGGACGCCAGACAGTTTCGCCGCTGTCCATTTTTAGGAGCAGGCCATCGGAGTCGTGCACCTCGGGACGGTAGTCGTCGAACTTGCGTTCGGAGTTTTCGCCGAACCAAAACATGCTCGTGAGCGGCGCGATACCGATGGCGGTCAGCGGCTTCCGATCCTTGTTGGCCGCGAGCACTTTCTCCGGGGCGCGAAAAAAGAGCGTCACGTCGATGTCGGCGACGGTGGTCTCGCCGGGAGTAATGCGAATTTGCAACGCGCCCGTGCAACTCACGCTGTCGAGCACCGCATAAACCAGCAGGCTTTTGTCTGCGGGCGCGGGCTTGCCCAGCCAGAAATCGGTGAAGATGGGAAATTCCTCCGGTCGATCCGGTTCACCGCAGTCGAGGGCGAGACCGCGCGCCGAGGCGCCGTAGTGTTGATCCTTGCCGAGCATCCGAAAGTAGCTCGCGCCAAGAAACGAGGCGATCTCGTCATACTCGCCGGGCTTGTTGATCGGATTGAAAACCTTGAAGCCGGCGTAACCGGTGTCGGCGGGAATTTGGTTCTCGATTTTCAGGTTGCCGTAATCAAACCAGTCGCGCACGAAGCGAATCCGCTGCACGAATCCTTTCGTGAATTCGTTCATCTTGACCGGTTCCTGGTAAATGTAACCCGGGTGAAAGAATTCCGCGTGGAAGGGAAGCTTTTCACCGAGCCAAAAATCGCGGTCCTTGCGGAAGCGAATCTTGCGATAGGCATCGTAGTTCAACTTATCCTGCTTCAGAACATCGGGCATCTCCGCGCGCGGGCTATGAAATGGTTCCCTGGCACGTTGAGCCGCGACGCCGGTGACGTAGTCGAAATTCACCTCCACTTTCTCGACTTGGGCTGCGGCTTCGGCGATGGGGATCAGCAGAGCGCCGAGGAAAAATAAAAGACGCACACTCATGAGGATGTCGAAGCGTTCGCGGCAAACCGGTGTTGCGGATGGATGGAAGGGCGATTTCGTTCCGCGACGCGCAAGATCGTTACACAAAACCGCCGCGGCGATGTGCGGGCGCGATGTAAACGCGCGAGCGCTCCGCCACGTGCGAAGACTCTTCGCATTCATTTCGAACGATGAAACTCGTGGCGCTTTTTCAACAGGCTGAACGCCGGTGCGGACGGTCGATCTTACGGATGCTTTGTTTAGCGGCCTTATTGTGCGGCGTGTCGATGGCCCCCGCTCAAATGGCGGCGGCCTGGCACTTGCCCCAACCGCAGCGGCTTGTCCTCCTTTGCCCACTCGCGAGCTGCGAATGTCACAACCAATCCTGTTTTCAAAATGTCCGCACGCAACCATTGAGCGCGCCCATGAAGCTGTGGTTCCTGACGCTTTACCTGAACTCGCCAGCCGATGAGACAGACCCACGCATCTCGCTATTGCGAGCGCCCAATCTCGAGGATCTTCCGCCGACGACGATTGTCACCGCGGAGTTCGATCCGCTCCGCACCGAGGGTGAGGAACTGGCGCGCGGGCTTCGGGAGGCGGGTGTTTTCGTGAGTTATCGGAACTACGCCGGTGTCACGCACGGTTTCTTCGGAATGAGTCCAGTCGTGGAGCAAGCCTATGAAGCGAAGGCCTATGTAAGCGCCCAGTTGGAGGAGTCCTTTCTTAAACCTGAGCCACAGTAGGCCGGTGAAACCGCGGCGTTTTTCTACTCAGCCCCGACTCGAACCTCAGGCCGCGGACTGAGACGGGTTCGGGTTCGGTGGACGAATCGTTGATTAAAGAGACTGCGCGAGCTTTCGCGACGGCCCCTAGACCATTTTCCCAATTTATGAGCACACAAAAACTGGAACAGAAACACGTAGCGATCCTCGCCGCGGATGGCTTTGAACAAGCTGAACTCGAAGAACCGATGAACGCGCTGAAGGACGCCGGGGCGCAAGTCAGCATCGTTTCCCCGAAGGCCGGCAAGATTCAGGGCATGCATCACGCCGAGAAAGGGGACCAATTTAAAGTTGATCTCCAATTGGATAAGGCGGACTGCGGGGACTTCGACGCTTTGCTGATTCCCGGGGGATTGATGAATCCGGATGAACTGCGCTCGACGCCGGCGGCGGTGGAATTTGCGAAGTCGTTCGCCGCGGCGGGAAAGCCGATCGCGGCCATTTGCCATGGTCCATGGGTGCTGATCGAGGCGGGACTGGTGAAAGGGCGTCGTCTTACCTCCTGGCCGGCGATTCAGAGCGACATCAAGAATGCCGGCGGCAAATGGGTGGATGAGGAAGTGGTAGTCGACAATGGACTCGTGACCAGCCGCAAGCCGGATGATATTCCCGCTTTCAATGCGAAAGTCATCGAGGAATTTGCGGAAGGCCATCACGAGGGCATGGCGGCGTAGACCGCTCTATTGGGGCGTGATGGCGGTTGAGTTCCGGGCCGGGTTTGCGTAGTCCTTGGCCACGATGCTCCGTCCCCGCAAGAAATACACTGTTTACGACCTGCGCCAGCTCAAAGGGAAACGCTGCCTCACGCATATTCATGTTAAATCGCCGCAAGAAGCGGCGGCTGCGGAAGAGGCCGGCGTGGATCTCATGAGCTGCAGCTTCGATTCGCCTGAGGCGCAGGCTCGACTGCCGCTTCTCGTGGCGGCGGCTCCGAATAGCTTCCTATCCGCGGCGACGCCACATGGCATGGCGTCGCCGGAGGAGGCGATTCGCGTGGCGTTTCGCGCACTGGAGATGGGGGCCAGTTCGGTTTATTGCTCGGCGAGTCCTTACATTGTCGAGGCGATGGCGCGCGAAGGCATTCCGGTAGTGGGGCATCTCGGAATGGTGCCGCGTCATGTCACCTGGACGGGTTACCGGGCGATTGGCAAGACGGTCGAGGAAGCGCAGGAACTTTACCGGCGCATGAAGGCACTGGAAAATGCGGGCGCCTATGCGGCGGAACTCGAGGTGGTGCCACACAACCTCGCGCGCTTTCTCTGCTCGCAGACGAAACTGATCCTCATGTCACTGGGTTCCGGGGATGGCTGTGACACGCAGTTCCTTTTCTCCGATGACATTCTCGGGGACTACGAGGAACGGCCGCCTCGACACGCCAGGGCGTATCGCAATTTCGCCGAAGAAAACCGGCGTTTGCAGGCGGAGCGGATCGCGGCGTTTGGGGAATACATCGCCGATGTGAAAGAGGGGCGTTTTCCGGAGCGGTGTCACCTGGTAGAAATGGAGGCGTCGATGCTCGACGAAGTGAAGCGGTCCATTGACGGTACGCCGGAAGCAAATCGCGCTGTTGATTAACATCCGCAAGGCCGGCGTATTCAGTTTGCGAAGGCGGCGGATTTCGGATTATCCTCGGCACATTCACGTTATGAGACCCTTCCGCTTCATCGATCGCTCGGTCCGTATCTGCGCCGCCGCCATGGTGCTCGGTCTGCAGACGATGCCCGCCGTGGCAGATGCGCCGAAGAGTCTGCTGCCCGCCTTTGGCGAAGAGGGCAAGGAGTTCAACACCAAGGCGAAGGATGGAAATGTGATCCACGGCTGGCTGCCCAATGATTGGACGGATAATTCCGAGTGGGCGCCGGTGAGTGCGACTTACACCAAGCTCACCGATTCGCCGGACAAAGCGGCCGGTGCGGTGCGGATCAAGGTCGAGAAAGTGGAGGAAGGTGGGCAGCTGCAGCTCACGACTTACCAGGGCAACCAGAAATATAAAAAGGGGACGAAGTATGTCTTGAGCGGCTGGATTCGCAGTGCGGATCACAGCAGCGTGAAGGTCGGGACACGGCAGGTGAATGAGCCCTACGAGTTCTATCACGAAGAAGACCTGGCGCCCGAGTCGGAGTGGAAGCATTTCGAGTTTGCCTTCACTCCGATGATGGATTTTCAAGCGTTCATCATGTTCATCGTGCACGATCCCGGCACCGTGGATCTCGCCGGAATCGCGCTGGAAGAGAAGCCTTGAGAGTGGGGCCCGAGGCGGCGGCGAAATGAGGTGGAGGCGACCGATATGTCACTTCTGCTGATTATTCATTTCGCCTGCACGTGGATGTTAGTAGGGCTGATTTGGGTGATTCAGTTGATCGTCTATCCGCAGTTTCTGCGCGTCGGGGCAGCGGAGTTTACCAGGCTGCACCTTGCCCATTGCTGGCGGATCGGGGTGCTGATCGCGCCGCTGCTCGCCGTGGAAACGATCTCCGCCGCTGGGTTGCTTTACCAAGGGCATCGCGAACGCGCTTTGCTGGCAAGCATGGCGTTGATTCCCTTGAACTGGTTGTGGACGGCCATTCTGCAGGCGCCGATTCACATCAAGCTGATGCAAGGTTTCGACGCGGCGGTCACCCGACGGCTGATTCTCTCCAACTGGCTGCGCACGCTCACGTGGACCGCTCGTGGGGTGCTGATGGTTTATGCGGTCGTTGATTGAGCAGCGCCCCGCCAATCGCGGCTAGTTGCCGCTTTTCTGATCGCGAACGCGATTGGCTTCGTCTTTGAGCGCTTCCGCTTTGGCCTCGCCTTCTTTTTTGGTCACTTTGGCGTCGGCCTCGGCGTCTTTCTTGGAGGCCTTGGCCGCGTCGTCGAGTTTGGTGGCCTGAGCGTCGAGTTCGGCCTTGCGGGCCTGCTCTTGCTTGGAGTCGCAAGCGGCAAAGGTGAGCGCGATGAGAGGAACAAGTGTAAGGAGTTTCATAACACAGCTAAATCGCCCTGACCAAGGAAGATGGCCGCCTTTTGGCAGCGTAAACGGCGGCACCCGCGATCGGTCGGCGGTTTGGCTCAGGTGTCGCTGGTCAATTTTCGGGCCGTCTCCTTCATCTCGTCGAGCGCGGGTTTGGCATCGCTCATGAAGTCAAAGGGTGGTAGGGGACTGCCGGTCTCGAGCAGGGTCTTGAGGTTGTTGAGGATGACGGGCCAGCCGCGGCGGCCGCCTTCAAGCATCTTCTCGGGGAGTTCGATCTGGTGCGCCTCGGTCATGGTGAGGCGGACGACTTTGCCGAGATCATCGATCTGATAGGTAACGAGACAGTCGGGCAGTTTGCGCATCTCTTCGTGGCACATCACGCGCCAGGTGACGGCGAGCTGGCGTGGTGCGTCACAGACGACGACTTTGCCTTCGACATCGAGCGTGCCGTCCGGTTGCCAAAAGCGAAATGCGCCGCCGGGCTGCAGTTCGATCTCCACGCGACGGCCGAAGAAGAATTGCTTGGTTACATCGCCCGTGGTGATGGCGTGCCAGACTTTCTCCGGGCTGGTGGCAATGTAAGTGACATAGACCGTCCTGGGTTTGTATTGATCGAGGTTCATGCTCTGATTGCTTTCTTTTGGACGTCCAAGGGCTTGCCGGTTTCGAGCAACGTTTTGAGACCGCTGAGAATCGAAGGCCAGCCCTTTGAGATGGCGGGGAAGACCTTGCTCTCGGGCGGAAAGTCTTCGTGCGTGACAGTCAGCCTGACAACGGGGCCGGAGAGATCCGAGCCGTCGACGAGAGATTCGATTTCAAAAGTGACGCGTGAAGGCGGTTCCTTGCGCATCTCTTCATCGGAGATGTGATGGAAGGTGTAGGAGAGGAAGCGCGGCGGTTCGGCGCGCAGGATTGTCCCCTCATTGGTGATGCAATCCGGCGTGCGGAAGACGTAACGCGAGCCGACTCCCCAGTCGGATTCGAGACGGGTGCCGAAGAAATACTGGCTGGTGAAATCAGCGTCGGTGAGCGCCTTCCATAGTTTTTCCGGGGTGGTGGCGATGAGAGTGACGTAGACGAATTTCGGTGACGTAGACATGAGTGTCGAAGTGTGAAGTGCAGAGAGTTACCATTCGAATTCGATGGCCTTGCCGGTCTCGAGCAGAGTCTTCAAGCTGCTGAGAATACCGGGCCAGCCGTTGCAGATTTTCGGGAAGACCTTGCTGTCCTCCGGAAAATCTTCATGCGTGACAGTGAGCTTCACCACCGGCCCCTGACGCTTCGATATCCCGGTGAATTCCTCGATTTCGAAGGTCACGCGAGAGGGAGGCTCGGAGAGAAATTCTTCGAATTGCAGCGGGTGAAATGAATAGGAAAGAAGTCGCGGCGGTTCGGACTTCAGGATCGTGTCGTCGTGGACGATTTTGCCCTGCCAGCGAAAGACGATGCGTGAGCCGGCCTTCCAATCCGATTCGAGACTGGTGCCGCCCCAGTATTGGACGGTGAATGCGGGATCGGTTAGCGCGGCCCAGAGTTTTTCCGGGGTGGTGGCGATGAGGGTGCTGTAGACGAATTGAGGTTTGGTGTTCATAGGGACGTTGCAGACGGATGTGGCAGGAACCGAAATCAATGCGGGTGCTCTGTTGCCTCTTCGGCAGGGGGAGGGCCTTGCCGCGCAGCGGATTTTTCGTGCGGTTCGGCAGTCGGAGTTTCGAGATGCTTTTTCAAATCGCTCAAGGCCTGAAGACGGTGCCGCTCGTATTTGCTGATCCAGCGCTCGTAGATTTCGTGGATCGGGACGGGATTGAGGTAGTGCAGCTTTTCCCGGCCATGCCAGACAGTGGCGATGAGGTTGGCGTGCTCGAGGAGGTTGAGGTGCTTGGTCACCGCCTGTCGGGTCATGTCGAGGTGAGTGCAAAGGCCCGCCAGCGTCTGCCCGCTGCTTTCATGCAGCAGGTCGAGCAGTTTGCGACGACTGGGGTCCGCCAGCGCTTTGAACACTTCGTCCATGACGGCGACAATATAGGCAACCAAATGGTTGCATGTCAACGGCAGGATTAAAAAAAAATCTTCGTTCTTTTGTCCTCCGCACCGCAGCGCGTTCGTCATTCCCATGAAAGCCCCTCCCTCGGGCCTCGAATATCCCAACCATCCGTCAGCTACCACGTCTATGAAATCTGCGACCGCCAAGCCCAAAGCCCTTGCGAAGAAAACCGCCGCTGCCAAGCCGGTGCCCGACGGCATGAACACCGTGTCGCCACATCTCGTCTGCGACGGAGCGGCGGATGCGGTTGAATTTTACAAGAAAGCGTTCGGCGCGGTGGAATTGATGCGATTGCCGGCTCCGAATGGAAAGCTGATGCATGCTTCTGTCAGCATTGGGGACTCCCGGGTGATGTTGGTGGACGAGAATCCGCAGTGGAAAATTTTTGGACCGAAGGCGCTGAAAGGCACACCGGTCACGATCCATCTGCAGGTCGAGGATGCCGACGCCCTCTTCGAGCGCGCGGTCGCCGCCGGTGCCCAGGTCATCATGCCGTTGGAAGATATGTTCTGGGGTGATCGCTATGGAATTGTGGCCGATCCTTTCGGCCATCATTGGTCGATCGCCACCCATCAGCGCGACCTGACGCCAGAGCAGATTCAGGCTGCCGTCCCTCAACAAATGTGTCAGTAATGAACAACCACCAACCCCGCCATCTCCTACTATGAGTCTCGACCTCGAAAACCCTCCGCAAGTCACAGGATATCTGCTCCTCTTCCGTAACACGGTTTGGTACGACGGTGACTATTCTCGTGAAGAACTACAACAAATCATGGATAGCGTCACCGCGTGGTTTGGCCGCCTTGAACGCGAAGGCAAATTCGTCACGGGCCAACCGCTCAATGAACGGGCGGCGGTCATTTCCGGTGAAAACGGCCGCAGCGTGACGGATGGCCCCTATGCCGAGGCCAAGGAAGCCATCGGCGGCTACATCGTGCTGAACGTCAATAGCATGGAAGAAGCCGTCGAAGTCGCCCGCACCAATCCGATGTTGAAATACGGCCTGACCACCGAAGTGCGGGAACTGGTCAGCAGTTGCCCAGGGATGTATCGCGCGAGCCAAAAGCTCGCCGAGGCACTGGTGTAAAACACTCGCTCGAATTGCAAATAGCGCGGTTCCCGGGAGCCGCGCTATTTCTTCGCCATCGCGTCCCAGCGGCGCTGCATTTCTTCGGGGCTCACATCCTCGACCTTTTGGGAGAGCAGCCATTCGTGGCCGAAAGGGTCGCGCACGCGCGCGTCGCGATGTCCGTAGAATTGGGTGGTGAGAGGGAAGACGACTTTTGCCCCGGCTTCGATGGCGCGTTGAAAAGCGGCATCCACGTTGTCGCAGGAGATCATGAATTTGGCCGAGACGCCGCCGAGCAATTCGGGCGACTTGTTATATTCCGGATATTCATCGGAGATCATGACGAGGGCGCCATTGATGGTGAACTCGGCGTGGCCGATGCGACCGCTTTCCGGATCGATGAGCCGGTAAAGTTCCTCGGCGCCAAAGGCCTTTTTGTAAAACTCGATGGCTTGGGCGGCGCCGCGAACGGCAATGGCAGGGGCCAGGGCAGGATACTGGAGAGACATAGTATTGACTGAGTTTGGTGATTTCTTTGGGAGCGGGTAGAGGGAAGGAAGGAAAGGAAAGAAATGCGTGCTTCGGGGTTGCGTGATCGGCGCGCTCGAATAGTGTCCAAAAGAACACTCATGGAGCTTTCCGTCAAGCTTTCGATCCTAGCCGATGCCGCCAAGTATGACGCTTCCTGTGCGAGTAGTGGCACCACTCGACGCGATTCCCGGACGGGCGGGCTGGGTTCCACGACGGGCGCCGGGATTTGTCACAGCTACACCCCGGATGGGCGTTGCGTTTCACTGCTCAAGGTCCTGCTCACCAACTACTGCATTTACGATTGCCTGTATTGCATCAACCGCGTCTCGAGCAATGTCCGGCGGGCGCGCTTCACGGTGGAGGAAATCGTCCAGCTCACGCTGGATTTCTATCGTCGCAATTACATCGAAGGCCTTTTTCTCAGCTCCGGCATCATTCGGAACCCCGATTACACGATGGAGCAGGTGGTGCGGGTGGCGCGCACGCTTCGCGTCGACCACGGCTTTCGTGGCTACATTCATTTGAAAACCATTCCCGAAGCGGCGCCGGAACTGATCGCGGAAGCGGGTCGTTGGGCGGATCGCATGAGCATCAACGTCGAGCTACCCACGGAGCGGGATCTCGAAAAACTCGCACCGGAAAAGAACATCGCCCGGATCGAAAAAACCATGGGGGTGATCAAGGGGCGAATCGAGCAAGCGAAAGCCGAGCGTCGCGAGAGCAGCCGCGCGCCCAGCTTCGCCCCGGCTGGACAAAGCACGCAAATGATCGTCGGGGCGACGTCCGCTCGTGACGCCGATGTGCTGCAGCGCGCGGACAAACTCTACCGCGAGCAACGCTTGCGGCGGGTGTATTACTCGGCTTTCAGCCCGATCCCGGACGCCTCGAGCAAACTGCCGCTGATCTCACCACCGCTCGCGCGTGAGCATCGTCTCTATCAGGCTGATTGGCTCGTGCGGTTTTACGGATTTGCAGTGCACGAATTGACCACGGCCACGGAGCCGGATCTACCGCTGGGAATAGACCCCAAACAAGCTTGGGCGATGCGTCATCGGGAACAATTTCCAGTCGACCTCAACCAGGCGCCACGCGAGATGTTGCTCCGCGTTCCCGGCCTGGGTGTCCGCAATGTGGACCGAATTCTGCGTCTGCGTCGCTGGTATCGTCTGCGGATGGACGATCTCGTGCGATTGCGGGTGCCGGTGAAAAAAGCTTTGCCCTTTATTGTCGTCGTCGACCACACACCGCATTTGCTCGAGCGGCGTGGAGTGGGCGACGCCGGGAGGCCGCCCAGCCAGCAACTGGAGTTATTCGACGCTTCGACCTCCGCGCGATCGGGGGAACTTTAGCGATTCATTCAGGATGGACCAGATTACCTTCGCGCCGACATTTTCCGCCTGGCAGGCAGCCGCACGGCGGGCGTTAGGCGGAAATCTGGCTCCCGAAGAAATCCTCTGGGAAGAATTTGGGAATGAGCAACCGAGCCTCGCGCTTTGTGAAGAGAGCGAGGAGGGATACGGTGCCGGCCCGCCGCGGTTTCGAGTTCCCAAGAAATTTATCGAGCAGGCGAAGACTGTGGCCTGTCATCGCGAGCCGCGGCGGTGGGCTCTGCTGTATCGGGTGCTCTGGCGGTTGACCCATGGGGAACCGCGGCTGCTCGAGATCGTCGTCGATCCGGATGTGCATGCGCTCCTCGGATTGGAAAAGGCGGTGCGGCATGACATTCATAAAATGCGGGCCTTCGTACGCTTTCGCGTCGTGCGGCATGAGGGGGAGCTGTGGCACGTCGCGTGGTTCGAACCGGAGCATCACATCGTGGAAAGGAACGCCCCGTTTTTCCGCGATCGGTTTGCGCAGATTCATTGGTCGATTCTCACCCCCGAGCGTTGTGTCCACTGGGACGGGGCGAACCTGACCTTTACCGCCGGCGTGCCGAAGTCCGAGGCGCCTGGGGAGGATGCGGTGGAAGATCTTTGGCGGACCTACTACGGCCACATTTTCAATCCTGCGCGGGTCAAGACACACGCGATGGAGGCGGAAATGCCGAAGAGATATTGGAAGAACCTGCCCGAGGCCGCTCTCATTCCAGCCCTGCTGAGGGAAGCCCCGAAACGGGTCGATCAAATGATTGCTCACAGCCACCATTGCAGCACGGAGGAATGGCATCCAGCCGCCGTCCCGGAGACGCGCGATCTGCGCAAATTGGGCGTCGCGGCGGCGAAATGTGAGGCGTGTCCGCTTTACAAAAACGCGACGCAGACGGTCTTCGGCGAAGGCCCGCGCGGTGCCCGGTTGGTCCTGGTCGGTGAACAGCCGGGAGACCAGGAAGACCGGGCGGGGCATCCGTTTGTCGGCCCGGCGGGGAAGTTGCTCGATCGTGCCTTGGAGGAAGCCGGCATCGATCGCCAGGCAACGTATGTGACCAATGCGGTGAAACACTTCAAATGGGAACCGCGGGGCAAGCGCCGGCTTCATAAAAAACCGAGTTCACGCGATATGGCCGCCTGCAAGCCATGGCTCGAGGCGGAGTTGCGGGCGATTGCGCCGCGGGTCCTCGTGCTATTGGGCAGCACCGCTGCACAAACCATTTTCGGTTCGAAAGTGCGCGTCCTGCGCGACCGAGGTCAGGCCCTGCCATCGGAGTATTGCCCGAAAACTTTCGTGACGGTTCATCCTTCCTCGCTACTGCGCGCGCCGGACGAAGAATCGCGGGAGCGCAACTACGCGGAATTTGTCGCTGACTTGAAAAAGGTGGCCAAGCTGCTCCGCTCAGCCGATTGAGCGCGTCCGGTCACGTTTGCCCTGGCGGCCGGTCTTTCTGCTCCTCAATCTCCGCGGGAATGTGGATGCTCGGCCCATGTTTTCCCTCCGCCTGATTCTCCCTCTCGCTATCGCCTGCGCTGCGCTGGCGACCGCCTCCCTGGCCCAAGACGGTCCTCCGCAATCGAAGGTGATGGGCTCGATGGCCTTCGACTGGAATCAACTCGCGGTCCACAAGACGCCCACCGGCGAGTCGCGCAAAGTGTGCAAAGCGCCGACGGCGACCCTCGATGAATTGGAGATTCACGTCACTACGCTGAATCCAGGAGAACTCGCTCATCCGCCGCATCAGCATCCCGATGAGGAATTGCTGATCATCAAGGAAGGCACGGTCGAGGCACTCGTGAATGGCGAGTGGAAACGCCTGGGGCCGGGCTCCGTGATCTTTCAAGCGTCCAATGTGCTTCACGCCATCCGCAATGCCGGCGACACGCCCGCGACTTATCACGTCATCAAGTGGAATTCGCCCGGCATGCTGAAGAAGAAGGCGCAATAGCGCCCGCGATGGCAAGATTCGCTGTCGCCGGCGGGCGATCTATGTCACACAAGACGCATGAACGTCGAACGACTCAAATACGTCATCTGGGCTGCGGACATGAAGCGCGCGGTGCAATTTTACGCGACCGTCTTTGGCGGTTCGGTGTTGAAGCAGAATGACATCATCAGCGAAGTGGCGATCGGTAACGGTGTGATTGGCATCCATGGGGGCGGGGAGGGGAAGCGCACCTGGACGGGATTGAGCTTTCAGGTAGCCGATGTCATTGCCGGGGCGCAGGAAATCGTCGCCGCCGGCGGCCAACTCACTCGCGAACCGGAACCGGAAGATGGCGAACAGCCGCATCTCGCGATGTGCGTCGATACCGAGGGCAACGAGATCATGCTCATCCGCAAGCGGTCGTAGGCGCTTTTTGGATGCAGGGGAGGCGGTGCTACTTCGTCGCGATGACCGCGCTCGCGGCGGTGGGCAGCAGAGGATGCAGTGCGAAGCCGTGAAATCCTGCCTCGGCGAGCATCTTGCTGTAATCCGCGAAAGTGTAGACGTCGCCCTCGGGGGTGCTGCTGAGCATCACCAGACCGAAGCTCGCCGAGCCCGGCGGCGTCACGCGATCCTCATTCGGCACGAAGTCCACCACGACCACGCGCCCACCCGGGCGAAGCGCTGCGTGGACCCGGCGGAGGAAGCGGGTGCAATCGGCGGGATTGAAGTGGTGCAGGAAATTTGGGACGAGAACGACATCGTAGTCATTGCCGAGATCCACGGTGAAGGCATCCCCGGCGATCTTGCTAAAGCGACTCGCGATGCCGGCCGCTTTCGCATTTTCGGTGGTGATGGCGAGGACTGGCTCCCAGTCGAGCGCGACGAGCTGCGCCCGCGGGTTTTGCTGCGCGAAGGCAATGCCATACGTGCCGTGGCTGGCGGAGATATCGAGGACCTTGGTCTCACGATTCGCATCGAGCGGCACGAGCGCCGCGATCCCGCGCGCGGGTCCCACCATCATCGGTCCCATGCAACGGGCGAAGTCGAGCCAGATGGGATGCTCGGCCGCCGTTGATTTCACCTCGGGCGTACCGCGACGAATCGTCGAAGTCAGATCGTGAAAGGCGCCGACCAACGTCGGTGCCAGGAGGAAATCGGCGGTCGGTCCGAGATACGCGGGCGAATTGCGGTCGAGGAAAGTGGCGGAGTCCAGGGTTAGTGCATAGCGCGATCCGTCCTTGGTGAGAAAGCCCTGCACGGTAAGATAGTCGCTGAGGATGCGAATGCCGCGTTCAGGACATTCGCATCGGGCCGCGATTTCCGCCGCCGTGGACGGTGTTTTGCCGATGGCCGTGAAAAGGCCGAGATCGAGTGCAGCCTTGAGCGCTTCGGTTTTGTGGAAAGCGTTGATCGTATCGAAATAGAGCTGAGGCGAGGGAGAGGCGGATGACATGTGGGACGAATGGAATGCGGTTCGATGATGGCGACGGCGATGTTGATCGATGGATGAAGAGATACAATCGAATCCTTTTCCGGGATCTCCGCAGAAAATGGGACGCGCGGGAGCGCATCCCTCCGAGGGAATGGCTCCCGCGCGACGGGAATCTGATTACAGGAACATACCGCCCGAAGCTTCGACGCGCTGGGCGTTGACCCACCGGCCTTCCTCGGAACAGAGGAAGGAAATGACGCCACCGATATCGTCCGGCACCCCAACGCGGCCGAGCGCGATGTTAGCGGTCAGAAATTGTTTCGCGTGGGGATTCTCCAGCGCCTCGCGAGTGAAATCGGTTTCGATGATTCCAGGGGCCACGGCGTTGGCGGTGATGCGGCGCGGCCCAAGTTCCTTGGCAAGGTAGCGGGTGAAGACTTCGATCGCGCCTTTCATCGAAGCATAGGCCGCATAACCCGGGACGCAGAAGCGGGCGAGGCCCGTGGAAGTATTCACGATGTGACCGCCATCGGCGAGGAGCGGGAGTAGCTTCTGTGTGAGGAAGAAGACGCCCTTGAAATGGACGTTGAGCAGACTGTCGAAATCCTGCTCGGTGGTTTGGGTCAGCGGCGAGGCGCGATCGATGCCGGCATTGTTAATGAGAAAGTCGAAATTTTGGCGCTGCCATTTGGCCTGGAGCGTTTCCGCAAGGGTCCGGGCGAAGGCCTCGAAGCCGGCGACCTTGGCGACATCGAGTTGCAAGACCGCGGCCTTGCGGCCGAGCTTTTCGGCCTCCTCGGCGACGGCTTCGCCTTCCTCCTGGCGTTCGCGATAGGTGATGATGACATCGGCGCCATCGTGCGCCAGTTTGAGAGCGGTATTGCGGCCGAGACCGCGGCTGCTGCCCGTGACGAGAGCGATCTTGTTGGTGTGGTTCATAGGAGTGTCAGTCGTGGTGAAGGGTTGTAGTCCAATCGGAGAAAGCGCGCCATATCGTCCTCGGTCGTCCTGGACCGCCGCGGCCGCGAATCGTCGTGGATGAGTCAGGTGTTCAGTCCCTGCAACTGCCGGCGCCGTTCCGGATGACGCATCTTGCGCAAAGCCTTCGCCTCGATCTGGCGGACGCGTTCGCGGGTCACCTTGAAGTGACGTCCGATTTCATCGAGGGTCCGGTCGCGGCCATCGATGAGGCCGAACCGTTGTTCGAGAATTTCGCGCTCGCGTTCCGTGAGAGTGGACAGCACCGCGTTAATCCTTTCCCGGAGCATGGTCACCGCGGCCTGCTTGCTGGGATCCTCGACGCTGTGGTCCTCGATGGAATCGCCGAGGCGAGAGCCGCCTTCCTCACCCACGGGGGTGTGAATGGAAATCGGTTCCTCGGCCATTTTGAGCAGGGCCCGCACGCGCCTTGGCGGAAGATGCAATTCGCCGGCCAGGTCTTCCGCTGTGGGATCACGGCCGGATTCCTGGGTCATCTGCCGTTGCACCCGGATGAGCTTGGCCAGCAGATCGATCATATGCGTCGGGATGCGGATCGTCCGCGCCTGGTTGGCGATACTGCGGCTGATGGCCTGCCGGATCCACCACGTCGCACAGGTGGCGAACTTGTAACCGCGCCGGTATTCGAACCGCTCCACTGCACGCATGAGCCCGATGTTTCCTTCCTGGATGAGATCGAGGAAAGGCTGCCCACGGTTTTGGTATTCCCGGGCGATCGAGACCACGAGGCGGAGATTGCATTCCACCATCTCGGTCCGCGCCTCGAGCGCCTGGCGCTGCCAGCGTTTCATCTCCTGGAGTTCGACGCTCAATTCGCCCGGGTTCAGCCACATCTTCACCTGAAGATTTTGCATCACATGCTCGTCAGTTGCGGCCATGGCCCGGCAAACTTCCTCGGCGATTTTCGCGGATGGCTCGAACGCGCTCATCTTGAAGAAAAACTTCGGATAAAGCGCGGCGAGCTTTTGCCGGGCTTGGAGAAAGGCGTGGGCAAATTGAGTGGCTTCCGCGCGACCTCGGTGAGTGAGATAGTCGGCGTAATGCTGATCGCAGAGGGCCGCGGTCTTCTCGAAGCGCACGGCGAATTTGGCCAGCACTTCGAGATAACGGTCCCGGCGTTCGAGTTTGGCGGTGGCCACCACGTGGTCGAGACGTTCCTCGCCGGCGAGAAGCCGGCGGACCAACTGAAGGTGCGCGTGGGCCGTGCAACCCAAGCGATAAAGATGCTGGAGGATTTGCTCCTCCGCGGCTTCCACCCGCCGGCAGATATCGGCTTCCTGTTCACGGCTGAGCAAACGGTGCGGAGTCTGCCGCAGATAGAGTCGCAGATGATCTTCCATGCCACCGTAAGTCCTGCCCCGTCGAATCTCATCTTCGCCTTGCCCCTGCTGCCGGCGCGAGATGCGATCGGGCTCTGCGGGGTTTTCGGTTTTGGTGATCGCGGGGGGCGGCGGGCGGGTGTTTTGGCGTTCGGCTTGGGGCATGTCGACAACGGCGAAAACGGACGGGTTTTGCGTGGCCGGAACGATGGAGGAAAGCAGTCACATCCATGTGCCCGAAAGGTGAAGATCGTGTGACGATTTGAACGCCGGCGAAACCTGCCGCCAATTGGTTCGTGAGCGCGACACCGTCTTCGAGGGTCTTCACCTGAATCAACCAAGTGTTGTGATCCAACACGCGCTGGATGAACGCGCGCCGCGCGAGTTTGGGCAATTGCTTCGCGATTTC